>Ga0307981_1003020_pt1 | contig 13022 bp, 11 predicted proteins | sample OrgLakmetagen987_FD_201849 | JGI IMG/M metagenome (GOLD analysis project Ga0307981, IMG submission 201849) | Saline water microbial communities from Organic Lake, Antarctica - #987 | ecosystem: Environmental > Aquatic > Non-marine Saline and Alkaline > Saline | place: Antarctica: Organic Lake... | reverse complement strand
AGCATGACGAGGTGAAGCTGTTGAAGGACGACCTGGAGCGTATCAAGCAAGAGCACGAACACGAACGGCAGGCCTGGATGCGTAGCACCCGTACTCCTGGAGCCACTTCTTCCAAACCCGATGTACCTGCATTTCTTACTGGAGTCCACGATGACGATGATCAAGAACGATGGAGTGCCGCAGATGTTGCCCGATTGGCCGGTGGGCCCAAAACTGCAAAGCCAAAGACTGCTAGTCGTATGACCAAGGCGCGAAAGCCTCCACCCAAGTCGGCTCCGGCCAGCAAGAGGCAGCGCACAAACGAAATTACGGGTGCTACAGAGTATTTGGATCCTGATGCCATCTTTGACGATCCAGTGTTCTCTCGGACTCAGCAGCATCATCAAAACGACGACGATGACAATGGTGGTGGAATGCCGCGGGCCAAGAAGGGCAAGGTGAAACAGGAGGATTCGTCAGGTTCTTCATCAGGCGAGGGTCGTACATCGGACAAAGCGGTACCCAAAAAGATCAAAGAAGAAGACGATGAGACGGACGACGACACTGACGTTCTCGTCGACAAGGAGACTCAAAACGGTATTCTTGCGCAGCTGCTATTTTACAAGGAAAAGGACGAAAAGGATCGGGAACGCGGGACAATCTGAAGGGGCGGCCAGTGAAGAGCTCTTGTCGCTTAACATGAAAGCAGCTACAAAGATAGTTACGTGTTGACGAGTTCATATTGTACATCAATATTATCGTAGCGTCTCTCCTATTTTCAGCTGGATTCGAAAGATATTTTGAATGCTCTCCAAAACGACCAACGCCACTTCGTCAACCGTAGGAACAACGGGGTCACCTTGCTCTCTTAATATTTCGGCAATACTGGTCACACCTCTTCCATCAATACCACAAGGCAAGATCACAGACGTATCAAAATAGGAGAGATCGGGGCAAACGTTGAGCGCAAAGCCGTGCGTTGAGATCCATCGACTGGAAGACACACCGACCGCGGCCACCTTGTTTCCTCCGACCCAAACACCCGTGTTGATTTCGTCCCGACAACCTGTAATACCGTAATTCTTCAAAGTAAGAATCACAACCTCCTCTACCATTCGAAGAAACCAGTGCAAGTCCTGCTTGTACGGCTCTCCTTGCAGATCTAGCATCGGGTAACAAACCAGCTGACCAGGTCCGTGGAAGGTGACTTCGCCACCACGCTCGACACGAAAGATGGGTACATTTCGCGGAGCCAAGACTGGCGACGCAATCATGGCCAAGAGATCTACAGCCTCTGCACCAGGTCTATCGAGGAGATTGTCTTCGAGAAGGCGTCTATCAATAGTCAGACGGGCAGAGTCGGGTCCGCGGTTTTTCCGGGATAACTTCTCTCGAATGGCAGAATGTTCTTCTTCTTGTAGAAATATTAAGTGGTTCTCGTTGGCTCCCCGTCCCAATGTGTACACTGGTTCATGCTCCAGCAAAAGGACTGTATCGGCATCAATCATTGCACCATTCGGCTGCTGTGATACCTCCGCTTGTTCTTCTGCCGACAGTCTTCGGTACGCTAGGCGTCGACTCAAGAGGAATTGCTGCCAGGCCCATCCCCGAGCATAGCTTATAATTCCATTCGGTAGCGAGCTGTGAACATGAGCGGCAGAGCCTTCGGCAGGGCTAATAGTAAAGAGAGACGACTCGTCGGCGACGGTCGAATGAAATCGTGAGAGACACATTCTTTGTGTGCGGAAAGAGGTGTTCCTTTCGATACCAGCAGCGACATAGTGCAATCTGCGTGAAAGTAGAAGCGTCTTCATGGCGTTCGAATGTCGGTTGGATGTCGTGATCTTTTTTCGAATGTGGCGACAAGAGCTGAGCGATGACACGCGCCATTGTCGTCTTTTGTGAAATGGATCAATTTTCGGGTGTCACATTTTTAGTACGACATTTCTGACTGGACTTTTTCTTTCTCTTCTCTCACAATCCGACACCCTGACGACCATAGCATAATAATATCACCATGGGAACGCATTACGACACGCTGGGTGTATCCAAGGATGCCTCTCTCGACGACATCAAGAAGGCTTTTCGCCAACGCTCCAAAGAAACCCATCCTGATGTTGCTGGACCAGGTGCCAATCCCGACAAGTTCAAGAGAATATCGTCTGCTGCGAGCGTCCTTACCAATCTGCGCCAGCGGCAGCTGTACGACCAAGAGCTGAAGGAAGTTATGCGATATGGAAGACCAATCGATCATAGTGGATCAGCAGGATTTGGAGGTGCAAATGCTGGAGCTCGGCATCCGAATCAAGGGGCGGCGAGAGGGATGCAGGGAGTTCTCCAGACTATTTACAGGCCATTCAACCTTTTTCTCGTGGCGCCGTTGGTCCTCTTCTCGGCCGTGACTGCGGCCAACTACTTTCTCAAGACGGACGAACTATCTCTCGACAATTCTTCCAAGAAGGTAGAAGCGTGGCGAAACCCACAAACGGGACAATGGGAGCAGCCAGCACCCTGGGATCCTGCCTACAAGGAATACCGAAAGAAACACTCCAGACTCGACCTGGTACCACGAGATCAGGTTCGTACAAGAGAGATTTAAGTGTCTAGCTTGCTACTCGAGAAGTGGTGGCGGAACTCTAAAAACTGTCACCAGTACTCTGCCATTCTTTTATTCCTTCTCGTCACCATCATTCCGCGTAAATTGATGGGAGAGCCATTCCATACATTCTTTCTGAACCTTCTGCGCTTCCGGAAATCCCGCAGTCCCCAACCCCAAGTACGCGTGAGGGAGATTTTGGGCCGCCCGCAGATTGGACTCGACACCAAGACTCTGGAGTCGTTGGTTGAATACGACCGAGTCGTCCAGAAGCGGATCCGTCGAGCTAGCAAAGAGGAGTGTCGGGGGGAATTGACATAGTACGGCGTCCGTGGCAAAGAAAGGCGACGCGAGTGGATCCTTCTTGTCGATTCCAGCTTCAGCTGGCAAATAAGCATCGCTTATGGCAAGAATCAAGCCACTTGGTAGCACTGGATCCTCAGTTCCAACTACTCGCGAATAACTCAACTCCAAGGAAAGATTCAACACGGCAGTCGACAACATGAGAGCGTCTGGTAATGGTAATGGAGACGGGGCACCAAGTCCAGGGAACAAATCTTCAGATTCCTCCTCGGACTCTGTGAGCGGAATGTCAGCAGTGTCATCAACGACGGTATCATACTGTTTCGACAAAATCGCGTTGTCGAAGCATAACTTGACACAAAGTGCCGCTGCCAAGTTCCCACCAGCAGATTCGCCCGTAACCACGAGTCGATTTACTTCAAAACCCAACGTTGCCAAAGCATCCCCCCACCTCAAGGCGCGGTACACATCTTCAACTTGATGCAGCGCATCTGGAAATCTGTGATCTGGTAGCAAGGCGTACTCGGGACAGATTACGACCGCTCCTGTTGATGCACTCCAATCAAGGAGAAATGGCAGATCAGAAGCGATAATGTGTGCAAAAAAGCCCCCACCCGTCAAATGAAAGATCACGTCTCGTTGTCGGTAGTGGCCACAAGAGCGCGCAAATGGCTTCATACTCCGGAGAATGTCGGGTGCATGTTCGGTCCCCTCGTCGATCGTTGACAGTCTATTTTGAAGTGCGCTCGTTCGACGGTGCTTGCGATTCCATCGCTTTATAGCTGCCGCCAGTTCTGGTGCAGGCTCTTTCGACAAAATAAAGCAAGATATGCCCATTATTTCGATCCTGTCAGCGACGGCGGCACCCTTTAGAATGCGCGAGGCTTGCAGAGAAAGGTTCTTTATTGCAGGTAGAGACACCATTCCCCAAGCACTTTGAATCAGGTCACGCGCAGAAGATGACGAAGTCTCCTCTGCCGCACGACGGCTTGCTCCAGTGAGTGAATAGAACGAAGCAGCAGCTGCGGCTGTTACGGTCATCTGCCAATTCAGAGCTGGGTCGGTGACTTTCATGGCAGTACCTACCGACGCATAGAAAACGTCCATTGCTCGTTTGAGCATGAGAAAGCGGAGTTCGCCTTGCGAATGCCAAAATGAAGACTTCGAATCAGCAACGGAAATGTTAGAAGATTCTAGGAAAAGTACCATCTACGGCTCGTCACTTTGTCTTACCTCGGGAGTGTGATTGAGGGCGTACTCAACAAGCCGCCTCGTTATGGCGGAAGTGGCATCACTATTCGATGGCGTCTGCTGTGCGTGCTTTCGATAATCTTGCCTAGCAGTCAACTGCACTAGGTGCCATTGCTCATTCCAATCCTCAATGCTGCTAGCACTCTTGATTGCCTTATTCGTCATCCACATATTACCCCAGCTTTTACGTAACCAGTTACCAGTCAAAGTAGCTACACCGATCTTTGCGGATGCCAAGAAAAGAGAAAGGTAATCTCTGCTCTGTAGGTGAACGCGATGACGATGCATCATCACAGAAAAAAATCCCATAGTGCCTACACACCCGGTTAATGCAAGGGAGACATGAATTGCATGTGTTGCCACTGCAGTCGAAACGGTCGATGCGCGTTCTCGTCGACGGCCGGTAACAACGACTCTGGCATCATCTATGCGAACCAAGCAGAGCTGAAGAGCGACATGAAGTCGGAATAGCAACAAGCCAGTGCTACATGCATTTTCGTAGTATGGCTGACTCTGCGAGTCGCCGGAACGCTTGGTCCGCCTTTCCTTCTTGGACTCTTTGAGCTTCTTATCCTTGAGAACTGATCGCAAGAGCGAAATTGATGATGATAGCGATGTAGGTGGGCAAAGAGCGTAGAGAGCTTGCACGCTTCTTGAAGAGGAGGTGATCCGCTCTTGCTCTAGAATTTGCTGGAAGTAGTCGCAGAGTAGCCGTTCTGTCGACAACATCGCCTCTTTCATATCGTAAAGCGCGTAGTGCGAGTGCCCTCGTCGTTCGTTAGCTTCGATAACATCTTGAAGCTCCTGCAGACACTGCTGCAATAAACCTGCAGCATCAAACGCGTATGTGTTTGGCATTATACCTTCTAAGCTAGCTCTCCCGATGGCCTAAAGTATAGAGCTACGTTGCTGGCAGATGATCGTTGCAAGGGGTCAGTGACGGAAGGTGTCAACAATAGTCTAAGATACAGGTATTGCAAGACAAATAATCTTCCGCCATCATCATGTCAACATTTGATATGTTTCGAGAGCTTCAGTACCATTGTGATAAAAATAAATATATAAGGCGGGAAGAACTAGAATTCGTAGAGTATTCTTGTAATGTACAGTAAAATGACCGATGACGCGATGACAAAAACGGGAAAAATAGAGAAAGCGGGATGATTGAGTACCAGGTACAATTTAGCAGTGACTCATTCACTCATTCGTCTCCTTCGCCTTCGTTCCTTATGAACGCTACAGTCAAGCCGGTATGCGTAACGGTACGGTACGACTACAGTATGCATGCCAACATGCACGGACACGGTGCTTCCAAAGCGAAAGATAGACTTGAAATACCCCAATATTTAGCAGCATGCCCCCACCTAACTGTATACAGACAGCGACGGCTGTAGACGGCTCGGGGATATCGATGGGTATCACGAAAGACGGCCAAGTCTTGTCGTGGGGCAAGTCAAACGGCGAGAATAAGCTCTGTCGCAAAGGCCCAGCCAAAGACTATGCACCGGTAGATTATGCAGGCGATGAACCCATCCGTGTGTACGTGGGTGGTAATAAAGAAGCGGGCCACTCTGCCATTGTCGATAAAAACAATGATATGTGGATGTGTGGTTGCGATCGATGGCAGCAGTTGGGTATGGGCAGCGTGAACGGCGGTTCATCTGGTTACACGTGGACGAGTATATGGGAAGGAACTTTTCGTCGTAATGAGTTCATAAGCTCGATGAGAATACGAGACGTCGCCCTTGGAGGTGACCACACTGCGGTTTTGCACGAGAATGGACAAGATATTTACACTTTCGGAAAAGGTGCAGAAGGCCAACTAGGTCTGAAGACCAAAGCCTTTGTTCATGCTGCCGCCAAATCTCCCTTGCTTTCGGCACCGAATACTGCTGTTGTCTGCGCCATTAATGATTGCACACTTACATTGGATGCCAAGGGTCAAATAATGAGGGAAACAGGCAAGTGTAATCGCAAGATTCAAGAAGGATTGGAAATGTGCAGGAAAAGAGCAGAGAGCCACGGACTGATTGACTGCGATCGTATTAAAAGGGAAAACGTGTGATTATGTAGTGAAATACAACAGATTATATTAATCTTTTTAATGTAACTATAGTAGAACTCGCATTAACAGCGTTGACGTTGCATGAACCCCAAGCGTATCGCGCCTTCCTGCCCCAGAGAAGACGCGACACAACAGCGATAAAAAGCATTAAGCCTTGGCCATGGATTCCGAGCGAACAACGTGTGAGGAAGAATGAGCGTCCAAGGAGCGGCGGGGAAGGGGCGGGCTATTGGGACGCGTCAGCATTCGTGATCTGTTCTTAGGTGAAGGAGACGTGGCTACTACTCTCGGCGAGTTTATTGGCGGCCTACTTGCTCCTCCTATAAAGCTCTCGCTAGCCCAGGATTCTTCAAAGCGAGGACTTACAGGACGGTCCGGGCTTTGGTACATATCTGGTCGAACAGGTTTGCAACCGATGGATTTACGGGAACGGTCCTTTTGCTTTTCGTAGTTGAGCAAGGCCTCACTAATGGCATAGACCCAGTCATCCCGAGACTTTGCTGGCGCCGTAAAGGTTCGTGTAATTGGAATAGTGACATTCTCCTTAGATGACGCGTGGCGAATTTCAAAACGGGCGGCGTTCCACTTGGACTTGTCCTCCAACTCGACGCCCAAGACGACTGTTGAATCTAGCACAATCGCCGTCGTCGCAATGAAGGAGGAAGGGAACCAATAAATCAACAGCAACGGCACCTCCGAGTCGTAGCCTTCGACGCGTGCCATGGCAAGACGAGCCCAACGGGCCTTCCAAGCGCGGCTTCCAAGCCAGTCGTGTCCGGTGCCCTTCTTGTGCAACCATCCTTCCACGAGGATACGCTTCAAGGAGTATCCTTGACCCTCCGCCAGAATACCAGGCAAGAAGTCTTCATCGACTTCGTCGTCCGTGCTGTCAACCGATGAAAAGAGTGAAACACGACTGTTTACCTGGTGTTGACGCGCGGGTTCGTTGAGTGTACTCCGTGTTTCGCTTAACTGCTGTTGGCAGCATGGACATGCGGCAGATTCATGCAGATTGGTCGAACCAATCACCCTTCCAACCAACTGTTGCAATGGCTGACTTGTCGGGCGGAAGACGGGTAGCGCCGTGGGTACTGGTATGTCATCCTTCTTCTCTTCGGCCTCGGTCATGGTATCTGCCACGACCGTCGAACTATCATTAAAGGACGAACCCATCGAAAAGGAGGAAAAGGCAAACCGAATCGAATCCGGCGGGAGTTCTCCCTCTCTCTTGTCGTCTTGCGCGAGCTGCAACGGTGCCATTGTGTGTGTGCTGTGTTATCCTTTCTCGGAATAACAGTGGTAAAAGCAGACCTGCTAAATCTATGGTGTATGCTCCGTTTCCACTCTCATTCGTGCTCAACGCATGCAATGCAAAATTTCAAAAAAGTGAGTGGAGTTGGCTCCGAAATGGCCTCTTTTCAGTGCTTTTTCGGCGAGATCGACGCGCACCGTAGCGGATCCGGGATTAAAAAAGGAATGTTACAGTACTCTCAGACTCCGACTGTTACAGTAATTGGTACTTGCGTAAATAAATAATATCAATGTATTATTTCGACTCCGACGATTCGTCGTATGGACGTTCTGAAACCACGTATCTTTAAGTGCGATCTTCTATCTTCTGGCCCCTGTATCTTTTTTTCACTTTCTCATCGCGCTGCTCGGTACGGTACTGTCGACCATGACGAACGACGAGATATCCGCGGAGACATCTAAACGAATATGCGAACACATGAACGACGACCATGCTGTTTCTGTTTATGCCATGGCCAAGTCGCTGGGGTCCTTTGGGAGGTTTAAACTGACCGACGCCCGCCTTAAAAAAGTGACGTTGCTGGGGTGTAGTATCCAAGCCATTAAATGCAAGGGAGATCTCTGCGAGATGAAGCCCTTGTTTTACAAATTTGATCCGCCTTTGACGTCATCTAGTCAAGTGAGACCGAGAATGGTGGAAGTTCACCAAAAGGTGTGCTCTGCCCGTCTACATTGGTTGGTAACGAAACCAGATGCGTTTCTCATTGTATGTCTTTCAGGCTTGGCGGGCTATGGTACATGGATGGGCGTCCCGGGAATGGTGGACGCCATAACGAGTGTCAAGCAGCTGAATTTAGGTGTTGAAAAGGTCTTTGGATCTGCGCAGATCATGGCAGAGTTTGTACCCCCTGTCTTTTACGTTACTGTCGTGGCGCACCTTCTAGAAGCTACGTGGGCCGCCTACAAGTGTCGCACAACATTAAAACTCAAGCTCCCAGCCACTTTAATTTGGTTCTTGACGGTGACTTTCAGTGGATATTTCATTCTCAGCGATCTCATTATGTTGCTCACGGTAGACAGAGTTACCAAAGAGGCTGCCGCGGCGAAAAAGTCCAAGTAGAGTGTTTCATTCGTTTTTTGTAAATAGAAGCTAATCATACACTAGTCTACTTACTTTGCAATGATACTCGTGTACCTATTAAGTCATTGAATCCAATCAGTGGAACACTCGTGTGACATACCTCTGGGCTCCTTTCTTCAAGAGGTAGTAACATGCCGTTCAAACTCAGTTCTATTCGTCGTCAGAGTTAGCCTCAGCCAGATCAAACAGTTCCACAGTCTTGGCCTCGGCAGCAGCAGGGTCGTGGATCTTCTTTGGTCGCACAGCTGGCGGCCCCTGAGATGGGCCCGCCGGACGCTTCATACGGTGGTACGTCCAAGCGTCAGGCTTTTGAAGAACCCCGACTTCCATCAAACCGAGAGCCGCACAGAAGTTCAAAGTGATGGTATCCAAATGCTCCCCACCCTCATACGAAGCGGTTTGACCCGTTGAAGCTCGATTGGATTCGGAAACGGTTCCCTCTCCCGAACGAAGGCTCTTCTTCTTTGCTAGGCCGGTCTGGTTGATGTCGACGTTTTTTGTGGCGAAAGCAGAGTTGAAATCGGTTTCCCTATCGACAGTGTAGCCGCTGAAAGTTCCCATCCTTAACTTGACTTCGATCTTTCCCATCAAGAGGTTGCGACTGACTTTCGTTCCATCTTGAGAAATGCTTGGCTTGACGAACTTTAGCGCCTTCATGGTGGAAACAGCCTTGGCTCTACTATATAAACCTCGGTAAATGGGGCTGGCGGAACGACTGGCGAAGACATCATGATATCCAAGATCTTGCTCATCTACAATGAACATGGCAAGCACGCATCCAGGCTGACTGATCCCATTACGTTGAATGCTGATGAAATAATCAACGTCGGGCTCGACCTCAGCGTAGATATTTTCATCTTTGGCGTGCTCCTGGAACGGAAGCTTCCTCGTGTCAGCGTAAACCAGTTCCAACTTGAAATCTCCTTGCTGCACCATCTTGCTGGTCTATCTGATTTCTGCTGTACAAAGCGACTGGAACGTTTGATACGCGAAAGGGCTCTGTGCGAGTGGTAGGTCCCTATCTCTTCTTCCAAAGTCACAATAAACAAAAGCCATCGTCTTCCACGACTATTATTGATTGATACATGAAACGCTGGAGGTGCTTTTTCCGTTTCAGATTTTGGCGGGAAACTTAAGCGCGCGCCACGTCATATCACAATTCATTTTTCTCTCAAATCATAAAACGACGATGGCGAGGAGGAATCCACTCGGCGGCGACTCGGTGGGGAGGCACCTGAGACCCCATATCAAGCGTAGTGTTCTATCCTTGCTCTGGACCACAGTTAGTTTCAATCTCGCATCGGCGTACGTTCCCCAAGCTTCTCTCCGGTCCGTTTCAACTCGACAACGAGGCCCCCCTTTTTTCTCACTGGACTCACGTGGAGCCTTGCGACTGCAAGTTGGACGAGTGGGCAGTGATTGGCCCCATGTCGATGGAGAGGAAGATAACGACGTTCAAATTGAAACCTTAAGCTCACTAAAGATATCACAAGGACGACCAGAACCCGCTCTGGAGGACCGACGAAAAGTGCTGACCACCCTCTCGGCCGTCGCCACCACGGTCTTTTTGTGCTCTTCGGGTACGCCAGCCAACGCTTACGACAAGCAAGATTTTCCCATTGAACTCAATGCAATAGACGAGGAATACGATGGTCGACAGCAAAAAGTAAACAAGGTCATGGAGTCTGAATTCCTGCGCGTATCGCCACTATCGGTGGGCCCAGGCACCATGCCACTAGGCTCCTTCTTGTGGGGTAGCGCGCTGTGGCTTTTTTCTGGATCGCGCTCCACTCCAATCGCTACACCTCTCGCGAATGTGCTATACGATGAAAATATAGCATCATGGCTCAAGGATCGCAACAATGGCCTCTTTGCTGACTTTCCGTTTCCTTTTTACATTATCTTGGCGGTTGTCTTTGCCATCGCCGGCTTTGGCATGGACACCCTCGTTACGACATTGGGAGAAGGGGATCGAAATATCAGTTTACAGCTAGCTGGAGTTAGTCTCATTACCAGTGGGTCACTGGATTTGGGAAGAATTGCAAGTGGTGAAAAGAAAATGACGCGCAACGAGTCGGATCGCAGTTCCCAACTGGAGCAAGAATTTACGGTATTTGCCAGTGATCGGCTCAAGCCGGGAGGTAATTGTCATCGTGTAGATGTGATCCGAGCTTTTCGCCGCTATTACGCAAAGTACCGTCAGCCCGACGATCCCGACTATCCTTTGACGAACCTGGAAATCGAGCAGTTGCTCCGAAACTGGTCGGAATCGTTGAATAACGTCGACATGAGGTCTACTGGTTTCTATTACGGGATTCAAGTCAATGCACAGGCAGACGTCTTTACTTCCCGTTATTAGAGAGCCTGGGCACACGACCATAGTTGGATACAGTACTATCTAGAGATTTTATACACAATACTATTTGTTTTCTGTTGATGGGGTTTTGGGCGAATGCTTGATATCGAGCAGACTGCCTTAACAGCACAGCTACTTATGACTGTCCATCACTTACAGTAGATGTACTCAGCGTGTACAGGTAGAGAGGCCAAGCAGCTCCAGGCTGGTGTGGAACGGGTATTGATTCTCGACGATCTGGAGTCTCGTCGGGAAGTGGGCTCATATAAGTGACAACTCGGACTTGGTGCAGTATTTCTTTCTTCTGAATACTTGAATCGATTTTACCACCAACTTTAGTTTGTTTCTGTGGGGGTAGCAGAACTGGCTTGATCTTTCTCAGCCCACGAGGGATGAGATAGAGAAAGAAAACGGTCGCTTTGCCTTGAAACAAATGAGTCGCCTCCAACGCGTTGGCACAATGGAACGAGATGGATATACCTGGGTTGATACTGCCTTTGGCTCTAGCTTCTGTAACGGCAGCCTCGGCCTCTTGTATCCGTACTGCATCAATGTCGATGCCCACAAAACTAGGCAGTAGCGTTTCAGTATTGCAGTCGTCCGGTTGCTTTCCTACTTGCGAGTAAGTAGATGCCCATTGCAGGATGACCTTTCCATCGCCACAACCGATATCGCATACTATGTCGCCCTCGAGAGGAACCCACTGAAGAACCCTATCAACAACAGCATCGGGAGTGCTCCAGAGGGTCTTTCGAGGGGCCAGCATGGTTAATGAAAGGGTATGATACCAGGTATCGTACTGCCGTATGTATGATGTATGCGGTTCGTAGTTCGTATTCTGTTTTATTTGAAATTTGTTTTATTTGGTTTTGTGGCTGAGTACAGTATCATCTATAGTATAATAAATGTTCAAGTGACGGTGTCGTTCAGACAAATATCAAACAGAAAATGACGATGATTCACTATTCTTCGCACAAAATTGGTAGCAGCGCGGACCATGGTCCTTTCGAGCCCAATCTCGCTGCAATCGACCCATCGAACGCCGCCGTTGCCGTGAGGTTCTATATGCATTGAAAGATGCCTCCCTCGAACAAAATTTGGACGATCAACGACGTTGGTAGTATCGGTAGCGGCAGAAACGATGGCGGTGGGCGTGCCAGCAGCAACGATTACCCCAATGGCGTGGACGCTGCTTCGCTTCCATCGTCAGCGGCGGTGGATCATGCCCCAAGCTCTCTCAAATGCTGCCATATCCCAAAGCTTCCGAATGCGGAACAAGCCAAGACACTATTGGCGCGCGTAGTCAGCGAATTCGAGCCAATTATCAAGCAACGGGGTTACAATGTGTTATCGGTCAGTGAGCTATGTTGTTGCAACGACGGTTTGGACTTTGAGCCAACTGCGAACGGCCATAAGAGACGCAAGAAAGGTAAAATGTCCAATAATATCTGGGGGTACAACCAGACTACACAGTCTGGGTACCCCAAGAGTCACACCATCCATCTGCGAATGAGGCACCCCATCGGTCACGAGACTCGATTCCTTCCCTACGAAGACGTGGCCGGTACAATGGCGCACGAATTGGCCCACTGCGAGCATGGACCTCACAACGACAAGTTCTACAAGCTCATGGACGAAATATTGGACCAACATGCTGGCCTCATGGCTTCGAATCTATCGTATAACGGTGCATTCATTCCCTCCTTTACAGGCACGGGTCAGACGCTTGGAGGTGGTAATCAAGGCATGGCCGCTGCTCGCAAGCAGCAACAGCAGCAGGCTCGTCCGGGTTACAAGTTGGGCGGAGATAACCAGTTTACACAGTGGATGACACCGGCAGAGGCTGCCGTGGCGGCCGCCGAAGCACGCCGGCGACAACAGCAGCTTCGACTGCGCGGGGACCATTGTTGTCGGCCTTGTACAATCACGATTGATGATGATAGCGAAGAAGAAGCCGCAGATAGAGGCGACAGTGATGAATCCAAGCCAAAGGCTGGATCTATTCGACTTGGGAAGTCTTTTATCAGCATTCCAGGCATCCAAGACACCAAGAAACGAGGCTCCGAGTTTGCAGCTGCGG
>Ga0307981_1003017_pt1 | contig 13026 bp, 9 predicted proteins | sample OrgLakmetagen987_FD_201849 | JGI IMG/M metagenome (GOLD analysis project Ga0307981, IMG submission 201849) | Saline water microbial communities from Organic Lake, Antarctica - #987 | ecosystem: Environmental > Aquatic > Non-marine Saline and Alkaline > Saline | place: Antarctica: Organic Lake... | reverse complement strand
CATTATTCGGGAGGACGGCCCGAGATTCCGCAAGAGGCGCTGGATTCGGTTGAACTTGCACTTTGGGCTCACTCGAAAGAACCGGAGAGATATTCTCCACTTGATATTCCGTTGCCAAATCATCAATCGCTACTGCTTTCACACTTGGTTCCTTGGGCTCAGTAGAAAGACCGGACGCAATATTGACCGTAGGTTCCCCGATGGATTCGTCACTCGGGTTGCTCAACACCTCGAGTTCCTCTTGGAGATCCGCAAGGTAGGAGAATTCGTTCATTGCAGCGGATTTTTGGTTTTCCAAGCTGCCATTGGTATCCTCTGGTAGATCCGCAAGGTAGGAGAATTCATTCACAGCAGCGGGACCTTGGTCTTCCAAGTCACTATTGATGCGCTCCAACGCTTGTTCGATTTCCACTTCCTGCTCTTCCAAGTCGCTGCTGATGCGCTCGAGCTCCCGGGCCAGTTCTTGGACCTGCTTGGGATCATAGTGGTTGAGACTAATGTTAGATTGATCGTCACTGTCGTCTTGCAAGACGGTCAGCAGCAGTTCATCATCGTAGGAGCCGTCTTGCGACCCTTGGACAGATTCGTCATCGTCACCGTCTTTCTCCGTCAAATCCACAGGCTTTTTCACGATTCCACGCGAAAGAAAGGCTGGTATTCCCGGCTGCTCTTCGAGAATATCTTGACTGGGCAGAATCCCCAGACGACGACTGGCGAAAGACGCCGTCTCCGAAATGGCAGGACTATCCACACTCTCCTTGGCGTCCAGTATCAGAGCAAGAGAGTCTTGCTCGTCGGAAGAAACGGCGTACACTCCTTGCAAGGATTCTTCCGTTGACGATGCGCTCTGTACAAAGCTCACAGTGTGGCGAATCTGCAAGGCGGCATGAACCGAACTCGAGGGAGACGACAAGACACTCGAGCCAGAGCTACCTTCTGTTGAGGAGAATGCACTCGAACCAGAGCTACTGCTAGCCTCAATGGAGGAAAAGACATTTGAACTTGATCTGCTGTTACCCCCAGTGGAGGAAAATACACTTCTGATGTGGTGCGTTTGCTGCGTAACCTCTCCTTGATTCTTTCCCAAGCCATACGGGAACTTGGCACTCTCGGGTACAGCCGTCGCGAGGTTGTCGTCCTCGTCTTGATCCAAGACGCACTTCTGTCGCATCACGTAGTTCTGACGTCTCGCACTCTCAATTCGATCAATGGACGACTTATTCTCATTGTCGTCTTCCTCTTTATCGTCTTTGGGGAGCATTTCTTCAAAGAAAAAGGAAGACTTGGAGTGTAAAAGACTGTCTTCTTTGTACAATTCCGTATCGTCGTAGCTGTCAGTAAATGTTTTTGAGGTGGGAATGCTGGCCTTGTACATGTATCCACTATCAGACGTATCGTGAGAGGTTGAACCTAGATGTTTGCCTTGTGGCTTGAGTGGAACAGTAACAGAAGTAGCAGTGTTTTCATTCTTTTCCGTGAGCGTCTTGGCTGGAGAGAATTTTGTAGCTGCTCGAGTAATGCCCATGCCCAGACCAGTACCAGCCAACATTTTGACGCTCTCCAAGCTGGATCGACGCGACGAGTCCGTGCTGTAACGTCGCGAGTGTTGGCCATCCATGCACTGCATCCAAAACCTGTTCTGGTTTGGCGAGATGCTGTCTCTGTCATTGTCGTCGCAACTGTCGGTACTAGTAGCTGCAAGAGCTTGGCCGTCGTTAGTAGAAGTAGTGGTAGCAAGTGCGGCATCATCTTCGTAGACAAAGTCCACGTTTTCTTCCAACAGTCCTTGCAAAACGGGGCTAAACTCGCTCAACTCGTTGCGCGAGAAAAAGGCAGCTTCGTCCTCATCCACGGCAAAAGAATGCTCCGACTGCTGATTCTTTGGTGGTGGCGGTGGCGGCGGTGCAGCAGCCCGACGAAACAAGCTGCTTCGAAGCATGGTTGCTTGCGCGTATCAGCAGTAAGGTCACGTGAAGAAGGAACGCTGAACGCTATCGTCTTGTTGAGAGTACGTGAAGATGAAAATGGTTGAAAAAATGAACCAAACCAATCCAGGCTGTTGGGTCGAACGGCAGAAACGTGTTTACTTAGAATACCATGTCGCAAAAGAGATATAATTAGGCATAGTGTGGTGTGGAGTATTATCGACCCCTCCGACTTATAATATTGGATTACGTCGTGCGTTGTTTCATCTCTGGATCTTTCCTTTGTTCTTTCTGTTTGGTTTTACTTTGCCATCTTTTGACTTCTGACACCATGATGATTCGTCGATCCCTCCTTCTCTTTGCTGCCATCAGTGCAGCAGTTAGTGCCTTGTCGTTGGAATCGTTTTCGCGACGAACCTTTGTGAGGAACGTGGGCGTCGCCGCCGTCACAGGCGCCAGTATCGCCGCCACGTCCCAACCAGGGCTCGCCGCCACGCCACCAACCGGCGCCAAGGCTCCCGCCTTTGAGCTCGGCAATAGTCGCGGCGAAGGTGTCACGTCTCTTAACAACCTCGTCAAGGCTCGCAAGTGGACCGTGCTCTACTTTTACCCCGGGGCCTTTACTTCAGGATGCACGTTGGAAGCTCGCGCGTTCCAACGGGACATTGATCAATACCGCAAGTTCAACGCACAAATTGTGGGCGTCTCGGTCGATCCAGTCGAAAAGAACGCGTCGTTTTGTACCGCGGAAGGCTTGGACTTTTACATGCTGAGTGATACCGGTGGGCGAGTCAGCCGTTTGTACGGTTCGGCCCTGTCTATTCCAGGATTTGGTACATTTTCGAACAGGCAAACGTATCTCATTGATCCAAGCGGAAACTTGCGTTGGGTCTTTACCGATGTCGAAAGTCACATTGCGCGGCATTCCGCCGAGGTCTTGGAAAAGCTAGCAGAATTGGCGGTGTAAAGACTAGACTAACATGCGATTGCTATCCTACTACCAGTACCGGTACTCTACTACTCTAGTGGAGGCTGCATTCTTTATGATGCTAGCTAGCTAGGTACTAGTAGAGTAGCTAGGCTAGCTACTCTAGCTACTAGAGTATCTAGCTAACTTTTGCTAGAGACGAGGCGACGAGTAGTCTACTGTAGTGGAGGAACCAAAGTGGTAAACTGCCAAAGATATATAGATCAACTTCTACTACAACTTACTATCCAGTACTCCAGAAGCTCGGAAAGCTAACAGGTAAGCAGGCTCCTAGATTACTTCTTGTCTTTCATTTTCTACAGGTCGTCGTCCGCCTTGGGCTTGCCATCGGCGGCTGTTCGCTCATTAAAGAAAGAGTCAAAGTCGTCTTCCGACTTGGTCGACACGGGTTCTTGAGGAGAACTCGGCATGACTGTCGGCTGCAATACGGTATTACCAAAGGGATCGCCCTCTTCCTCTTCCCCAGTCGACTTGCCGCCACCGCCGCCGACAGCGGCTGGCTCTTTCAGCATAATGTCACTGCTATCGTCATCATCCAACAACAAATCGTCCAAACTTTCGGTAGGAGGCGCCGCTGCCGCAGTCGTTGAAGCCGCCGTCTCGATCATGGCCGTGGTATCGATATCACTCAACTGCTTGGTGAGTCGATCGTTGACCTCCAAGCACTTCATCAAGACTTGTTCCGACAAGGCGCCTTGAGCCGCTGCTTCGACCAATTCAACCATTCGAGGGGAACAGGCTTCCAAGAAACCAATGACTGTCATGATGGTATCGTCCTGTCTGACACTGGGCGACGGATCGCCACCACCAGGTCGCAGCACGCTATCGCAGAGATCCATCTTTTCGGCTAAAACGTCCAGGTCGGCCATGATTTTGGCGTCGACTGTACTCTGGGCGCTAGTAGTAGTAGTAGTAGTAGTAGTCGTAGCAGAGGAAGGATTGTCGCCTGTGGCGGCTGCAGCAGAACTCATGTTGGTAAGGAGTAGTCTACTTGCTAGCTAGCTAACTAACTAAATAACTGACTGTACGAGTAGTGGTAATAGTAGCAATCGTGGGAAGAGAGAGAGAGCAAAAGTTGCGCAGTAGGCTGCGTCTACAGCAATACCATTGTGAGTGAATCATGAATCACGAGATCTTCCGCGCGGCGGTTTCTCAAAGCCTTTTCGCGCCATTTCCACAACGTTTTGGAGCGAGCATTGCGTGACTCGTCTGGGTTTTCCCGGACTGGTGCTGCGAAAAATATCGATAAGTTAAGAGCGCCATCCGAGTCGTTAAACCACCACAAAATCAGAAAAAAGGCAACGACTTCCGCGATCCATCCACTGCCTTGCCAATTCATTCGTTCCTTCACTCGTATTATTAGACCAACCCACCACCCACCCACGGCTCCTTCGAGGTGTATTCGATTCCATCCATCCAGGAACGCAGCAATTATTTTAGTCCAGGGAAGACTTTAGTTGTACTAAAACTAAAGTGCCACGGCACCAGGAACATATTATTCTTGACCTCAAAACATGCCGTCGAGAGGCTTTTCTCCCTTCTCCCCCAACGCTGCATCGGGTCCAAACAAGTCCTGTAACATGCGCGTTGTAGTCCGTATTCGTCCCATGAATCAGAATGAAACAGTCAGGCATAGTAAGACGGGTCTTTATCCGGTGACCGATCCAGTTACCCAAACGTCTCCTCCTACGTCACAAGTGACAAGGGATGGTTCCTTTGTTACTACGGATACAGAAGCAGCAGCGCTCGAGCAGAGCCAACAGGTGTCGACTCCAAACAGCCAAATATCGTCAAGAAGAGGAAATAAAGGCTTTTTGTCGCGACTGTTGACCCCAGCAGCCAAGTCAAAGTTTGGCTACGTCGGCAAGACTCCCGAAACGACAACATCAAACGCTCTCCCCGATGCCACTCCAGTGATTCGTAACACGGCTGCTGGAAACCAAAAGAGGAGTCAAGCGCACTCACCCTCCACCCCGTCGAAAACTAACAGCGCAAGCGTCGCAAAAAGTCTGATTGCCGAATCCACGTCCACCAAAACCAAGCGACGCTTTGATTTCGATGCCGTCTTTGGACCAGCAGCTAGCCAAGAGACTGTTTACGATCATTCGGTCGGCGACGCGGTCCGACGCAATATTTTCCGTGGTTACAATACCACTATTATTGCATACGGGCAAACCTCTGCGGGCAAGACCTTTACCATGCAGGGACCCCGTGATGCTCGGGCCTTGGCGGGTGAGACTGTGACACCCTGTAAAGGAAGTGCCGACATGGATTCGTCTCATGCCTATTCGGTCGAACAAGACGACGGAGTTATTCCCCGGGCTATTCACGACTTGTTCCAAGCGAAGCAGTGTCATGCTACAGGGACTCACGTTACGGTGGAGCTTACCTACGTGGAGATTTACAACGATGAGCTGCGCGACCTTTTGGTAGAGAACGAGTACAATTCGTTGCTACAGCTCCGAGACCGCGGAGACAAGGGCATTAACGTGGCAGGTCTAACCAAGGTCAAGGTGGATTCGGTAGATCACGCCAAAGTGCTGATACACGAGGCTACACTTCGTCGGACCACTGCGAGCACTTGTCTCAACGAACGCTCGAGTCGGTCCCATGCTATTTGCACACTCTTGGTAACCAGCAAACCAGCCTCGCTGGGAGGAAGCGACCGTATCCGAACCACTGCAGACACGATCACTGCCAAGCTAACCTTGGTAGATCTTGCTGGATCAGAGCGTATCAAGGAATCGGGGGTTGTCGGTATACAAAAGAAAGAGTCGATCAATATCAACAAAGATTTGTTTGTACTCGGAAAAGTTGTTTCGGCTCTTTCGGAAAGGGCCAAAAAGAGCAAAACTCATGTTCCGTATCGCGACAGCAAGCTGACAAGGCTTCTTCGAGACTCTATTGGCGGCAACTGCTGTACCGTTTTGATCGCTTGCGTTTCACCGGCTGAAAACAATGTCGAAGAGTCCATTAATACATTGCGGTACGCGGAAAGGTCGAGAGCGATCACGAATTCTGTCAAGCAGAACGTCATACAAGAGGCACTGACACCTGCCGAGAGCGTAGCTATGCGCACAGAGAATCAAAGCCTCAAAGCACAAGTATTGCACCTCAAGAAACGTATGATGGTGGAAGACTCAAAGCGACCAAAGTCGAATTTGCTAGATGAGGGCCTGTCACGCGATGGAAAGAGCATGGGAAGTGGATTATCCAGCCTACAAGCAAAGTTGAAGCAGGCGGAGGCGGAGGCCAAGGAAGCCCGACAACACTCTCTATCTGTCGCTTCCACTGCCGACCGATGGAAAGATCGTTTCAACATAATGGTGAAGACATCAACAGTAAGTTATTCACTAGACGCGTACAGATTCTCCGTGCCCCGTGCTGTCTATCTAACAGCTCATTCTATCTTTCAGAGACCAATATCCACAGAGAACATACCTTCACCTTGTCTTTCTCTGGAAATGTCTTTGACACCGAGTCCAACGGAAGATTTTGGTCTCGCTGACGACGCTTCGTTCCAGAGCTTGAGCTCAAGAGGAGGAAATTCGAACGGGGAGACGTTTAGGCTACGATCAGAGGTTCAGACTCTAGTAAAACAGAAACTCGACTTGAAAGATAAGCTTGTTGGTTTGTCTTACATGGTCAAAGCGAAGGAATCGCAGCTGTCAGAGCTCGACCAAGACTTTCAACAGCAAAAGACTAATTTACAAGACGAGATCTGGAAGCAAGAGAGAAAGCGAACTGAGCTGGAACAGGAAGTGAATCAGATGAAGCTTAGGATACGCTTGCTTTCGAGTGATCTAAAGGAAGACGCAACTGAAGAGCAAAGCTTCTCCTCGATCCTCCGTTCTCTGAGCGGACATAAGTCAGAGGACTCGAACAGGGAAGTCGAGATGCGCACCAATCGGGTTGCAGCGCCGATGAAGGGACCAATTGAAGGCTTTACGCCGGAGCGAATGGTTCATCGAGTGGAGAAGGAATTGAACGAAGAGAAGATTCGTCGAAGCCGACTCGAAAATGATCTGCACCGCATAGCCGAGGAAAATGAGGAGCTTAAGCTCCAAAATAAGAATATGCTCGCCGAGATCCAAGATTACATCATTCGGGATGCTGTATCCACAAAGGGCGGAGTCAACACAGGGTTGACGCCAGACCGATTGGCTGTCCTGGACACGATGGAAAACGATTTGAATGAAGTAATGGCCCGCCGCAGCGTGCTCGAAATCCGATGTCAATCGCTTGAACAGGAAGTGAGCCGTACTTTAGACGAGAAAGTACAGCTTAGCTCACAAAATCGGGCCTTGCAAACCGAGATCCAAAGTCTAAAGGACGAGATCGACTCGATCCAAGGCGAAGACAGTGATTCCAACTCTAGGACGGAGCCTGCTGCAATAAGGAAACACGATTCTCCGGTAAAAGTGAACGATGAATCGTTGAACAAGTCGAGCTCGAGCAGCCGCAATATGGACAAGGAAAACAACTCCGCTGTTTCGGAGCACGAGAAGATCCGCTCACACGCAGAAAAGATGCTTTCTTGGGCCAGCCATGCCATTGAGAAGCGACATACAAGCTCACAAAGTGTGTGCAGCTCCATGGCTTCCAGTGTGGGAACTGAATTTAGACCCATCGTGCTCAACCCTGCTCCACTTCGTGCTCCGCAAACATCTGGGGTTCCCACGAAGGGGAAGCCTCCCATGATGCCATCAAGCAGGTTAAAGGCACAGGAAGAGCCTCAGGTTGTTATCAGCAATCTTGAAAAGGTGAATCAGGCTATGGAATGTACCTGCGAGTCAAATGCGTTCTCGGGGAACGCTGAGCATGTCGAGTTCTATCTCCCAAAGCTTGGTGTTACCTGTTCGTGCGGCAAGAAGAAGGAGGTGGACATTCCCGTCGGAAGTGACCCATGTGCACTAACCAACATTTTGAGAGGGTGGCAAGCGGACTTTCTCGCCTCCAATGGAATCACAGATGCCGTCGAATTCGTCCACGCGCACAAGCAGCGCAGTGGAATATTAGCTAAGGAGATGCGACGTTGGCGCAAGATGAAGGGTATGGTATCCGTTAAGACCAAGTCCTGCAGCATCGCTCTTCATATTTGGTCTCGCACGTGCAAGGCGATTGTCGTAGCCGTTCGAGCACAAAAAGCAAACGGTACCGAGAAGCTCCGTCGGCCTGACTTTATGGATGTTACAATCGCATCGGACAACCGCACCGTCTCGACTTTAGGGTTAGGATCGGTAAGCCTCGAGATGGAGTCCGGTTGCGAGTTGTAGTTAAATACCGGTTGGGATTGCGCAAAATGACCGTAACCAAGGGAAATACAAACCCACACTCGTGTGCTATTCGCATGGAAAGCAATCACTAGCGCGTAAGATAGATAGGGGGACTTCACTTCTTTACACTCCGTATGCATATTTATTTTTTCTACTACGGTACAGCCTATGCGTTCAGTAGTGTTGAAACCATGCAGGGGTCCAAATTCGTCTTTCTTTCATCAGCGTTGATACTATTGTAAGACTCTTCATCATCTAAGGCTCCCACCATGCCTTTTTTTTCAGCCACGGATGCCGCATACATGCTAACAGTCAGGTCGTCTTCTTTGCTTCGCGGAGGCCGACGGACTGGCTTGTTTCCATACGGCGATTTGGCCAACACGACAAGGTCTTCCGTGGTTCCTTCTGAACCATCTGTCGGCGGAGGCTTGAAACAAGTCAGGAAGCACACGATAAGAGTGATATCGTCGGTTCGATTCTCGTATATCAGCCACTTATCGTACGCCATCTTTACCAGCTCCTCGCAGGCCTCCAAAGGGGTTGCACATTTGGCGCATGTGTCAATCACCTCTTGGTTGGTTATAAACTCGAACACTCCGTCCGTTGCAATAACAAGAATGTGATCATTCAAGGTAAGTTCTCTCGCCAGCATTTCCGGTTCGGCTGACACGCCCACGTCTTCAGCCATATAATCACCAATCGAACGAGTAAAGGCGGTTCCAGGATAGTCCTTTCCTTCTATCCACACACGCGGCGGATCTCCATGGATATCAAGGTCTTCACCCAAAACCATGTCTCCCCAGTTCTCGTGCATCTCTTCGTGTCCCTCCATTTGATCAATGGACATGATGGCCGCACCCAACTTCTTTACTCGTTCCCGTTCGTCCTTTCTGTACGGAGTTTGATCGCGAGACAGTGGAATGGCTATCAGCTCGCCTTCCGCCGGAAATATTTTGGCACTCATATTTGCAGCAGTCTTGCCTGGTGCAACTGGTTCCTCTTTAATTTCCGCCTTTTCCTCTCCTTTTCCAGCATCTTGTGTGCCAGGAACTATTCGATGACCCAAGACGGCACGGCTGTCTCCCACATTAGATATTGTAACAAAGTTTCCGTGAAAGTTGACTGAAATACCAGTCGTTCCGCTCATCTTGTCATCCACCTGCGAGGTAAGGTAACAAGAATGGGAGCATAGGGTTAGCTGCTGTTCAATGGGTGTGACACTGTCTTCAAAGCGGAACACACGGCTTCACCTCCTAGTACTACACAACAACAACCCTGCGAACAGATACACTCGACACTTACCGCATCTTCATCATGCATGGCCTTGTTGCATTCCAAAAAGGCCTTGCGAGAACACACCTTGTATTCTTCGGCCGTGAGAAAGGGCCAGCTGACTGGATCAAACAGTTTTGGTTTTTGAATGTCGTTGGCGGCACAGTATTCCTTGTATTTCTTGACGCGAGCGGCACGAATGTGTTTGGCTACCAATCGTGGCAAGCGTTTGCTGGCAAACCGGGCACATGCGTGTCCAGTGGCGCCGTGCCCATCGTATACGGCAAACATTGCGTCTTGGTTGCATCCGGCAAACTGTTGGGTTACTGAGAGTTCGTCTTGGTTTTCCTTGTGGGGATCGTCGGGATAATAGCCACGTTGGGTCCAATGTGCGTACTACGACATCAAAGATAGAGTGTGACATGAGCGACACGTGCAATGTGAGCCATAAGAACATGTATGAGATACTCGAAAGATTCAGGGATCGAGCTTCCTCCTCGACAGCAACAAAGCAACACCGTCCTCATACTACCGGTATAATAACAAACAGTCTTACCTCGACTTGAATGGGATTATCGGGCGTACCCAAGACAGTATGCTTGTTCCGTATGGCACTGCTGGTTCGTCGAACGACTTCTTCCTTGACCAAGTGTCCGTCCGCATCCAACTTGGGGTGTTCTTTTTTAGGGTCACCAATCGGAGAGCCGAGAAGCAGGGAAGCCGTATGCTTGTTTGGATTATTGGCATTATTGACACGAGCGGCTCTGCTAACCATGCGCTCCGTCTGTCCCACAGTAAATGGCCCCCTTTTCTGAACGGGTGTCGATTGCCGACAACCCATCGTAGTGAAGGAATGGTATCAAGAAGAAGGTAAAAGATACGAAGTCTAGTACAACGCACCGACAGAGACTCTATCTTTATCGCTCTCTTTCGAATTGATAGACGAACACTTTTTATTGGGATATCGACGCGATAAAACGAACGCAACAAGCCACGCAGATCAATGGACTACCAACTTGGATGGCGATGATACCCCTAGCTAGTGGCTGGGGTGCAAACAGAAAGATAAGAACGATTTTGAAGGTCACATTTTAATTTTTTTCTTAGGGGAAGAATCTGGTGAATCTCAGGGCGAATCTATAGATGCGTTAAGTACAACAAGTCTTTGGTGTCATATTCCGTGTCGCTCCATCGAGTGGAAAAGCGCGCGTCACTTTGTCGTACGGTAGATGCTCGGACCATACCGTACCGGACACCAGTGTCTTGTCCGACGATGATTCAGTTGGTAGGATCCACCACTGGATGCAAAGGGAGAGAGGTGCATGAATGCAAACAGTGTTCTTAAAATTAATAGGTACTGGTATCTTGATGACAGTGTGCACTACCAACAGTTGCAGTATATTCGAGGAAAGACTCATCGAATTCGTGCTGCTGTTGCTATATGCCCCCCCCCCCACCCTGTCAGCTAACTGAAGTTACTCCGTGACGACGATCATGTCAAAGTTGAGGTTGGCAACGGAACCTAGACAAGGGAAGGCAGGAATATCCGTTTCCAGGCATACCAGGATGTCATTCACAATGTTGGCTTTGGCACCCAAGAACCGTTCCTCGTGATGGTCTTCCACCACGATGAGACGCCGACGACAGTTCCACAACCAACAGAAACTGTAGGGACGCGGATTCGAAGGACATCCGGTGCATAGGTTAATGAGCTCGCGGTCTGCGTCTCCACGAAGCTCTTGCAAGCGTCTCCCGACGGGAATGCCATAGTCTCGCAAGGTTCCGACGACGCAAGTCTCAAAGAACATGTCAACCTGCTCTGGCGGACATTCTTTTGTGGTGGGATCGTGCATTCCAGTGATCATTCCACTGATCTGCAAGGCGCTTGTAGTGGCGGCCATGGCGGTTAGTAAGAGGAGAACAAACTTCATGTTGAAAAGGTGCGTTTTCGTTTTGCGTTTTGCGTTTCGTTGAGTTTCTTGTGGTTTTTGTGAGAATATTTACTCTGCTCATGTTGGGTTTCGCATGTTAGATTTTTGGCACGGCGGAAGAAGCCCATGGGGTCTTTGGTTTTGCGGTTGAATAAGAAGCCCTCGCGGTTCCTGCTGGGTTGCCGCTAGTCAGTCGTAGTCCTGGAAAATCAGAAAGGGTCGATTCACTAGTACCAAACGAGCCAGAGAGTACACTTTACATATCAGTAAATATAGGCTTATGTCAGGGGGCCTATCAGAATCGAGTTCTTCAGTCTTGGCTCATATCGTGAAGAATCCAATTGACATTTACCCTGAGGCATAGCTGGCGAGACATATAGAAACGGGAGCGTCCAATCCCATAGTCAATTAACAGTAAAAATCAAGGCTGCTAAGTAATTCAGATTTTGACGAATGTGAGTAACAGTCAGATGCCGCCTGCCTGCGCCTGCCGAGTACCAAGACAGGCAAAATGTCCAGAGGGTCGTGTTCGTGAACCACCACGACGACAAACTGACAAAGCAACTACCGCTACCAACCTCAACGCAACAACAACAATACCAATCTGAGCACGCAGCAGCACGCTGCACGATTACTACGGTATACATACGTCGTTTAAGTCTAGAAGATTACGAGATTGCGATTAAATCCCAGATCCCAGACCCAATTGTTGAGAAGCCTACTAGTGTAGTTTTTATAGACGTACAGGTACGCTACGGTACTGTAGACTAGTCTACACCTACACATCATAGGCGATGAACCGGCGGGCCACAGGCCACTACAGTACAGCCATCCGCAGCCAGATTTTTGACCACTACAGACTACCTGGTACAGTAAGTACTACTACTTACTTACGCGATCATATATCGAGGATATAATAATATAACTGTATCATTAGGGGTAGCTGATGTAGGGCTAGGGCTAGGGCTAGGGGTAAGGCTAGGGGTGGGTCATACACCCAGTACTGTTGAATCCAGGAAATAGATAAACGTACCGGTTCTGTACTGTTATTGTAATACTGTACCTGTATTACTGTACCTACTAGACAATAGACATTAACTGAATCTATTATCTATTCTTATATAACAACTTACGAGAGAGTCGAGTCCTTGAGTACGAGTAACCGCTAGTCTACCTTTTCCGGGTTCCCTGCACGTTAAGCCCGAAGGACAGCGAAGGCGAAAGGCCGACATAGGCAGAAACTAGACGGAGCGGCGACGGTGAAGGATCGTTGACCGAACAAGAGCAACGCGAACGAATGATTTCGTCCATGGTCACAATAGATCGCTGATAGCAAGCATCACCTCGATTCACCGACCACTTACATACACCCTACTTCCCCCTTTTTCAGCAGTCTCTGCATAGCTAGATCGAGAGCACGTACCGGTATACTATGCTGATTGTGAGAGGTGAGAGACCGCGCACCTTTTATCTTATCAACCCGCAAACAGGCCTACATTTCTTAAGCATGAGCATAGCAAGCGAACTCTTTTTTTTTACTACCTGTGCCCTTCTGGCCCAGAGGCTTTGAAAGTAAAAGTTGCGAAGTCCTCGATGGTAAACGAGAAGTACCGGTAAGAATCCCATCTCCTCGC
>Ga0307981_1003014_pt1 | contig 13045 bp, 17 predicted proteins | sample OrgLakmetagen987_FD_201849 | JGI IMG/M metagenome (GOLD analysis project Ga0307981, IMG submission 201849) | Saline water microbial communities from Organic Lake, Antarctica - #987 | ecosystem: Environmental > Aquatic > Non-marine Saline and Alkaline > Saline | place: Antarctica: Organic Lake... | reverse complement strand
ATCGGGCAAAAGCGGTGTCCGTGAAGGCATAACCATGGGTTCGTTCTCCTTCGACCTCAAGTGTAAACTTTAGCCAGTCGATTGTCTCACGCTTATTGGCACGGAGGGCGGCCCAGCAGGCATTGACGCCCCCGACGCAGCAGGCATAACCGTAGCACCGGCAGGCAGGTAACTGACCGGACCCGCTGCAAGCCGTGCCAGCGGGTAACCACCCGGCCCTCGCGGCTCAGTCATCCCCTTGGACATGCCGGATTTGATCGTTGCGCCTGTCTCGAAAGCATCCAGCCCAATGACCGCCGCCGCCTCAGTCAGTTGCTCGACTATCAGGCTCTCGGAAAGATGCCCGTCCGGCACCAACTGCCCTAGCTTGAGCGCCGCTGTATTCAGCGCGGCGTTCCGTGTGCCCTGCGGTGTCGCCAACAGCCTTTCAATTTCGCCACGTAGGGCTTTTTCACCATACGTCTTTGCAGGCGGTGCGGGGGGCATGTTGGCAGGCCGTGCAGGTATCTTTTGCGCTTCTACGCGCAGCACCTGAAACACATCTTCGATGATTGAGCACGGATCAAACCGCCGCGACCAGTCAGCCCAAACAATCCGCGCCTTGTGTTCTTTACCATCGGGAAGAGAACCGGGCAGGCGTGTGATCCGCGTAATGCTTCCCGCGCCGGGATCGCACATCTCGCCAGCAATGGCGCTACGCTGAATTGTATCGACTACCCCCGGATCGCGCTCGATCCCGTTGAACAGGTAAATCCACTGGCACGATCCGGGCTTTGTCTCGATGATCGCCGTAGGCTCAACAGGTGGCGCTTTCATAAGGACACCGTTTTTCGTCTCGCCTATGTCATCCAGCACAACGCCGATTGCGCCGGTCCATCGCTCTTTGATGCGCCGGAAGTCGGGTGTGTTGCTTTCAAACAGCGCGCAGCTAAAATAAGTGTCTGCACTATGTAGCGTCCGAAGCGGCCACGGTTTGGCCTTTTGATCGAACAACCCAATGGCTAGGCTTTCTGTATCCGACGCCGCGTATAGATCGCGGTCGAACACGTTTTCAAGAAAGCCTAGCGCATCGGTTTCGCCGTGCCGCATAACCACCGGGGCGGGTGTTTGGAATGAACCATCCATCAGCGCCACTCCCCGCATTGCGCGCCGTAGTGTTTGGCGAACGCCTGAGCGTGGAAATAAGCAATGCCGCGACCGCCGTAGGGCAGGACGCGCAGCAAATAGAACACGTCATCTTCAATCAGCACGATGTGACAGCCATCGGGCCTTTCTTCCAAGATAACCCATCGCCCTTGCAGGATGATGCCGGGTGTTGTGTTGTGCATGGGAGTGTTTTGAACAGCATTTTGAACGCCGTGATCCATGCCAGTGGACGCGGTGTTTTCTTTTGTCTTGGGGGTCAGAACGGTTTTACAGTCGCCTGTTTCGTTCTGGCCTTGTTCGGCTTCTGTCCGGTTTCCGCTATAAATCGCATCCGCTTGATATCCAACGGAACCTTGCGAATGCTGCGGAAGCCCTGCACTTCCCCCACCCCGCATGTCCCATCTCGCACGTCCGCCGGAACCCGGAACGCTGGCGTGCCCGGTCGATCTCGCGCGGCGTTCGGGCGCATGTCTGTCTTGTGAATGTCACACAGCGCGGCGATACACGGCAAACCTGCCCGCGCCGCATGATACGGAAACCACTCCGATGGACGACCCATCTCCCCAAGGCACGACACAGTGCCCTCAGGCGGCTCCGAGCCATGCCGACCTGACCCGCGTCTTTGGCCGCATCGGGCTGCTCAGCTTTGGCGGGCCTGCCGCGCAGATCGCGCTGATGCACCGCGAACTGGTCGAGGAACGGCCCTGGCTGACCGAGCGGCAATACCTCTCGGCGCTGTCGTTCTGCATGCTGCTGCCGGGGCCGGAGGCGATGCAGCTGGCCACTTACGCAGGCTGGAAACTGCGCGGCATCGCAGGCGGGTTGCTGGCGGGGCTGCTGTTCGTGTTGCCCGGAGCGCTGCTGATCGCCCTTCTGGCGCTGGGATACGCCGCCTACGGCACCCGGCCCGAGGTGGCGGCGCTGTTCCTCGGGATCAAGGCCACGGTGATCGTGATCGTGGTGCAGGCTATGGTCCGGTTGTCGAAAAAGGCGCTGCACGGCAGGCTGGCTTACGGGTTGGCGGCGGCTTCCTTTGTGGCGATCTTCGCGCTCGGGCTGCCGTTTCCGCTGATCATTCTGGGCGCGGGCCTGCTGGGCTATGCGCTTTATGACGGGGTCGGCGCCGTCCCCGCCCCGCCCGCTACTCCGGTGCAGCCGCCTTGGCGCACCGGGCTGATCTGGCTGGCGCTGTGGCTGGCGCCGCTGGCCGTGCTCGCCCCGCGGGGCGGTTTTCTCTTCGATCTGGCAGCATTCTTTGCGCAGCTGGGGGTGGTGACGTTCGGCGGTGCCTATGCGGTGCTGGCCTATATGACACAGACCGTGGTGCAGGATCAGGGCTGGCTGACCGCGCCGCAGATGGTCGACGCGCTGGGGCTGGCAGAGACCACACCCGGTCCGCTGATCCTGGTCACGCAATTCGTGGGCATGGTGGCGGGGCAACAACAAGGCGGGCTGGGTCTGGCGCTGATCGCGGGCGCGCTGACACTGTGGATGACGTTCGTGCCGTGCTTCCTGTGGATCTTCGCGGGCGCGCCCTATGTGGAGCGGATCACCGCGCGACCCCGGCTAAATGCCGCCCTTGGCGCGATCACGGCGGCGGTCGTCGGGGTGATTCTCAACCTGTCGCTCTGGTTTGCGCTGCATGTGCTCTTTGTCGATGTGAGCGACGCCACATTCGGGCCGGTAACGCTTCCCCTGCCCGACCTGGCCAGCCTGCAACCCATTGTGCTGGCGCTGATCGCCTTGGCGGCGCTCTTGCTGATGGGCCTCAAACGCGGGGTGGCCGCCACTTTGCTCATCACTGCGGTGGCAGGTTATGGGCTGTCGTTGATCTGAGGCGACTTTCTGCCCGCTGCCACCTTTCGTTTCCCTGCGATTCGATTATGCTGGTCACAGGCTTCACAGGAATGTCCCATGTCCCGCTCGATCGATTACGGTTCCCTGATGCACCGCGCCATGCGCGGGTTGATTCAGGAGGTGCTCACGGATATCTCGGACAGCGGTCTTCCGGGCGGTCATCACTTCTTCATCACCTTCGACACCGGTCACCCGGACGTGGAGATCGCCGACTGGCTGTCGGACCGCTATCCCGGCGATATGACGGTGGTGATGCAGCATTGGTATGACAACCTCGACGTCACCGACCACGGTTTTTCGGTGACGCTGAATTTCGGCGATGCGCCCGAAACGCTCTATATCCCTTATGACGCGATCAAGACCTTCGTCGATCCGTCGGTGGAATTCGGCCTGCGGTTCGAAAGCCAGGACGAGTCCGAGCCGGACCGCCCGCCCCTCAAGGTCCGCGATGCGCCCGCACAGATCGACGCGCCCGAGGCCAAGCCCAAACCCGCAGACGTCGTCAGCCTTGATTCGTTTCGCAAATAGGCCTTTGCCCCTGGAACGCAGTCCAAGGCGCAATTGCCCAAGCATCCGCACAGCGCGCGTCATTGCCACGCAAGTCAGCCTGAAAACCGGTTCCCACTTTTCGACTTGTGCTCGGGTCTTTACGCACAAGTAGACCCGAAAACCGGTTCCCACTTTTTGGCTTGTGCTCGGGTCTTTACGCACAAGTAGACCCGAAAACCGGTTCCCACTTTTCGGCTTGTGCTCGGGTCTTTACGCACAAGTAGACCCGAAAACCGGTTCCCACTTTTCGGCTTGTGCTTTACACCCGCGCTGACCCACAAAAGGATTGCGCACATGGCCGCCCCCCAAACCCGCACTGAAACCGACAGCTTTGGCCCGCTCGAAGTGCCCGCCGAGAAATACTGGGGCGCGCAGACGCAACGCTCGATCCTGAATTTTCCCATTGGCTGGGAACGCCAGCCCATCGCCATCGTGCGCGCATTGGGCGTCGTCAAACAGGCCTGCGCCATGCAGAACAAGGTCCAGGGAACGTTGGACGCGCGGCTGGCGGATGCCATCGTCACCGCCGCTTCCGAGGTCGTCGCAGGCAAGTTCGACGATAATTTCCCGCTCGTGGTCTGGCAGACAGGCTCCGGCACCCAGAGCAACATGAACGCCAACGAGGTCATCGCCAACCGCGCGATCGAACTGTTGGGAGGCACCATAGGCTCAAAGGATCCGGTGCATCCCAACGATCATTGCAACATGGGCCAATCATCGAACGACACCTTCCCGACGGCCATGCATATCGCGACGGCCATGACCGCGCGGGATGTGACGCTGCCGGGCCTGCGCAAACTTCATGCATCACTTGAAGACAAGGTTGCAAGTTTCGAAGGTATAATCAAAATTGGCCGCACCCATACACAGGATGCGACGCCGCTGACGCTGTCTCAGGAATTCTCCGGCTATACGCATCAGGTCGCCATGGGCATCAAGCGGATCGAAATGGCGCTGGGGCATATCTATGAGCTGGCCCAGGGCGGAACGGCTGTCGGCACCGGCCTCAACACCCGTGTCGGCTGGGACGTGGCGGTCGCGGCACATGTGGCCGATATCACCGGATTGCCCTTCGTGACCGCGCCCAACAAGTTCGAGGCACTCGCCGCCCATGACGCCATGGTCGAGATTTCGGGCGCCTTGAAAACCGTCGCGGCGTCGCTCTTCAAGATCGCCAACGACATCCGGTTTCTGGGCTCCGGCCCCCGCTGCGGCTTGGGCGAACTGGTGCTGCCCGAGAATGAGCCGGGAAGCTCGATCATGCCGGGCAAGGTGAACCCCACGCAATGCGAGGCGCTGACGCAGGTTTGCGTGCAAGTGATGGGCAACGATGCGGCCGTGGGCTTTGCAGGGTCGCAGGGACACTTTGAGCTGAACGTCTACAAGCCGATGATGGCCTATAACGTGTTGCAATCCATGCAGCTTCTGGGCGATGCGGCCTCGGCCTTTACCGACAATCTGATGGTGGGCCTGACGGCGGATGCCGACCGGATCGAACGGCTGATGCGCGAATCGCTGATGCTGGTCACCGCACTGGCGCCCGAGATCGGCTACGACAACGCCACCAAGGTGGCCAAGACCGCGCATAAGAACGGCACCACGTTGAAGGAAGAGGCGATCGGCTTGGGCTTTGTCGACGAGGCGACGTTCGAGCGGGTTGTACGGCCCGAAAACATGGTCGGCCCCAAGTAAGTGATGGCGGACACTCCTGCAAACCTGAACAAATTTTGCAAGACGCGCGCACGCGATGCGGCGCGCAAAACGGCGGACGAGAACGCTGTGCGGTTCGGGCTAAGCAAGGCGCAAAAGGCGGCGAATGCTGCGGAAAAAGCCCGGCAGGCTCGGCTGCTCGACTGCAAAAAGCGCGAGGAATGAGCACGCGTCCGGTCAAACGCTCGCTCACCTTGCGCGGCCATCGCACATCGGTGTCGCTGGAGGATGCGTTCTGGACCGCGTTTCGCGACATTGCCGCCACTCAGGGCAAACCGATCAACGTGCTGGCCGCAGAGATCGACGAGAGCCGCGGGGTCGGGGCCGGTCTGGCCTCGGCGATCCGGGTCTATGTTCTGGCGTGGTTCAGAAATCGTTAACCCTGCTGCGGCATGATATCGAGCATGCAAAGACTTCCCCAAAGTCACGCGCGATTGCGCCCCTCGCCCTTGTCACCACAAATGTGGGTGCTGGATTTGTTCAGCTCCAAAGCCGCGCGACAAGGCGCCGTGATCCGACGACAAACCCGCGACATCGAACGCTATGTCGGCTGGACCGCGTTCGAGGCGGAACTGGCGCGGCGCGGCTATCACGCGGTAGAAAATGCCGGGCAAGTGGTGATCTTCTGTAATCAGGACTCAGTGCGCGTGATCCGGTAAACGTTTTCTTTGCAAGAAAACGGGCCGGAAACTTTGAAAGTTTCCGGGGTCAGCGGGCCGCCGTTTGCGCAAAGCCCTGCACCCGGTCGACCATTGCGCGCAATCCGTTCGACCGCTGCGCCGACAGGTGATCGTTCAGCCCCAGCCGCCCGAATTCGGCACGCGGGTCCACCGCCAGTACCTCTTCCGGCGTCAATCCGCCATAAAGCCCCCGCAACACCGCGATCAACCCGCGCACGATCATCGCGTCGCTGTCGCCGTCGAAATGCAGCCGGCCCGACTCGATCACCGGATGCAGCCACACCTGACTGGCGCAGCCATCCACCTTGGTTGCAGGCACCTTGAGCGCGTCGTCGAGCGGACCCATCGCGCGGCCCAGCTCGATCACATGGCGGTAGCGGTCCTCCCACTCCTCCAGAAACTCGAAATCGGCGACGATATCCTCAAATGCGGGGCTGGCCATGGAACTCTCCTGCGCAGTCTGTTGTACTGTCTGAGACGTAGGGGCGGCATGCAAAAACGTCCACCCCCGCCTTGACGCTTTTCTTTGCGCGGCCAAACTGATAGCACGTTTGACAAACGCGAAAGGCGGGCAGGATGCGCAGGACGCTTGCAATCGGAATTTCGGCAATGCTGGTTCTGGCCAGCTGCGGGGGTGTGCGCGACAGCCGTCTCAACCCGTTCAACTGGTTTGGCCAAAGCAGCGCAGTGCCGGTCGCCGCCGAAGGACAAGCCGTCAACCCCTTGATCCCAAGGCGCAATGCGCTGGTCAGCAGGCGCTCGGCAGAGATTGCCTATGCAGGCCGCCCGATACAGGACATTACCGAGTTGAACGTGATCCGTCGACCCGGCGGGGCGCTGGTGCAGGTGACAGGCGTGGCCGACCGCATCGGCACATTCGACGCACGGCTGATCGCAAGCGAAGCGGCCAGCACCGACAGCGTTCTGACATTCAGCTTTGAGGTGATCCATCCGTCCGTGCGCAGCACTGGCGGCGGCGTGGCGGTGCGAGAGGTGAGCGCGGCCACATTCCTGTCCGATCAGGACCTGCGCGGAATTGATGCGATCCGGGTGGTGGCGGCCAATTCGGCTCGGTCCGCGCGCAGATGAACGCAATGGAACAAAGGCTTGCGCGGCGACCTTAAAGCTCGACCACCCGCACGTGCTTGCCCTTGGCGGCCAGCGCAATTTCTCCGTCACACAGCCGTAGCGCGTCTTCGCCGAACACCTCGTGCCGCCAGCCACGCAGGGCAGGCACGTCGCGCATGCCCGCCGCAATCGCATCCAGATCGGCTGAAGGCGCGATCAGTTTCGACGCCACGCCCGAGCTTTCGGTCTTGGCCTTGAGCAGCACACGCAGCAGATCCGCCAGCGCCGGGTTCACCTGGAGCTTTTCGCGGCTCCGGTCGGGGCACGGCAGATCAGCCTCGGGGCAATTCAGCCCCTCTTGCACGGCGGCCAGAATACCGTCGGCGATGTCGCCCTTGCGGGCCTCGCGCAGCAGCAGCCTGGACCGACCCAGATCACCGATGTTCTGCGGCTTGGTCGAGGCGATCTCGACCAGCGCCTCATCCTTCATCACCCGGTTGCGCGGGATATCGCGCGCCTGCGCATGGCGTTCGCGGAACGCGGCCAGCGCGCGCACGATGGCCAGAAACCGCGGGCTGGACGACCTGGTCTTGATCCGCATCCACGCCTCGTCTGGCTGCGTGACATAGGTGGCGGGGTCGGTCAGCACCGACAATTCCTCTTGCACCCAGCGTTCGCGGCCGGTCTTTTCCAGCTCTTCCGCGAGGTGTTCGTAGATCTGGCGCAGATAGGTCACATCCGCCAGCGCATAGGTTTTCTGGGCATCCGTCAGCGGACGCCGCGACCAATCGGTAAAGCGTGACGACTTGTCCAGCGGCGCGTTCGAGATCTTGCGCACCAGCGTCTCGTAGCCTGCCTGTTCGCCAAAACCACAGACCATCGCGGCGACCTGCGTGTCGAACAGCGGTTCGGGAATGACGCCTGCGTCGACGTGGAAAATCTCCAGATCCTGACGGGCGGCGTGGAACACCTTGACCACGTTGGTATCGCGGAAAAGATCGTAAAGCGGCTCGAGCGACATGTCGCCCGCAATCGGGTCGATCAGAACCGCGTCCGCCTCGTCCGTGCCGGGCAGCGCCATCTGTATCAGGCAGAGTTTGGAATAATACGTCCGTTCGCGCAGGAATTCGGTGTCCAGCGTGACATAGGGTGCCTGATGGGCACGGGCGCAGAAATCGGTCAGTTCTTGAGTTGTCGTAAGTGTCTGCATCGGGCCTTTGTTTTCTTGCTGTTCTGGTCAAGCACATTTCCACACTACCATACGCCCCTGCGGGAGGATTGCAATTGCCTAAGCCAGTCGCAAAAGGCTGCGATCCCCCGACGTCACCCGGCGCAGGACCTGTGGATAAAGCAGGTGTTCGGCCTGCAACACGCGTGCGGCAAGGCTTCTTTCGGTATCCCCGGCCAGCACCGGCACGCGGGCCTGTCCCAGAATGGGGCCATCGTCGAGCGCGGCCGTGACCTCGTGCACGGTGCAGCCATGGTCGGTGTCACCTGCGGCGAGCGCCCGGGCATGGCTGTGCAGCCCGCGATATTTCGGCAGGAGCGAGGGATGAATGTTGAGCATCCGGCCCTGCCAGCGGCTCACGAAATCCGCCCCCAGCACCCGCATGAACCCGGCAAGGCAGATCACATCGGGTCGGGCTGCGGTCAGCGTCTGCGTCAAAGCCGCCTCGAACTCTGCGCGGTCAGCGCCGTAGGGCCGGTGGTCGACCAGAGCGTTCGGCACGCCCATCTCCTGCGCGCGGGCCAGCCCACCGGCCTGCGCAACATTCGACACGACCAGAACCGCACGCGCCGGGTGGTCGTCTGTCATGCTGCGCACAAGCTGCACCATGTTCGACCCGCCCCCCGAAATCAGGATCGCGACCCGTTTCACGCCAGGGCGCCCTCGTAGATCATGTCGGGGCTGTCGGTGACATGGCCCAGCGTCACGCAGGTCTCGCCGTGGTCTGTGAGCAATGCGCGCAGGGCCTCGGCCCGCTTGGGCGACACCGCCAGCACCATGCCGATGCCTGCGTTGAAGGTCTTGAGCATTTCGGCCTGATCAAGCCCGCCTGCCTCCCGCAGCCACGCAAAGACCGGCGGCAGCGCCCATGAAGTCAGGTCAATCCGCGCGCCGCAGGTCTCGGGCAAGACGCGGGGCAGATTTTCGGTCAGCCCACCGCCGGTGATATGGGCCAGCGCATGCACGCCGCCTGCGCGGATCGCCTCCAGACAGGGCCGGACATAAAGCCGCGTGGGCGTCAGCAAAGCCTCGCCCAAAGTGCCCGCGCCAAAGGGCGATGCATCGTCCCAGCCAAGGCCGGCTACCTCGGCCACCCGGCGCACCAGCGAGAAGCCGTTGGAATGCACCCCGTCCGACGCAAGCCCCAGCAGCACATCGCCGGGGGTCACGTCTGCGGGCAGTGCAGCCCCCCGCTCCATCGCGCCGACGGCAAAGCCTGCCAGGTCGAAATCGCCCGCCGGATACATGCCGGGCATTTCCGCCGTCTCACCGCCGATCAGCGCGCAACCAGCGTCTGCACAGCCTCGCGCAATGCCTTCGATGATGCGGGCGGCCACGTCCGTATCCAGCTTGCCAGTGGCGAAATAGTCTAGGAAAAACAGTGGCTCGGCCCCCTGGCACACCAGATCGTTGACGCACATCGCCACCAGATCGACGCCCACATCGTCCACATGGCCGGTGTCGATGGCGATGCGCAGCTTGGTGCCCACACCGTCGGTCGCGGCCACCAGAACAGGGTCGCTGTAGCCTGCCGCCCTGAGATCGAACAGCGCGCCAAAGCCGCCCAGACCGGCCATCACGCCGGGACGCCTGGTGGCGGCGGCGGCGGGTTTGATCCGCTCGACAAGCGCATTCCCTGCGTCGATATCCACGCCGGCATCGGCATAGGTGATCCCGTTTTTGCCTTTGGTCATGGATCTGTCTCCGCAGGAAATGATGCGCGCGGTCTACAACAGGGCGCACCAAAGGAAAAGCGGGCTCTTGCCCTTGTCACACGCGCCGGAACCTTCAAGGATGCGGTTGGGATTTTGGAGCGTTCGGCATTGATGGATTTTCTGTCTGACCATGGTGGCTTGTTTGGCTTTCTTGGCTTTGTCATTGCTGGGTTGATCGGGCTATATACGGTCTATCGCTATGCCTTGGCGGACCGTCGGGAACAGCTCGACGATTGCGCGGAACGCGATGCGTTGTTGGCGCACCGGGCCGACGGGCCGGGTCAGATATACCGCGGCGCGCTGCTCGGGGTGACACAATGGGCGGATCGGTTCTATGGCACCAAAAAGCTGGGGTGGCGGGCGTTTGAACGCTGCCTGACGCTGGCCTTTGTCTATCCGGTTGTCGCGGCGCTGCTGGCGTAGGTCTTGGCGGATGTGCACAGCCCGGGGGGGCTGGCCATGTTCGCCGATGGTCTGGACGGATCGGGCCGGCTGTGGCGCGCGGCGGCGATCGTCACAGCGGCTGCGGCCATTGGGACGCTGTTGGCAAGTTTTGGCCGGAATTATGCGCGAATTAGCGATTTCCTGACCAATCGCATGATTGGCTTGAAGAAGCCGGATGGTTTTCATTCGAAGGCATCCGGCTTTGTCAGTTATCTTTTGACCCTTTTTTTCGTTGTCGTTGTCGTTGTCGTTGTCGCTGTCGTTGTCGTTGGCGGTGTCGTTGGCGGTGTCACTGCCGGTTTCGCTGCCGGTGTCGTTGGCGGTGTCGTTGGCGTTGTCGTTGTCGTTGTCGTTGTCGGTACCGTTGGACTTGTCGGTGCCGGTCTTGGTGTCCTTGCCGGTATCGGTGTCGTTGTCGTTGTCGTTGTCGGTGCCGGTACCGTTGTCATTGTCGGTGCCGTTATGGGAGACTGGGACAGCGCCGCTTTGGTCTTGTTTTTCTTATTGCTTCTGCCACTGACCAATGCCTGCGCCGATTTCTGGTCTGTCGCGGCCACCCGCCGCTTCCTTGGCTGGGCCGGGGCCGCATCGCGGCCGTTTCTGGCGATTGTCGCGGCGCTGGTCGCCGACGTGGTCATCGGCGGGCTGTGTCTGATTGCGCTGCTGACGTTGCTGGTGCAGGTTCTGGATCTTTGGCAAACCTATTTCCCCACCACCCTGCCACTGGACTGGCGCGCCTATTGGCAAACCGCGCTGGCCGACCCATCGCAGGGCATCATGCTGGGATTCATGGCGCTGACAACGCTGATGCCAACCATTCTGCATCTGTGTTTCGCGGTTGCAGCGATGGTCACCCACGGCTCGCGCAAGCGGGTCGATGCGCTGGCCGATCTGGACGCCAGACAGATTGCCAACACCCTGACACCCCCCGCCCGCACCAACATCGCCAAACGCCTGATCGCCGCACGTCTCTATGGCGTGGCGCTGGCTGCGCTGCTGGGGATTGTCCTGCTGTGGGGGGCATGGTGGCTGGTGCAGATCATCCTGCCGCTGCTGCCCGTGACCATTCCGCTTGACCCATTCGACGCGGATGGTATTCAGCGTTAGGGCGGGCCTGTAGCTCAACTGGTTAGAGCAGAGCGCTCATAACGCTTTGGTTGCGGGTTCAAGTCCTGCCGGGCCTACCAAAAATTCATTTCCATACATCCCAGATAGAAGATAATCCACTTGAAAACAGTGGGTTATCTCTATTTTTGCCCTCATGTGTTCCGATGCATTCGCATGCGTCCCACCTATTGTTGGTATCATTTTTTTGGTCTGGCGGCGAGGATACCAGCAAAACAGTAAGCGGCGGTTCCACCCAATTGATATTTGACTTGAAGGCTGATGCCGTCGTCGCAGTCTGACGGATTTCGGAGCTCATCAGGGATTACGCGACGAGCTCACTTTGTGCGACGATCTGTTTGGCATAGGCCCATGGCATCAATGCGTCGTTGTCGTTGTCGTTGTCGTTGTCGAGATGACCGTTGGCCAGCTTCGTGAACAGGTCCTCCAGATAGGCGTATGGCTCGACGCCATTCATCTTGCAGGAGCCGATCAGGCTTGCGAAGCGCGCCCGATTACGGTCGCATTCGTCATGACCAGCGAAAAGCGCGTTGCGACGTTTCATTGCAGGGCTGCGAAGTGGGCGCCGTTTCCGACCCATTGAGATTGGATATTTCTGAGGCGTGAAGCCTTTGGCACAAGGCCTTCGTGTTCGGGTGAAGATTTCTATGGCAGACGGAAGTGATGGTTTTGCGGGGTGTTTCGAGATTGTTGAGTCGCTGCGGCGCGGGAACCGTCGGTGGCAGAGGTGATCGCGGGAATTCGGACCAGTAGTTAAGGTGGATCAACTTGAGAGAGAGATGATCCAAAATGACGAAACGAAAGAACCATCCGCCCAATTTCAAGGCCAAGGTTGCGCTTGAAGCGATCCGCGAAGAAATGACAATCGCGGTGTTATGGTAGTGCCCCGGGGCGTGGCGTAATTCCGACGGTAGCGCGGGCTGAGTGGAGCCTTGCTTAGCTCAGGCGAAGCCCACGCGGAGTTCTGGGCGGCCATGGACGTTCTCCGGTAGGGTTTTGGGTTGGAAACCTGACCTACCGATCGAGGAGATCACCCATGACCAAGGATACTATAACAGAAACCATGGCGCTGAAGGCGCTTCGTTCAGAGACCGCGGATCATCAAATTCTGGCTGAAATGCTTGGGTTTGTCCATTGCCTGGCAGGGCATTGTAAATGCCCGAGAAGGGCCGACCGCCTGATGGCGCTGGATGTGGACCAGCGATGCGGTGCCGGTGCGCATGAGCGCCGCACCGAACGGGTAATACCAACGGCATAAATTATAGACCGTTATGAGCCCACTTTCGCATGCCGATGGATGAGATGATTTCCGGTTGTTGTGTGAGCTTGATCCAAGCCTGGCATCCGGCCGTGACGATTTCATCATAGGTTTCGAAGACGCGATTTGAGAGCTCGTTTTGGCACAGGTATTGCCAGATGTTTTCCAGCGGTCTGAACAGCCCCGGGTTTACCGGAGAGTGTTTTGTTCAAATGTCAGGCACCTTTATCAATGGCATTCAGGTTTGCATAGAAGGCCTCCTCTG
>Ga0307981_1003013_pt1 | contig 13045 bp, 8 predicted proteins | sample OrgLakmetagen987_FD_201849 | JGI IMG/M metagenome (GOLD analysis project Ga0307981, IMG submission 201849) | Saline water microbial communities from Organic Lake, Antarctica - #987 | ecosystem: Environmental > Aquatic > Non-marine Saline and Alkaline > Saline | place: Antarctica: Organic Lake... | reverse complement strand
CTTGGTTGTCTTGTAGTTCCAACAATGCATCTTGCAACTCGTCCGTGTCGGGAAGTTCCCCCGCTGCCGCGATAGTCTCTGTTCCAATCACGCACTGCCGCATGTTGCCATAAAAGAGCTCTTGTTCCTCTTGCTTTTGCAACAGAGCGGTAATGTTGAAGGAATTATCATCGTCGCCACAATCTTCCGAGTTTTCGGAATACTCCATGCGAATATTGAGCGAGACAAAGGGCACAAGTGGGAGAACAGAGTCAACCTCGACGGGGTCTTCTTGTTCGTCATCATCGTCCTTATCCTCACCTTTATCGTCTGTTTGTGCAACAACACGCCGCCAAAAGGTGGAGCTACTAATATCGGATTCGTCTTGGGTCGACGAAATGTCGTCCTCTTTGGTGGATAGTAGCGTCTTATTGCGCTGTTGCTGTTGTTGCCGTTGTTGCTGTAGCTTCATGGCCGCCGTTCGTTGCGTGGCGGCCCGGTAAGCCGCCATGTCTGCATCGTCCATTGTCGTAGTGCCTTCCAAGTCGTCCTGGATGGAATGACGCAGCCATGAGTAGAAGAACATGGGAACGTGATGAAGTACCATGATGTACTGCTAAAGGGTATACCGTAGTGCAAGGAGTAGTGAGCAACGGAGTCTTACAGTGGTTCGTGGTTCGTGGTTAGTCTTGAGCTCGTTACTAATGGTTGCTTTAAATCGATGTCAAGGCACAAGAAAACAGAACTTTCAATTTTACTGGTTTCCTTTCGCTCTCGATCGTCTTCGCAATGCCTTCTCAACTAGTCTAGTAGTCTATGCTGGCGGGTCGGTGTCTCGTTGCCCTTGCTTCTATCTGCTTCTTGACGATTACGCATCCGACGTTTGGAGACGGCATCCGATGGAGATATGTGGGAAAATGTGAGGCACCACGTGGTTTCGATGTTTGTTTCTAAATAGTCCAGATTGGGATTCTATAAGCCTCTCTTAGCTAATCGTTCCCGAGTCCCGAGCTCGTTGATTCTTTGATATACTTAGACGATCCCATGTCCCTTGATAATATTCCCGCCCAAGCTGATTTTTAATGAAAGATCTTCTTTCGAAAAAGCGAGCGGGTCGACTCTTGCGGGTTTCGTTTTCCGATTCATTCCGAATACCAAAAAGCGAAGTCAATGACGAAAAGGAGATATAGTCATACCGATAGTGTTTCTTGTAGGAAAGGACGACGCATTACGGCCGAGTTGGAAGGCGTCTGCTAGTCTAGCTAGAGTCTCTATCTACAGTAGTTTTGCTACGAGTAAGATATGTAACTTCAAACATGCTAAAGGTGGTACATATATTCAATAATGTCAAAAGATCATACAGGCGTATCCTTTGGCATCCAAAATATATACAACACCAAGTGAACAATAATCCTCATACTATACTACTACAGCAACGACACAATCAGCGCGCGGATCAACTTCCAGCGGCCCCGCACGTCCAATGGCGGCGACACGGCACGCAGCAAGGCTTCAATCGCCTCCAAAACAGCTACCACCCGAGGGTTGTTGCTACTGCTCAAGGTCATCATGTCGCCCTTCAGAATGTGCAACTTGTCGCAAACGGACGGCCACGCGATTGGAGTAGTCTCGTCCTTCTTGAGCAACAGCTCGTCTAGGTCGTCCACACTCTGCATCAAGTAGTCAGTGCTAGTTGTCATTACTGAAAGGTGACGAGTGAGTTCGCCATCCGATCCGCTGAGACTGTCGGTAGTGCTAGTAATCGTCGACTTGTGAACTAAAGTCTCTTGTTGTGGCGACTGCGCTTTGTCTGAGGCAGAGAAGCGCTCGTTCCAGAATGGAGCAATCATTTCCATCGCGTGGCTTTTCCGAATGGGTGCCTTCAGAAGAAAGCCGTGTGCTCGACTGTTGTAGATAGCTAAATCCTTGCTCGAGTCATTAGCGCTTCGTACCAGCGTTAGAATGCGTGCTTCGTCGGCGGGATTCAGCTCGTTGCGAAGCCTTTCGACGCAGAGAGAGCCCGAAATGGTCCGTTGGTGCGTCGACTCTTCCTTAATGTCAAGGTTCTCGTCGACAATAATGAGAAACTTGGAGTCGGTATGCTCCTCTATGAGACTCTTGACCTTGATATTAAAGCCAAGTACCTCGTCAGCGTCTGCTCCCAGAATGACGCACTTGTCTTTCGCAATACCCAGGAGTCCCAGCATGTGACCCATGAGCTTTCGCTGGACCTTGGAGTCGTCAATTGCAATACCCCACGTGGACGCCGGCATCACAAAGGATGTGTTGCTGCACGATGATCCCGACAAGCTCCCAATATACGGCTCTGCCGGAAAAGCCAGATTAAAGACAGTGCGTTCTTCTTTGAATTCGATATCACAATCGCCTCCGAGCATCTTGGCACACTTATGAATCAGCCAAGCACCGTCACCAGACGAGTACGAGACCTCGCGATCATCCTGGCTACCCGACACGCCAAGCTTGTCGTGCAGTCGATGTCCCGAAAGAAACACCGCTTCCGTGGCGGCCTTGCCCATTTCGACTAGTTTCTCATGATATTCACCAGGTGCGTTGACCACATGTATACGCACCATCTTTCTCAAGACGTCGTAGTTCACTTCGGTTGAGACGACACTTCCACGTTGACCATACTTGCAGGCATTGGAAAGGACATTGCGGTGAATGTGCCGCAGGAGCTGCGGATCCACCATCAAGTTCGGGAGGGGGTCTGGTCGACTCACCACTGGGAACCTGTCTCTATCACTTCGAGTGCCTTTCAAAACGGCAGAAATATCTACTTGCTCTTCCCGAGGTGCGTACCTGTAACGACGAATGAAAGCCAAGCCAGCACGCAAATATAGTGAGTTCGGGTTATTTCGTCCAACGGTTTGGTTTGGTAGGTGCACCGCTACGCCACCGTCTCGAGTAGTCTAGACTTACACTTCGTGCATGACGTCGCGTGACAAAGCCTCCGACACTACAGTGTCAAGGACTTCTTGCAGGGTGTATTCTAAATCTCGCATGCACTGATCCGCAACCGCTGACTGGCTTTTAAGAATCTCCTGGACAACGTCGTAAGCAGCTGGATCTTCCAACTTGCTTGCAGTCTTGGTTTTCTCAATGTCTTTCATTGTATCGCAAAGACCAATTGCCGACAATAAGCCATTCTTGACTTCGTGCCGAGTGAAGCGATTCGTCTGGGAGTCTTTCTCGCGTTGCGTGCTTTCAATGGCCAGCTTCTTTTCAGCTTCGAAGCGCTTGACACGCTCGGAGATGTCGCGAAGCACGATCACTATAGCACCAGACTCGACTCGACTGACAGTGGCCTCGCAACGAGACACAACTGAACTTCGCTTTTTGGACTTCTTTCCTTTCTTCTTGCCACTGATTTCAATGTCGGCTGTTGTATCGACCTGGCTCCGAACGAAATCGTGCATGACGCAGGTCGGTGTCGGCGTGTCGCTACTCCAGACCTTTTCGATAAGCTCGGCGAAAGAGGCGATACTCTCTTGGAGAGCTGGAGGTACCGGGAGAGGCTCGATAGTTTCCAAAACGGATCCGAATTTTTTCTCATCAAGCAATCTGATGCAATACACTCGAGCGGGTTGGCTTTCGAGTGACTTGATGGGCGTTTCAAAAACGAGAGCTACAGGTTCGGTAGACCCACCTTGTGTCGACCAGTACTCGTCTCCTTTTTCACCCAAGGCGAGCTTGAAGAAGGTAGGGCTGACCATACACGTACGACGATTCGATCCTTCGATCGAAATGCAAATGGTATCGGAAGACCGTTCCCATACGACAGTCATCATGCGTCGAAGCTGCTCGAGTAGACGACCGCTGCGAGTCTTTTCGTTAAAAGCCGTAAAGACGCTTTCGACAACAAGGATGTGCAAGTACTTCGAGACAACTTCGCAGAAAGACTCGGCAATCATGGGGAGAGCCGGAGTATCCAATATATGACCCTTCTCCACGAAGCGAGGCGCAAAGGCAGCGAAAAAGTGCAGTACCACGAGGAGCGTCCATATCACGGCACACTCCTCCAGTGAGCGCACACTCAGACGGACTCGATTGAAACGTTCGAGGCGATCAGCGGTGAGTTCCGACTCGGGATTGCCAATATCGGCCCGGACAACGGCGAGTCGACCCCTCTTTTGGTGGATACGAACAAAGAGCATACTAAACATGCCAACCGCCACCGCCGCCAAGGACCACCAAATGATTGGGTTCGTCACAAAAGGAAAGACAAACCCAGACATGACGCACACTCCTTGGACAATGGAATGCATGAGACTAATCCGACGATTCACAGGCGTTGGAACGTCAATCTCTTCGCTCAGAAAGGTCAGGAGAAAGGCGAGGGGAGCCCATTCACTCCATCGAACGAGATGGACTCGAGCCGAGGTAATAGGGTCGATAAGAACCGGTGTTGGGAAGAACGCCATGGTACCGTTGGCAATCATGGCGATACCCTGTACAGTGAGGGCGGCCACCATGAATCCACTTGAAAGAAAGTTCGTATTGTCCTTATACACGACCCTGTCGCGGTATATACACGGTAGGAAGCGGGAAATGTTGGCCAGCAAGAGAACCACAAAAGCGAGAGCGCACACATTGTATTCCGTCCCAGAGATCATGGTGAAGCTTTCAGGAGGCGCAAAGAGCAGCGACGACCCCGTAAAGAACGCCCACAAGGCAATGGTCACGAGCGAAGCCTTGATGAGGCGCTTGTCGGTATGTTGGAAGTTCTCCTTTCCCTCGGCGGCCAAGAGATCAGCGAAGCCGCGAACCGTATCGTTCCTTCGGTCCTTGTCATTGGACGTAGCCATTGTTGGGTTGGATCGGTTTGGATCGGTCGGATCTGGTACAAGAGGTATACTGTACGGTATAATTTTTAATTGCCCTCTTTGAATGGAATGAATCACGCCGCGCAAAGTGAGGACGCCTGTACACGTCTTACCGGTACCATCACTGCTGCTGACGCTGGCCACCCCAATAATAGTGACATTTAGTATACAATTGATAGAGTCCAATCTGCATTTGCCGGATGTCCGAATCCCAAGGCCTGAGGTCGTTACGTTGACAGTTGACACCAAAGAACTACAGAACTCTAATGTAGTCTAAAACGTGCGTTGATGTTCTGAACACTTACTACAGTATATACATTTGCACTGAAAACTTACAGGTAGGGCATACCCAGGTAGGGTGAACGAGTGCGCGACGCCTCTTTCCGTATCAATATATTCTAAAACCACTAAAACGCTCTTTCGCCTTTTCCCCTTTTCTCATTCTTTCGCTTCGACGACGCTGTTCAACACCATGGCGGTGAATACCCACAAGCACAGCAACAAGGTTGCCCTCAACGCCAGTAATGGAGCGCAGGATCAGGTTCTCTTCATATGGACGCTGGTTCCACAAAGGCCTCCTAAAGGTTGGAAAGTCGGTAAGTTCTGATTGCCGATCGACCGTGGACGTCCACGACGACGTGTACAGTTCGAACGACCATCGTCCACCCTCGTCCACACTTGTACTTTGCATCCTTCCCTTCACAGGCTATCAATTAGGTTAACACGGCCACCAAGCGGCAAAGATCCTCTTTCAGTTGCGGCTCCTCCGTTCGCTGTTGCCGCTCCTCATTTCGCTGCTACGGCTCCCTCGTTCGCTGCCGCTCTTCTGTTCGCTGTTGCTCGCCTCCCGCCAGTCAGCCTCGATCAAGTTTCTGCAGCTGCTCTCATAGAAGCGTAGCATTGAGCGCTGCCATTGGCGACAACAAAGCGAATCAGCAGCAGCGCTTCTCGTCCCTCTCATCACGAACGGCAGCTAAAGCTTGAAGAATGCCTCGTACATGCACCAGCGTACAAGTCCCTCAATGCCTTCCTCAAGGTTATTGTAGACAACTCTTGACGTCTTAACATAGTATAACTCACACTTTAGAAAGTATTAGTACTTACAATAGTTCGTTAGTCTAGCTAGCAAATGGTCTCAGCTCTACAATTACTAGAGCTAGTGGTCGCAGCAGTGCAACAAATAGTAGACCAGTATTGGCACTAGTGCCAATACTAGTGAGGTTAGTAGTCGCAGCAGTTCTAATAGTAGAGCAGTATTGGCACTAGTGCCAATACTAATGCCAATACCGGCACTAGTACATTTACATAGACGCATCGGTATTGGAACTAGTGCACATACTCGCCATTATCCGTACCGGTAGCAAAAGCGTTTGGCAAACGAAAAAGTATTTGCACGCAACGAGTACCGCTACCTATGTAAGCAGTGCCAAGACCAAGTATGAACACGAGGGCGCTCTAAACAAAGAAAAGTTTCGCGGTGGATGTATTCGGGGCCGTTGTGATGGTTCCAAAAACTCCACAGCGTTGCCGACCCAACCTTGCAAAACCATCTCGTTAGCGTTGGCGACCGATGCAACTCGGACAAATTCAACGGAACAAAATAGAGCATATCGGCACCAGCCATGACTCCTGCATTCATGTCACCGCGCGATACTCCATCAATGCCCGTCATAATCATTCGGGATCCGGACACGTGCACCATCCAAATTCGGACTCCCAACTTCATTTCCAACACCCAAAGTCGCAGAACCAGCGTGTGCAGCTCTCTTGATTTTGACGACCCGCGAAAGAACGCCGCTTCCGCTGTCGTGTTGTCCATGAACATCCAGACTTCCGTTCCGTCCAAAAAAAAAAAAAAAACTCTCCGCAGCTCGTTCCAAACTATCCACCAAGTTTCGCAGCTCACGGTAATTTTACGAGTGCTCTTTTGTGATTGTCCACTTCCATAAACCCTGTCGATAGAAAATGACTCCGTCCCAGAGCAGAAGGGCCGCGCCATATCCCTTTCCGGACGCATTGCCGAATCCGTACGTAAGCCAGGTGATAAATTTTGACCGAAACCTCCGTTTTGGAGGAGTGGACGACTCCTTCAGTTTCATCAACGCATCCACGTCGTCGCGCATGCGGGTGGTACATTTTACTCTCACCGGGGGCTCGTCCCGACCGCTTTCCGCAGATTGTTCCGGCTTTCCCGGGAATGGATGATTCGGACCCTGCTCATTTGTCTCGTGAACCAATTTCGCAAATTCCAACTCAAGTTGATACTCCTCGCCCAAGTCATCGTCATCGTCAAGTCCAAACTTGGGATCCGAATAGTTGCTTGAGTCGAATTGGCCCTCGGCCGGATCGTCCTCAACCACACCTGTGGTGGGTTGCTTCACGACCTGATCTTCCTCCCTATTGTCGTTCAATTGTTTGTTGAAACCATTGGACGCCACGAGTGCAACGTTCCATGGACACCCCCGTAAGTACGGAATCATCGCCGGGTACACCTGCATTACGTAATTCAGGAAGCCGCGGACCCGCTCAAGAGGCTTGTATTCCACATCCGGCACCCACTTGAGCTTGACCTTGGTCTTATCCCATTTGGTTTGTTCCACCATAATGGTGACCGAGGAATCCGTCGTGTGAACAACCGACCCCGCCCACGCTCCAGGCGTCTGACTAATGTCTTGACGCTTTCGAGCTACATCTCGAATTCCGCGATGGGCCAACTCCTTGGCCATGACCTGGGACGCCTCACGAGCCTCTTCTTCAGTCGGCCCCGTGGGATAAATGTCATCCACATACGACACCAAATCAGCCGCCAATGTACCGTCCTTTCGGCGCTTGCTCACCCGCGGCCGCACTGGCAAGTACACGGGGTTGCCCGGGAGGTTGAGTTCAACTCTCTCCCAGCAGACCACGTTATCTTGATCCGCCGCTTCACCTTGCGCCTCTTCCTTGAGCCAAAGTACTCCCCTGGTACTCGCATAAGGGGAGGGTCGAAGTCTTATCCACGCCTATACCTGTGAATAAAGCAAGGTGCGCTGCTGCCTCAACTGGATGGTGGCAGCCTTGGGGACAATATACCTTGAAAACCAAGAATTGGGCGAAGAGTACGTTCACTTTCAAATGAAAATACTCGTTTCGTCGAGTCCGAGGACTGCAGCTTCTCCGGCGGCTTGATTTGCAGTGACTATTCGTACGACTACATACCCCGCAAACTGTTTCAAAAGGCATTCTAATCGTAAGAGAGCCGCTACATAATTTAATAGCATACATACTTATAACATATTTGAACATGAAGTGTTAATCTCTCCAGCGCTCTCCGCCTCCGCCGTATTAACTCGAACCAAAGAGACGGGACATGTCCTTTGGCAACCCTCCCGGTTCACCCATTCCACCCACACCCGGTGGAGGCTTTCCAATATTGGTAACATAGCTTCCGTCGGATTGGCGAACGCGGTGGCCGTGCTCTACCAAAATGTCATGCACCTCTTTCTTGGTCTTTCCGCACCACTTCTTATGGCGGCGCCAGTCCTTCCTTTGACAATCGCGCGTGCAATACGCGGCCAGCTGGCAACGAGAGCAACGCTGGTGTCCAATCCACACCTTGCTGCAATGATCACAGCAGCGGGCGCCTTGATTGTTGGGCCATTTGATATTCTTGGCGCCCTTGTACTCGGTTCGCTCGCGAATCGTCTCCCGAGAAAGGAGCGGAATAAAGAGCACCGCCTCCTCGTCTTTGGAGTGCCGATTAGACATGAGGGTGCCCATGAGACCCTTTTGTTCGCGGACCGAAAAACCTGCGGAATCGAAACAGAAGTCCTTGTCCGTGACGGGTTTACCATTTTTGGTTTCGACAATGGCGTTGGTCAACTGGGTCGCCTTGATCATGACGTTCCCTGGACTCGTATCATTGCTCATGCATTCGAGCGTGCAGTTTTCTTCGATAAAAACACGAACCCAATACCAGAGCAGCGCAAGCAGATTTTTGCCGCGATGATGCTTGTGTACCGCCATCATGGCAATCGTCGGTCCGATGCTTGGATCATAAGATCCGTCCCGGTAGGCCAAGAGACAGCGCGCAATTTCTTGGTCATTCTCGACAATAGCAAAGCGCGTGGCCAGCTCATTGTTTTCGGGACTATCGTCTGACGCCAAGCCCGAAACCTTGACGAGTGTCCGACCGTCACCGAGATCCAATTCGGCCTGATCGTGATCGATTATGCACGCGTATCCGTGGACCGAACACGCCTCCAAGATGCGCAGAGCGATCATTCCCTCTTGAGTGGTGGACTCGAGTTGCGCATAAAATCCCACGTTGGGGTCGCCGAGGTTTTCGCCGAGACGGTTCTCGGTAACGGTGCCTCTCAAGACAACGTGTTTGTCGCGTTTGCAATTCAGCGCGACGGTTCTTGTGCGGCCGCCATGGTCCGGTCCCGTGACCACGTCGAGTTGTTTTTCCTCTTCGAGTTTGCCGAAGCGATTCAACTGCGCAACAAAGTCGGTAAAGTCATTTATGGGATTGTCCGTGTGGTTGGTAATGAGAAACAACGTGGCGTGCGAGTCGCGGGGTGTCGGCTGCGCGGTGGAGCATTCACCATGGTCCCAATTGAACGCCCATCCGTCGCACGCGTTGGCGTCTCCACGCATGCGCTGTTGCCAATCAACCAGCAGCTGGTCTCCCATCATGGCGTCAACGTCAACGTGAACGTCTTTCAGGACGATGAAGCGATCGGTTTCGAAGTCGAAGAATGGTATATGCCATTGTCGCTTGTCGCTTGTCGCTTTGTCAATACTGTAGACAACTGAAAAAATGGCGGGAAACAAAAACAAATGTCAGTGCGACAGAAAGACGACATTGATAAGGAAAGATGATGAAAGGATCCAAATTCATTCACACGAAAAACCAAAGCGACGCCAAAGATACTCTCCGGAGAGGTCGCTGCGAGAGAGGTCGCATCAGAAATGTCGGTATCTTATTCCTTTGCATCCCCTTCTCCCATTCTCCATAAACTTGTCTTGGACACACAAGAGGTCGAAGAAAAACAACAGCAAACACGATGAGTGACAAGAAGAAGTACCGTACCGAGCACGATCTCATTGGTGATGAAGACGTCCCAGTCACCGCCTACTACGGCATTCAGACACAACGAGCCATGGATAATTTCGATATCACCGGCGTACCCATCGCCCACTTTCCAGAGCTAATTCGCGCCCTGGCCATGGTGAAAAAGGCGGCGGCTCTGGCCAACCACGATCTCAGGCACTTGGATACCAACAAAAAGAACGCAATTGTGGCCGCGTGCGACGAAATCATTCACGAGAAAAAGTGGCTGGAGCAGTTCCCAGTCGACCTCATTCAAGGTGGAGCTGGCACGTCGACCAACATGAATGCCAACGAGGTAAGACGCGACTGCGATAATAATATATGGATACTGTATTTTAGACTACTCTACCGAAAGCTAGAGTACTGTATACTTTTCTCTACTCACAACGCAGCGGTGCTTTTCACTCTTCTCTTATACAGGTTATTGCGAACCGCGGCTTGGAGATTATGGGCAGAGAAAAGGGGGACTACCAGTTTTTGCACCCCAACAACGACGTCAACATGTCGCAGTCCACTAACGACGTCTACCCAACGGCGTGCCGCTTGGCCGTTGTATTTTCAGATGATCCCTTGATCGACTCTGTCAGGCACCTCATGAAAGCACTGGATGCAAAAGCGGAAGAATTCCAGGACGTGTTGAAACTAGGCCGCACGCAGCTGCAGGATGCTGTCCCCATGACGCTAGGACAAGAGTTCAAAGGCTGGAGCGTGACTCTGGGAAAGGATCTGGATCGCATGGAACAACTGGCTGTCATGTTTGCCACGGTGAACTTAGGAGGAACTGCCATTGGCACAGGAATCAACACGGATCCCAAATACACTGGGATTGTCATGAAACGGCTCGCTGAGGTGACCGGTTTCGACATCAAGACGGCGCCGGACATGATCGAGGCTTCCAGCGACATGGGAGACTTTATGATCTTCTCGGGCATGCTTCGTCGATTGGCCGTCAAGCTTTCCAAAATTGCCAATGATTTGCGCCTGTTGTCGAGCGGTCCCAGAGGAGGTTTCAATGATCTCAACCTTCCTGCCGTGCAGCCTGGCTCTTCCATGTAAGTTTGGAGGCTGTAGTCGCATGCAACAGTAAGCAGGGACTGTGACTTTCAGAGTACAGGAATACAGCATCTTTCTCACACACTCGATTGTTTCTTTTTGCATACGCAGCATGCCAGGCAAGGTCAATCCGGTCATTCCCGAAGCTGTGAATCAGATTGCATTTCAAGTTATTGGTAACGACTTGGCTATTACCATGGCGGCTGAAGCAGGACAGCTACAGCTCAATGCCATGGAACCGCTCATTATCTACAATTTACTTTCCAATTTGCGCATGTTGACGAACGCTTGCAATATGCTGACTGACCGCTGTATCGTTGGTATTACAGCAAACGTGGAACGTTGTGAAACAATGGTTCGCAACAGCATTGGCATTGTGACGGCCTTTTCTCCCTTTATTGGGTATGAAAAGTCCACAGCCATTGCCAAACAGGCGCTCATCTCGGGTCGCAACGTTTTGGACTTGATCAAAGAAGAGGGTCTCCTCGATGCTGCAAAGATTGAATCTATCATGAAGCCCGAGAATCTTACCGGGCCGAGCTCGTTGCTGAGTCAAGCTAACATTCCAGATCTGAACAAGAGCTTTACGCACATGAGAGTTACGAGCGTGGACGCGTCCTTTTTCAGCATGACGTTATTGGCCCCGGAAGAGGGGTCGCCGGGTCGCAAGCGCTCCCATACGCGCGGTCACTCCGCCTTCTTTAATGGCCTTGACAAGATCAGCGACAATTCAATGTAAGTCCGAGTGTGGTACACAGCACACGACCGCGCTATGGTATCATACTACATACGTTGTAGTATATTATTAGAGGCAATCAGCCCCGTAGGGTTAATCCACTAGTCTAAATAGCGCGAGATTTCTTTTTTTCATTGAGCTTTTTTTTAATTTTGGAAAATTGGCACCGCTCCATTTTAATTGCGCGCAATCATCAATCGACCCATTCCGACTTTGACAATGGTCGAGCAATCTACTTTTTACCTGCAATATTAGTCGAGTTTAGTCGAGTTTAGTAGCGAGCTTTCCGCGCCTTTGATACTGTCGCACACCTTACGAATGAAGAGAAGCAGGCAACTGCACTACACACTACTCTAGCTGGCACAACCGTGAGAGGATTGATGATGGCTGCTAATGATGCTACTGCTGCTGCTGATACTGCAGGCGACCATGAGAGTCGCCGTCAGGATCATGGGCAATCGATCGTTGGACGACTTATACCTTGGCTGTTTCGGCTCGTTTGCTGTCTCTGTGTCGTGGTAGGCTTTTTGTTATCCAAGAAAAGCTTGCACACCCACGAGGAATGCGACATGACGTTCTCGCGCCGTCAGTTTTTGCCGCTCGCTATGAGCAACGCCTCCTCGTTGTCGTCGTCGTCGTTGTCGTCGTACCGCTTGTTCAAGTTTATCGACCAGCGCGATCCTCGCCACCAGCGCTTCCTCCGCACAAAGGAGCACGAACCTCTCGACGGAACCGATTGGTGCAATACCGACCCACGTGTTACTATACCTGCTGGAACGAATGATACCAGTACAACAACGATGCCGACGACAACTGTCGCAGTCCTTTACGTTCCAGGCCACGGTGGTAGTTACCAACAGGCGCGAAGCCTCGGAGCCCACGGTGTTCAGTTGACGGGACAGCAAGACTTGCAGCAGCAGAGACGTGTCTTGGCAGCGCTACAGCACCACCAATGGTCCGGTGCCACCGACACTGCATCCGCAGAAAAATTTGTCTTTGACGTGTACGCCGTCGATTTCCACGAGGAAGGCGGTGCGTTGCACGGTGACTTGGTTATCGAACAGAGTCTCTTTGTCGCACAAGCTGTGAGGAAACTGGTGCAAGACTGCCAGCTGGACAGCGTCGTGGTGGTGGGGCATTCCATGGGTGGCTTGGCGGCTCGACTCGCCCCTATTTTAGTACCCGCCACGCGGCCGTGGATGCGAAACGTTGTGACGTTGGCAACGCCCCACGCCAGTGTATGGAATCCAGCGCTTCGACAAGTACACCAACTCTTGCATTCGGACGATACTTACGATAAGGAGCGACAACATAATACGGCCATTGTATCCATTGTGG
>Ga0307981_1003007_pt1 | contig 13053 bp, 10 predicted proteins | sample OrgLakmetagen987_FD_201849 | JGI IMG/M metagenome (GOLD analysis project Ga0307981, IMG submission 201849) | Saline water microbial communities from Organic Lake, Antarctica - #987 | ecosystem: Environmental > Aquatic > Non-marine Saline and Alkaline > Saline | place: Antarctica: Organic Lake... | reverse complement strand
GCTGAAGAGCGGTAACGGCGGCACTGAGAAGTGATGGAGTTTGGAAGGCTTGGGGGGACTAAGTAGTTCTATTGATGAAACGATGTCAATCCTAAAGATGAACTACTTAGTTTATGGGTAAGTAGTGTAAAAGACCAATGAAAGCTGCTGCAAGATGTGTTGGCAGATGGTTGTAGTCTTTGTAGTCGTGTGAGATCGTTGGTGGAGATGAGAGCTAGGCGATACGTCTTGTCTGTGGTCGGGATCTGAGTGTAACCCGGAAGTGGTTACGCGGCAGGTTCAACAGAGTAGTCTACGTCTACGGTATTGGAAGCAAAAGTGCAACAGAATAACAGAATCGAGAAGCGAAATGAATGGAATCGAAAACGGCTTAAAATACGTACGTACGATATTATGATCTGAGTATTTTAATTGTCTATTACGGTACTACTCTTTCCAGTGGATAGTAGAGCTACTACCGTATGTCGTAGTACGTATGCTAGTTGCTATAGATCGTTATACAGTACTTCTAGCAGAGATTATCCCCTCTTCGACGCCGCTATCTGTTTCGAACCAAATATGAAAGATGCAAAGGGCAGTCTATTTGCCAATGCACTACCAGTACATTTAGATACTTGCGCTACAGACAGTATTAGTGTTGGATCGATAAAATTACAAATAGTCGGGATCGTATTTGTCGCGGCTGCCTTGGTAAACGTCGCGGCCCTCGTGCAAATGTAGCACGTGAGATATGGAAGGCAAGACCTCTTCCATGTGATGCGTAATGAAGACCAGATTCATCTCTGTAGCTTGACATATTCGCTCCACTAGAGCAAGCAGTCTCCTCCGATGGATCTGATCCAAACCTTGGCTCGGCTCGTCCAGAACAAGAAGAGGCGGGCGCGACGCCAGTGCAGCGGCAATCAGAGTTAGCTTTTGTTCGCCCTGCGAGAGCGTGGAAAAGGGACGGGACAAGAGTTCGTCGTCGTAAATGGATAGCCATTGAGCGACTGTTTGGGCCACTGGCGTTAGCGTGTCAGTGTCGCATCCGCTAATAATCTCTCGTGCAGTCAGCTTGGATCGCGCCAGACTTATGTGCAGCTCGGTGGAGAACCAGCCCACACCCGGTCGACGATCGGCCATGTGGGGGTGGGGGTGCGGCGTGATTTTAGTGTCGCCGTCGTTATCGCCGTTGGAGACAGAAAAGACCGAGAGGAAGCCGTCTTGGATAATGTCGTCCTCGTACTTGGCCAAAAGTCGACTCAGTGTCGACTTGCCCGTGCCATTGCCGCCAGCAATCAGCCATCGTCTTTGGCTCCTCGAAACGGTCCAATTCAGATCCTGCAAAATAGTGGTGTTTCCTTTTTGAATGTGCAGATTGTCCGCCGAGACACTGGGACCCTGCAAAGTAAGCTCGTTGTCTCTATCGTGTCTCCACCACGTGGCAACTTGCTCCACGGACGGAAGTGTCGGATCATTCCACCAGATATCCCGATCGACCAAGCGCTCTTGATCATTCTCTTGCGTTGCCACGATAGTTTGCAGCATTTGATGGATTTCGTCCCCGCTCTTGCCTTGTCGCAGAATCGTCTCCAGACTACCATTCTCGCGAAAGACACTAATGGTTTCCATTTCGTCCACCATTTCTTCTTGTGGACGGTGTGTCACTAGCACGACTTGGGTGTGTGCCACAGCCTTGGCGTCCACGCCTTGCACCAAAATATCGGGTCGAAAGCCCTTTAAAGTCTTGGAGATGAGTTGTTGCAAGGCTTTGCGGCTCGCCACATCCAATCCGTCAAAGGCGTGATCCAGAATCAGCAACTGAGGTCGCTGTGCCAGTGCACGACACAATAAAACCTTTCTAATTTCACCCGTCGAGAGGGTTCGAACGTCTCTGGACAGGAACGGAAAGAGTCCAAATCGGACGGCGAGAAAGCGAGCTGCCGGACTGAGAACTCCGCCATGGGAACCCAAAATGGCCTTTGATACGGACCCACCGGCTAGTAGCATCTCTTCGTGAGATTGAAAAGAAACGTTGGCTGTAGTGGGAGGCTTGCGCATGCGTCCAGTCGTTGTTTGTGCGCCATTGTCGGCGGTGTGGTGCTGTTCTCCCGAGATACTTCCCTCCACGACAAACGTGCTGGGTGACACGAGGGCTTGTGCCAACAACGACTTTCCCGAGCCATTTCTTCCCAAGATAACGTGACCACCAGATGTAGGAGGATTAACGGCGTAATCGATAGGCAGTGTTGTTCTGTTCTTTCTACTGCGGGACGATGCAGGATAGCCGAGTTTCGCGCCTTTGAGTTCCACAAGAGGAGTCACTCTGTTTCTAGTGGAAGCTGTAGCTGTATCTAGAGCTGTATATGAAGCTGCAGTGCTAATCTGCGAGCTCCGAATGCGGATTCTGGACCTTCCATGGTAGCATCGACCTGCGATGCGAGTGTTGCACAGCAAGGTGGTCGTCGCCATGGTCGTATTATTGGAAAATGAGGAAGACAAAAGAAGAAGGGAAAAGGGAGAAACGAATGAAGAAAGATGTATCAACAAACGTATAATCTGAACTCCAAACTCCTTTTAGGTCCGGGTTCTCTCCGATTCGCGATCTATCTAATCGCATCTACCGTCATCGTTGCAATCGTCGTCATAAAGCTACATACCGTACCGGTATTGTTGCTGCTGCTGTTTCGATCGTTCTCGACCTTAAATCGTCATAACGGCAGTCCAGAAGCGTCAAGACTACATACAGTACCAGTCCCTACCGAAAGCAGAGAAGAGAGAAGGCAAGAGCCGAATAATCATGGAGAGAACATTTATTTTCCTTTTCATCGTCCTCTGCGGAGGCGTGACTTGCAGTACCGCTTTTTCCGTGACACCCAACGCTGCGTTTGCCGTAGCTATTACCCGCCGTATCGGTACAACTGCTCTCTACGACAGTCCTCCCGCTCGACAGCCACGACGAAACCTACAGAAACGCCGTCGCCGTAGTAAAAAAGGTGAATCCAACAGTGAAAATACGCAAACCGAAGAAGAAGCTTTTTGGAGCACTGCCGAAAGTCGCCCTTTTGTTTCCGACAAGGCCAAGGAAATGGGCGAAGATTACTGGATAGATCAGCAAGAACTCCAGGCTGTACAAGAACGCAAGGAAGCATTAAAACGGAGGGAACCGAGTCAAATACCCAACGAAAAGCTGTGGTCCGAAGTCCTTGCACCCTACAAGCAAAACTGGATTGGTATCATTTCCGTGACTATCGTGGTGCTGGCAACAATCGTTACCAAGTTCCCCGAGCTCCTCAATACTCCAGTCATTACCTTTCCAGATTTATAAGAATACGATTCACCAGAAGATATAAAAACTCTATAATAATACGTGAAAGAATAAAGTGGCACGATCTTGAAACAGCCCGTGCTTTCATGTGAAATAACAGTTCTCCCAGTCAAACGGTTCGAGATCCACCAGTGGACTATCGACTGAGCGGTTCAGGGCTTCGTTCGTATTGCCTGCGGAAGATGATGTTTCGCCGTCGCTTAGTGTCGTCAGACTCGTTACATCCAAATCGTCGTGCCACGAGTCGGGAGCCTCATTGAACAGAGGGTCGTCTTCAGTCCAGAGTCCACAATGAAGTATAGTGTTGCTAGCCGAGACTTGGATACCACGTCCGTGCCGCTTCCCATCCTTCCAACCACCGCAATATAGACTGCCGTCAATCTCACTCATACGTCCGTAGCCATGTCTCCTTCCATGGTGAAAGCTACCATTGTACTGACCCCCGTCTCTCCAATACTGCACACCGTGTCCTTGTCGCACTCCCGTGTCCCATTCTCCAACAAACTTGTTACCCGCTGGATCCATGTACGATCCTGCTCCGTGACACTTGTTTTGCAAAAAATACCCAGTGTACGCAGCACCATTATTCCAAGCCAGCTTGCCACGACCCTCCATGGCGTTTTTGTTCCATTCACCATCGTACGATTTTTCTCTCCAAATCTGAATGCCATAGCCCTGCCGTTGCCCCAGTCGAAATTGCCCCCGATACTTGGTGGCATCCTTTCCTTCTTCGTCCGTTTCTGTCAAGGTCCCAAACCCCTGCTCCTTTCCTTCGCTGTATTGACCTTGGTAGACACTCCCGGTAGCCGTGGTACTAATCCCCCGCCCGTGTTTTTTGCCCGCCAGACAGTCCCCATCATACGTGGCCGCATCGGGCCACGTGTAAAAGACGCGGCCGTGCAGGTGCCCGTTCAACCACTGCCCCGTGACACGCCTTCCATCGGGCCACGTGTGAGTCCCTCGACCCGTGCGACTTCCTTGCAGCCACTCGCCGCGGTACGCTTGTCCATTGGGCCACGCGTTGGACCCCACGCCGTGGCGAAGGCCAGCCGCGACTTGGCCTTGGTAGACTTGGCCATTGGGAAAGACCATGTGACCACTTTTAGTGGGATAATTTTCGGCATCGAATGGACCGCTCCAATGAACCGTTATTGAAGTTATCTTGGTGGCATTGTCGGCCTGGTGCTCGGTATTGCCACTACGGGCGGTACTCTTGGTGCGACGCTTGGAAACTTTACTACGCGTAATCGTTGCTGGACGAAAGGATTCGCGATCGGTAGCGGTAGCCTCATCGTAATGTGGTGATAGTATTGCGGCAGGTGTCTGTTCTTGCGCTCCGTCAAACTCAAACAGGCGCTGCTCCAGCCGTACGCGTTGCTGGCAGAGTTGCAGGCGCTTTTCTTGAAAGTACTTCCATCTTGGAATCTCCCAGGACGAAGATGCCGCTGCATCGCCCGTCGAGGAAGGGACGCTCGCGACAGAAGTCGGAGACGCTTCCCGGATCTTGAGAGCTTTCTCACTCGGAGTGGCGTCTGGTGGTGGTGTCATGGTCGCTAGTATACCGGTAAGGGGAGATCCTGTTGGCAGAGATGAGACTCGTGGAGAGCGCTTCCAGTAACAAGACACAAAACAGACAGAGTACCAACGGAGCCGTTTCACTTTTAGCGGGAAATAATTGTGGGGACGAAATCCCGTCTGGGAGTCTAAGTATAAAACGACATTGTCTGGGAGTATTGGATAACTTCCTAATTGATTGCAGGCCGGCCTATGGTTAGATGCAGAGGAAAATTCTGGGAAAGGGCTCCACTCAAGACTGAAACGCAAGCCGTCCACGCATTTTCTTCTCTATCTCTTCGTGCCATTCTCATGTGTGGAAACGTGCGTCTTGTCGCTTGCTTTTGTCTCTATCATTTCCTGATACAGCTATACCTACGAAAGGTATCCCAGTCGGACAAGAATATCTCGTATTCCCGCTTGTGAAGGCAAGCCGGAAGAAAGTCGTTTCCGTCACATTCATTGCTGCTGCATGTCCGATCCAGCACCCTGCAGCAGCATCGACGACGGTAGCAGCAACAGCAATGCATGTGCCGACGACGGTACTGATAGTTCCAAGGATGTGTTTACTTGGACGGTCGCGACCGTGGCCCAAGCAATGGCACTCATGCTGGCGGCGGGAATGGCCGAGATTGGGGGCGGGTGGCTCATCTGGAAATCGATACGAGATAACAAGCCTGCTTGGTGGGCCGTTCTTGGATCGTTGATTCTCGTTGCGTATGGCTTTATCCCCACCTTGCAACCAACGGACGAGTTTGGACGTATCTATGCTGTTTATGGAGGCTTTTTCATTGTTCTTTCGTTTCTGGCGGGTTGGGGTTTAGACGGAGATCGACCGGACAAGGGAGACATTACCGGTGGTTGTATTGCCATGGTGGGAGTCTTGTTGATATTATTCTGGCCTAGATGAAAGGGAGAAGGATGATGGTGCTGGAGTCTAAAAAGGCGTTGGGATGTACTTGTGATCACAGGATTTACATTCAGGTATTTAAAAAGCGTTGATGTATCAGCATGATTATGTGAACGCTAACAAAGGAGACTTGTTCTTGGTCTCGGAGCGTGTATGAACACTTGGTTGTCACGCTTCACGCTAGGAACACGGTCTTGGGCCTGATGCGCATCTCGTTTCGATGGAATGATTTCTTTCGAAGTAATTGCTTACTTGGTGGAAACAGAATGCTGTTGCAGCTGCACCATACTCGGCACACGTCCCATGGCGCTTGTTTGTGTCTCGGGTGAGTTGGGCAATTTGTACACCGTCTTGTACCATTCAACGGTTCGCTGGATGCCGTCCTCAAACGACACCTTTGACTTGTAACCGAGCAACCTTTCAGCCTTGCTCACATCCGCACATGTGTACGGAACGTCACCGGGCTGGTCCGGAAGCACCTTGATGCTAGCCGTTTTACCAACGTACTGTTGCACCAAGTCAATAAATTCCTTGAGCGAAGTACCACTGCCTTTGCCCAAATTGAAGATTTGGTACGGGTAAGGTCGGTCGACCGCACGCACGACACCGTCGACAATATCGTCAATGTAAGTGTAGTCGCGACTGCTGCTACCGTCGCCAAACTGCTGGAGTTCCATACCGCGACTGACTCGATCAACAAACTTGAAGGGAGCCATGTCGGGGCGACCGCGAGGACCGTAGACAGTAAAGAAACGTAGGCCAGTCACATTCAACTTGTAGAGGTGATGGTATGTGTAGGCAAGGAGCTCGCAAGCTTTTTTGCTGGCCGCATAAGGGGATACGGGATTGTCAACCACTTCATCTTCAGAGAAGAAAGTGCTGGTGGAGCCACCGTAGACAGACGAGCTGCTAGCAAAAACAAAGTTTTGTACTCCGTGTCTGGCCGAGAGTTCCATCAATCGCGTAGTACCTTCAATGTTGGAATGAATGTAAATGAAGGGGTCTTGAATCGACGGCCGGACACCGGCACGAGCCGCCATGTGGCAGACGAATGTGATTTGTTCTTGTTCGAAAATGGATTCCATGAGTTTTTGGTCGCAGATATCACCGCGGTGAATCTTGAGGCGTTCGTTGCCGTGCTTTTGAACCAGTAATTCGAGATTAGATTCCTTGATAGAAGTGGAATAATAGTCATTGATTTCGTCGACAATTACCACGTTGTCACCGCGTGCCAAGAGGTGGTCGGCGACGGCACTGCCAATGAATCCTGCACCGCCAGTAACGAGGACGGTCTTGTGTTCCGTGTGAGCTTCTAGCATGGCGGTATTCTCCCACGATGCGGTGCCGTTTGAGGTGACGGAATCAGAGTCCGAATCGGTCGTTGGCGTCGAGGGACGCATGATATTGGCAACGGGAGGCTTGTAGATGGAGGGTGAGTTGGACATGTTGTTGCTTGTGGTTGTTGGATAGTTGTTGCTGTTGGAAAGTTGCTGTTGCAGAATTGTGATCGTTCTGGCAAAGGAGGGGTTTCTTAGAGATTGTGAGGTTGAAGGAGATGGAGATGAAGATGGCCGATCGTTCGATGGAGGTTGCGTTGGTTCCTCTGACAAAGAATGCGAAGAGGTCGAAAATGTGAGTAGCAGAAGTACCGTTAGCCGTAGTACGTGGGTTACGCGAACTTCCAGGGAGTTCGTCAGCGAAGAAAACATGACTCGGAACTTGGCTCAGGCAATGATGACGCAGGCTGAGTTGGCACTCGCAGTAGAATATGTACTACAGTAAAGCTATCTAGAAAGAGACGCGACCCTTGGACTTGCGTTCGTTGTAAAGAGCCAAGGCGCAACATACTCTGTAGCTGAGCGTTGCTCTGCGCTGTTCTTGGAGTCTTCTTGGATCCGCAGCAACTCGCGCGCGGGGTCGATCAATGCCGCAACCCACGAAGTGCGCGACAAGCCGAAAGCGAGGACGACGCGACTGACTCATTGTCACGATTCAATCCGGTACCGCACCGGTACTGACGTTTTTCGTATCTCATTGTTGACGCTAAGTGAAATCGTGTCAGCGGGAATGAAAACTGATTAACACGTCATTAACGTATCTTTGTGGTTTATGTTTAAAAAGTGCGCCAGAATCTGACCAGTATAGTTTCGTCATTTTGGTAAACGTGAGTGAATGGTGCGTCAGTCACGTCTTCTTCCTGGATGATTCTGATTCTGACGATGTGCGAATGAGGTGACGAGACGAGCAAATCCAATCCACGACAGGAATGTAATAACAAGTTAAATCCATCTAACCTACACTACAACAATTAATCATGAAGCCATCATCGGATCCCTCCTCGATGGATTCAGTTAAGAAGCAAGCTGCCACTGACAAGGGCGACAAGAACAATGATCCTGAGAAAACGAACGAGAGCATTCCTTCCTCGGTAGCAGCGCCTTCGCTCTCAAAGCTCATGACGCTGGCGCGTCCCGAATGGCACATGCTATCAGTTGCGTTTGCGATCATGGTTGGAGCCGAAGCCACGGGTCTCCTCAATCCTCTTTTGGTGGCGGATGCCTACGATTACCTAGTGAACCCAGCCTTGTCGTCCAACGACAAAATTTCGGAAATTAACAGAGTCATGGCCTTGGTCCTTGTCATTCATACGGCAGGCGTTCTAGGAGGCTTTGTCCGTAGCAGTATCATGCAAGTCGCGGGTGAACGCGTTGTGGCGAGACTCCGGAATCGACTCTACGCGTCCATTCTCAAGCAAGACGTTTCTTTTTTTGATGTTCATCGCACGGGAGAATTGGTGTCGCGCTTGGGCAGTGATACGCAGTTGATCCAGCAAGCTACAAGTCAAGCATTGCCGGAAGTGCTATTGGGATTGGTCAAGTTGGCCGTCTCAATTGGACTCATGTTTTGGATCTCTCCGTCCTTGGCTGGTGTTACCTTGGGCATTGTGGTTGTCGTCTTTTGCGTTAGCATGCCCTTTGGGAAGTGGATTGGAGCATTGTCCAAGGCGTATCAAGATGCGCTGGGTCAGGCGCAGACACATTCCACAGAAGCACTGGGTTCCATAAGGACCGTTCAGTCCTTTGCGGCTGAAGATCGGGAGTGTGGTCGATACCAAGACAAGATTGGCGACCCTGACGTCTTTCCGTACTGGTGGCCGACGACTCATAAGACGCACAAGACAACCTACAGCATTGGTTTCTTTAAGGGTATTGTCGCCTCGGGGTTCTATACATTCATCTTTGGGGTTGGCTTCGGCGCCATGTACGTCTCGCTTTGGTACGGCTTTAAATTGGTTAACGATGGCGAGATATCGCTAGGCGACTTGACAGCCTTTCAGTCCTACATTTTCCAGATCGGGGCGACATTAGGACAGGTATCTGGGTTTGTTACCAAGCTGATTGAGGCCCAGGGAGCGTCGGGCCGTATCTTTTTCCTCTTGGAACGCGTTCCTGATATCCCGAAGCCCATGCCAAGGGATGAAAAGGCTGTAAACGACGAAGAAGCTCAGCAGGCAGTGCTAAAGCCAGCATCCATGGCCGGTGGGGTGGACTTTTCCAACGTTTCCTTTTCCTATACCACCCGCCCGGACGTCCCCGTACTGGACAACTTTTCTCTTTCGATACCTGCGAATACTACAGCTGCCATTGTGGGCTCCTCGGGTGCTGGAAAAAGCACGGTTGTCTCTCTGCTGCAACGCTTTTATGACATTTCGTCCGGGTCTTTGACTGTTGATGGAATTGATATTCGCCGGCTCGACTTGAAGTGGTTGCGCTCCAATATTGGATACGTTCAGCAGGAGCCGCAGTTGTTTGGATTGACGGTGCGAGAGAATGTCACGTATGGACTCGACCGTCAAGTGACGGAAGACGAACTGATTGCCGTCTGTGAAACGGCTAACGCTCACGACTTTATCAGCAAGTGGCCCGATGCATACGGCACTCTAGTGGGGGAGCGTGGAGTCCAGCTCAGTGGCGGACAGAAACAACGACTTGCAATCGCCAGAGCTCTTCTTATTAACCCACGCATTTTACTGCTTGACGAAGCCACCTCGTCGCTTGATGCCGAGAGTGAGCACTTGGTGCAGGAGGCCATCGAGAAAGCCGTCGTGGGTCGTACCGTGTTGATAATCGCCCATCGTCTATCTACCGTGAAACGGGCGCAGCAGATTGTCGTAATGGACAATCATCGAATCGTCGATGTTGGTAGTCACGATGTCCTGATGAGCCGTTGTACCAAGTATCAGGATCTGATCAAGAGGCAATCGGTAATTGCAACAAAACCAAACGCGGACCTAGAGTCTATTGAAGAACTCTAATAGAAAAAATACTTAAAATAAATGAGCAAAGCGTCAATTGATTGAAGAATGCTCCCACGCAAGGTCGCAGACGAGACTGACATGGTCGCTAGGCATGAATTCATTCGGCATGGCCCCGTAGCTTGTCATCATTTCGGTTGTTGGCATCAGAGCTGAGCACTTGGGAGCCAACCCGTATAGTTCCTCGTTTGAGGACTCGGATGCAAGGATGTAATCCAGCGTATCTGAAAAGTCAACGGCGTAGTTTGTGAATGCTGGTATTTTGGCGTACCCCGAGCGCAGCAACGGAAACATCGCTGGAAGTCGAATCTGTGATGGGTGGGTCAGCGTGGACACTTCGACATCGTTGATTGCGTCAAGGCATTGCACAGCATCTTCAAAGGCTTCGTCGATATATAATGGATCTCCCGAAGAATCCTTGTCATTACCGATGTATTCATGCTCGAGTAAGAATTTTTCGTCGCCCATATCCCACGCGTACTCGTGCAGATGCTTCCATGTCCCTCGGTGATCTGGGCCTACTTTTCTCTCCAAGAGGAGATGGACAGCGCCGGACGATGGGCCAGAGTTGAAGTCTCCGCAGAGAAAAAGCAGGCACGGAGAGTTGTCGTGCTTTCGGACAATATACATCTGTCGACACACCATGTATGCCTGCATTGCTCGAATGTGGTCTGCGAGTGGATGGTAAAACAGGTGCGTGTTCCCGACCACGATTCGATCTGACTGTTCGCCCACTTTGGGGGATCGAAGGTGCAGTTCTGCTACCTGCATGACCTGACCAACCTTTTCACGAATCACACAGCTTAGCTCTGGATTATTCTCCAACAGAGAATCAATGTCACTCAACGAATCCCAACGATCTAGCTGCTGATCTTCGGCTCTTTGAAACAAGCCTCTTAGACAATAGTATTTTAGCGCCGAATCGTCTACTCGCTCAAAGCAGCGGAGAGACCAAAACATTGCGCACCATTCAAGCTGAGCCGATGCTTTGTTGCTGTAGTATCACTGGTATCCTTGGGATTCCAAACTGGGCCGTAAAAGACCAGCAAATATTGCTGCGTCGACTTCTTGAATACATATAATGTCTGGGTGGAAGGCAAGTATTTCGTACAATAGCAACGGCATGCGCCAGCGTCGTGAGAGAAATTTACTGGGACAGTGGTTGTACATGACTGTACAGTAGATTAGAGACGAGAGAAGGCTGGAGTTAGGGATTGAAGGGATGCTTCTTTCATGCATTGGATCATCGTTGAGGCAACTCACTCTCTTGGTCCATTTCCCTACCTGCATAGATGTCCGCCAGCAGATTGTAGGAAAGGACCCGTAGATCCATTGACTGATGGTCGCGTGATGTCGTCCAAGCGTCGCGTAGAGGGGACACCAACGGTAGGTGTGGTAGAGGTTCGACGAGGTTGCTGTACTCGTAGGCTTCTTCACATCCTGATCCAGAATGCCCCGGTCGGACGGGGATAATCAAGACGGAAGGACGCTTTCCATTGTCGTCTTTGACCGGCGTATAGACGGGAGAGTCACGGAGGACTTCCACCCCGTCCGCAAACCAGATGACCACTGTTCTTGTCACTTGCAAGACTTGTGTTTCCACCACCAAGGGAATACCGACAAACGCCTTGGCCATAAAGTCTTCGAAGGTACTGATGGACAGTATAGTGGGTGGACATGGCGTAATGGGTAAACACAAGGATGGTGTACTGTTCGTCTTGTCGCTCATGCACAACTTGCACGGTCGGGCAAGTTGCGATAGATCACTCCAAAACGTGGCCCCGTTGGTTTCTTCTGGCAGACAATAACGTGTATACCCGGGAAGAGCGTCTTCACAGACCACTCCTGATTCTTTCTCCGTCACTCTGTCGCCTTGTATCCAGATTGCTGTCTCTGCGTCAATTGTCATTGATGCCAGCGTCTTTCTCGCAAACCTTGGATGGAATGCCGTCTTCTTCAGCTTTCGCTCTTGCTGTTGGAGTTTGCGCTGAAGTGAAAGCGGCAAAATTTTGCAAACTGCGCGCAGCAGCCTCACCAGAATGCCGTTGCATACTCATTTCTACGCAGTGACGAACAGCCGCGTTGGTAGGCGACGGGATCGTGACGTCCACTTGCAAGATGACAACGAGATTGTCACTCAATTCTGGTGGTTCGAGTTTGTCTCGAGGATAGTATAATCTTAGTTGTGCCGGGAGCTGCGTTCTGAAGGCTGTTACATCGCATCGGCGGCTTGAAGGCTTGCATCGTTCGTATTCGATGTGCTCGATAGGGACGACACGAGCAATCAGGCGGTCGTTTGGTCCGAAATTCTCCGAGTTTTCGCTGTTGTCGAGGCAGTCTTCGTATTCTTCGTCGAACCGTAGGCGAGAATACTGTCGCTGACGCTACCGGAGCTGGCACCACTGGATAAACTATTGGAGCTCCTTGATGAGAGAGATAATTGGCGCAAGACTGTCGCCGTGACTTTCTGCTGCGCATGAAATTGACGAAGGTGGGAAGAATGCGAACCACCAAGAAGCCAGAATATCTGTATTACTCTATTGACAAGAAAGAGTACGGTCGCTATTGTCACCTTGGTGAAGTTGTGAAGGGAGAGCATAGATGAGTTCGCTTCTCGCTTCGACTATTTTCTTTAAAAAGGTATCTTTGCGTTTAAATCCACACGTGAGGGGCCGAAATCCCTTACGGACGCTACGCGTAGAAAGACAGATAGTTTTCCAACTATTCCTAAGAGAGTGGGACTCTAAGTTCCCTTAGTGTCTACGTCCCAAATCAAACGCTCCTCCCGATCTGCAAGTACCACGAACAGATCGCCACTCGAACCTCCATTCGAAGTGAGCCATGTAGCCATATAACCATGCATTCCACGCATCCATAGACCGTGTGATCCATCGCGCACAAACGTATCCAATGTAAAATATACACATCCAACTCGGAATTAGCCACCGTTACTCCAGACGGCCCGAG
>Ga0307981_1003005_pt1 | contig 13054 bp, 9 predicted proteins | sample OrgLakmetagen987_FD_201849 | JGI IMG/M metagenome (GOLD analysis project Ga0307981, IMG submission 201849) | Saline water microbial communities from Organic Lake, Antarctica - #987 | ecosystem: Environmental > Aquatic > Non-marine Saline and Alkaline > Saline | place: Antarctica: Organic Lake... | reverse complement strand
TTTCCTAATGTGAAGACTCTGATATGGTAGTAGCCACTTTTTGTTAGCTAATGCATGCACCTAAAGTAGATAATATTTTCTATGGTACGGTACCGGTAGACTACCTGGTAGTCTAGTCTACCTTCCCTTCTCAGTGGTTTAATCCAGTCTTGCTGATCCCTACCACCTGGTCATTCCCTATAAGTAAACAAGGGATATGTAGTCAAAATTAAGAATTAAGACTCACTGACTACCTTCGATGACACCTTATTGGAAAGATTCTGCATTCTGAAATCGACTTGATTGATACAACCCGGCAAAACAAAATGTCTCTGTACTTAGACTTCTGTAACTGGTACCTGCTGATCAAGAAGTCTCTGCATGCAGTCACAATAATGACTTACTGACTCGATTTTCGATGACGTCGTCTTTCTGGATCGTGAGTTTAGTTAGTTGTTGGCATTGAAATCGAATTGTAATACTGTAGTACAGTACGAGCTACGTGGCGACGGCGAGTATATTTCCTTTTCGCACCCAATGCACGCCTCCTCCGTTCCCGTTTTCGGAGCCATATTATTGCATGCCTGTCCCCTCCTTGTTTTCCTCCTCTAAACCCACAAATTTTCATCGTTCTCCTCCCCTTCCTACCGCTAGCTAACATTAACATCCAATAATGGCAGCAAGCACCTCTCTCGCTCTAAACGCCCAAGAAGGTGCCGAGCTTATAGAGCAAGGAAACTTCCAAAAGGCCATTATCGTGCTCCGGGCCGTTCTTGATGATCTCGCTGGATCAATTCAGCACTTCTCTAAAAGCCAACAGCCTGAAAAGATCAACGCCGTCCCCGCCGTCAACAAAGCGGCCCGCTCTTTACTCCCGATCCGAAGCGTTCCTTCTTTCGAAAACGCCTTCCCCTGCCAAGACCATCATGCATTTGCCATGTTCGACCGTGCGCTCTATATCGAAGCAAGCGACTCGGATATCATCTCATCAGTTTTGGGGCAAAATACCATGGCCGTTGTCCTCTTGTATAATTTGGGGTTGGTCTACCAACTGCAGGGCATCCAACAACCTGGCAAACAGAAGCAGTCCTTCGAAAATTCCATGAAGTCCTACCAGATGGCGGTCGCCATCTTCGAAAACTCGTCCAAGAATAACGAAAACGAACTGGACGGTCTCGTGTATATGTCCGTTCTCAACAACATGGGCCACATATATTCGCATTTCTGCGAAGGACGTGAGGTCTAACGGTGCCTCAACTGGATTCGATTCATTCTTGAAGTCGGTCGGGCAAGCGAGGGTGATTTCAGTGAACAAGATGTATTGGTCTTTCGCATGAACGTCGTCACACTCCATGGCAAGGAAGATGCGCCAGCTGCAGCCGCATAGGAACGCTACACTAGTTTGAACTCATTTTGTTTTTAAGAATATTTGTCTAACGATGAGGACCGGTCTCACAACTGTCTAGGACAACTGCCGCCGTATCCAGGTGCCTGGTTCCCCTAGTCTACCGGGGAATTAAATCAATCAATCATCCATACTGTAGTTCGTCCCTCCTCCTTTTCAATGGAATGCGGAATACAGCCTGGCAGGGAAACAGGAAAATATGATGGAAAGGCGCGGAAGAGAGGAGAAGCATTCGATAACACTGCGACAAAATCTACACGGACGAGGTCTCGCAATCAAAAACCTGTATTTCCAACCAGTATTTCTAGTCTAGTCGATTGGCTTCTTTTTGGCTCATCTTGCGTCTTGCTTCTTACGGCCCATGGCAATGATGGCTTCCTTCCCTGCAAAGGCCCCTATTGATACCAAGATACCAAGTAGACTACTGTAGCCATGAGTGGAGTCATGAGTGCAGCACCGGGAGGGGGTCGTGCAAACCAGAGGGTTTCTGTAGCCGTCGCTGGCGATGTCGAGAACACCACAAGCCCTCCGAGCCGCTTGTCCCACGCTGCCATACCACGGCTTGTCGCTCGCAATCGCCCCTTTAACCAATCGGACAATAAGGTTCAAGTCAACCACTTGCCTGACCGTCGTATATTTAGTCTCTTGTTCAGAGATTGGTTCCATGTCATTCTGCGCTACAATACATTTCACAGTCTCTCGTTTTTGCTCATAATCTGGACGAGCATGATTATTGTATTTGCCTGTATATACATGACGATTGGCGACGGCGACAGCAATCCAGAAAATAGCTGCGGTCTTGCAGGCAATGGCGAACCCTTTACCTTTACCGGGGCGTTTGCATTCAGTCTTGAAACATGTACGACAGTCGGATATGGCTTGCCAAATGGAAAAAATTCCTTCTTTGAAGATTGTAGTGTGCTCATCACTGTGATCTACTTTCAAATGGTTTGGAGTATGATGTTCAACGCCTTTCTGACCGCCTTTCTTTTCAGTCGCACGGCTCGTTCTGATACACGTGGAGCACAAGTCATATTTGCAAAAAAGGCAGTTGTATCGCACAGCAGTGAGGATGGACAACAGATCCAATTACAGATTCGTTGTTATGATGCTGACGCGAAGCATCCCATCGTGGAAGCCCACGTTCGATTGTATTGCATCCACAAAGTCCGACCAGCACCGAAGAAATTACGTATCCTGAGACCCGATGATGTTTTAGGAAGTATGCTCTTTCTCTCCTTTCCAACCCTTGTTACGCACAGCATTGATCGCTACAGCATGCTACATCCGCCTAGCCTAGTCCATGATCATACCACAGCGACGGTTCATCCAGCTGGTCTAGATCTCCGACAAGGGGACTCGGTCACGTCCAATCGAGAAGAAGTCGTTTGCCCAGTCTGTGCCGAGTCCTACGGCACCCACGAACGATGGCGTCGGCACGTTCGCTACCACAAAATGGTTGAGGAAAAGGAGCATTATCCTAAGGAAACTTCGCACTTGGCCTTGACTGAAGCCGACTTGAAAGAACCTATCCCCTTGAATATCAAAGAGTTGCAACTTCACTTTGCCCAGACAATCTCGGAGATTATAGTGCTTGTTGAGGGGATCGATCCGCTCACCTCGGGGACATTTTCGGCCTTGCAGTCCTACAAGTTCGAGGACATTGTGTGGCATGATACTGCAACGTATACACCGTGTATGCAAGTACATGAAAACTACATCCAAGTTGATCTGGACAAGTTTCACAGCATTGATTGTCCTCCTGTCAGTCGGCGACACTTGACATCGCACGATTTCTTGCGTCGTCGCTCCAGCAAAGTTGGTTATCGCGACGACAATGAGCACATAGACTCAAGCAATGGTGATCCAGTTGATGAGTGATCGTTGTAGATAAAGGGTTAAATAACTCCATCACGAACGTAGCTAATCAGAGTATGAATGATAATTTGGGTAAAGTTGCAAGAAAAGCTTTGAAATATAAAGCGTGTTTATATCTATAGTATGCATCGCCAGTCGCCCGAGCTGATTCCATCCACCACATGAAGTCACAGTCGCTTGGCGTGCACTTAGAACACAGTCACGTCGAGCAGCAAATCCTCTGGTTTTCCAAGACACGGACGAGCCTTTGTCTCTTCTGCCAAATAAGTCTTAGTATTCGCTTTGCTTATCTTCGATTCGATGAATGCAATGTCAGATAGCTGAATCTCTTGCACCTCACCGGTGAGCTCGAGACGGTGGACGCCCCCACTGCACCAGAGAAAGCAAAAGCTTAGAAAAGGCGGGTTTAAAGGACAGCCTAAACATAGATTCAACAGCTGTCTGTTGCCTCAGTGCAGGTTCAATGTTTCCGTGTCGTTCACGGCAACACCTTCAAGGGTGCTCTCTGCGTGAATCGTGGACATCGTGTCCAGGGTCGCACGTACACCAGCACCTTTCTCAAAGCCGTAGGCAATGCATGCCTGAAACCCGTCGAATTCGTCGCCCTCGCATTTCCCTTCGCCTTTCTTGCCGACCACTGAGGCGCTGAACTCGAAGGCGTTAGAGAACTAGTCTACTATTGTTGCTACTAGAGTAGGCTGGCTATCTACGTCTGGGCAGTGTAGAATTGATGTGCATAGTTCACAGCAACTTGGCGCACACTACAGTTCGATGATTGACCGCGCACGATTGATCCTGGCTCATCAGACTCGCCCAGTGCCCATAGCCACCAGCGCCATACACTACACATCGCGCCATGGCCAAGAGATAAAAGTCCACAAATACATCGTAGTAGTCCGCGGCGTCGTACACGGCTTGATCCACACCGGGTTGCAAAAAGTCGCGACCTCGATCTAGATGCAAAGGTTCGCTCTTGTTGTCGGTGTTGTTTGTAGTGCGCGCCACTACAGTCACATTGCTGTGTACTGCCGCGTAAGCAACCGCCAGTCGCGTCGTGGTGGCCGAGTCGGAGCTAAAGTAAATGGGTTCTTGCTGCTGCAGTCTTTCCTCTTGTACTTGTGTCAATAGCTGCGCACAATCGATCGCGTGTTCTTCTTCTGCCGTATGAGTGGTATTGTACACGTAGAGGGAACGCACGTGGGCGGCCACGTATTGACCGCGCTGTAGGCCCAAGGCGTGCAACTGTTGGACGATGCGTGCTTGAACGGGCGGCGCCGGTACAAAGACGCTGTTCCAGACGGCGGCATATACTTGAGTGAACGAAGGTTCGCCTGCTATCAGTCGATGATCATAGTACCTGCTTCCACGAACCGCCTTGACGCAAACGACCGTTTGGGTAATAGCAGGCAACCGCGCCATGTTCTTGTCGTCCGACAGAAAAAAGACCGTCTTGTTGTGCATGTGCAAGTGTTCGTCCAACCAGGCTGGTAATCGCCAGTCTAAGCCAGAAGCAGGGGGCACCAAGAACTCGGTGAGTGGCGCAGGTCGTTCCCACTGATAAAACAAGAGGCGCTGTGTCTCGGCTGCGAGTCGAATCGCCGTGGGCAGGGCCTGGAGTCGATCGGAGGCGCCGCTGTGTTGGTGTTGGTGGAGGTGGTGTGTGGTGTGTGAGAAAAGAAGAAGAAAATGATTCCGATACACGTTACGAGTTGAAACAGCGATAGATCGGACTTTCTTTCGCTTCTGATAGCTTCAGTGCACACATCAAGACAATCAGCGAAAGGTTCGCTTACCTGCACTTTTTGTTGCGGTGCAAGCATCTGACCACGAGATACTTGTAGGATGCCGCGTTGATTTTGTCGAGTCTTTGACGAGTTGTGCGGTGCCATTCGAAGTAGTCGTGCATCCAGGGAGGAAGTACTGTCACGCTGGCGATATTGCTGCTGCTGCTGCTGCTCCTGCTGCTGTTAGTGCTGTCGTCGTGGCTTTCAAGTATAAGGGCTGGTGTGGTAGAAGTAACCGTAGTCTTGGTAATCTCTCTCATTCCCGGTTTATAGGAGTGCTTCTTCAGTGGAATATTTTTTCGTTGCTGTAACGTGGGTCGTTCCAGCGTGGATAGCGTTAGAATGGGCTGCAGCACAGCCTGTTGCCGGTGATCCGTTGACGACTGCAAATGCTCACTGTGCTCATGACTTTGAATTAGCTGGTCCTCCCAAAAGAGCTTGCAGATTGAGCCAGCAATCAAGAGCACAGTAAAGCTACTCCGGAAGAAGCGGAGTGCCTCGAATCGTCTCATCGCGTCGTCGACGTACAGTAGTTGTCGTAGTCGGCACCGCCATGGTGATGTTCATCGTTCTCGATAATAGTAAAAGGTCCTTGGCGTTTTCGAGGTTTCGTTACAGTAATCAAAAGTACTGAATCCGGATGTGCAATGGGTCATTCGTCATTCGTCATTTTCGGGTCATGCGTCATGCATGTCCCAATTAGTCATCCAAGATCGGCCACATTTTACGGCCTCAAACTCCGCTCTCCCTCTTCTCTCATTTAATCTCCTGGACTTTCTCTCTCTCTGAAGACACTACAGGTACTTACTGCCACCATGATGGTGATGAATTCTCTGGTCCTCTTACTCTTCGGCGTTAGCTCTATCGCCACCGCTGTCGATCCCTTTTTCGAGAACCTCTTGAACATGGATGATCGCCGTCTCCAAAAAGCAGCGTGTGGTGAAACGCTCGGCATCGTCTCGGCCGAAAAAATAGCCATTGCCGGTCGCTTATACATTGAATCGCTGTTGACACCAGAGCTCCAAGCGCAAGATATATTAGATGCCACCGTAGGTGTCCTGTTTCAGACTGCAGTGTCAGACTGCCGTGTAGTAAAGCTGTGTGGATCCTGCGAAAGTGTGGTACGTCTCTTTTTCGAAGAAAGCCGGCGCTTTCCCAATTATCATTTTCAGTATTGTGGGGCCAATGATTATGGATGGGGTGCCTTGCATTCGTCCTTGGTGCTAATGCCACTCGATCCTCTCACGGGCGAACTTCCTGATATTGTCAACTTGCGCACAATGATCAATTTGAAGGAAACGCGTCTCAACTTGGACTCGGCACCCACAGAGGCCAATCTGGTGCAAACCATGGCGGCTCTTACCAACGCAACCAATCCCAATACCGTGCTTAATTTCTTTGCTGATTATTTGGTCGGAATGTTGCACGCGTCGTCGGGATCCGTTGTGGTCTTTCCCGACGGGCCTGGTTACGGTGAGAACGCGCCCACGCAGAATCGCACCACCTTTTCACCAAAGGCGTACCAGCAATCGGCCGTTGTGAGTTTCTTGACCATGGAGTACTATCTCAAGTATCTTACCGACTTTTGTACATTGGCGGATCGAACAGTGACCATTTATGGCGCCGGTGATGGTGGTGCGGCAGCTCCCTTTGTGGGCGATGTCTTTCGTCGGTTTGGGTATCGTATCCTCAAGGTCTTTTCAGCGAGTCCCATTTTGGATCTGGAAACATTCTTGATGGATGCAATTGCATCCTATGATGCTGGTGAAAGCAGTCGACGTCTCAATGAAATGGTCCTCTTGGCGGCCTATACTTACTCGGCAAACACACCAGGGCTCAACAACACTGGATCCACGCCGCTTTTGTCGGCGTCATATCAGGATATTCTCGTGAGTGCCATGTCTGCGCCTGTACCGGGTAGGTATGAAGATATTATTGGCTTGCTGCCTACCGATGTGGCGAAGATTTTTAATCCTTCCATATTGCAGCTATTCCGGGAGGCTGGAGGTAGCCGTCCATGTTCTACTGGTTCGGAGCAGGAACTGTGCCAGGAAATTTTGGAGGCTTCGGCGTGGAGAGTCTTGGAGGGTGACGTAGCTCGACTTATCTTTGAGATTGAACTCTGCTATAGCGAAGATGATACGCTGCTTTCGGCAAATCAATTCCCTTCGAAAATATTTGAAAGCACCGTCAACGCTCAGCTACTCGTCACGACTTTTCAAGGACCGAAGGGTCTACCCGGGTTGGCACCTGTCGGTGGTCATACCCAGTCGCTCGGTCTGTGCAGTGTGTCACCCATGTTATTCTTGGCATTAGATGGGCATCGTCCTGATGTTTTGAAAGATCGAGGAAACTATCAAGCACCCTTTACCGATGACCAGCTGGACTTTTGTGCTGAGGGTCAGAAAACCGTTTCTCCGGCTGCTGTACCAACACTTTCGCCTGACACCTTCGGTGGAGATGGAACTGGTGATGGAACGCCGTCTCTTAGCTCCTTTACGGGTTCGGAAGGATTGCCAACAGAAGGAGATCCTATTGATGGATCGCCAACAGGCGGGGAGGCATCTGGAGTCAAGGGCCGGCAGATGCCCTTTTCTGCGCTCGTTAGATTTGCTGTCGCGTTCCTGGTGCTGCTCTAGTAGAAGCTTCCTGTCAGTATCCTACTTTGTTCGAGCTAAGACTTGCAAGCGTTAGATAAATCAACTAGTCGTATCAGGTAATTATGAATAAAGAACCTTCTCCGCAATGTCTTTTGTCAAGACATCCGTAACATTCCTTCCGTATAGAGTAGAACCGTTCCGCCACTCGTCGCCGTCAGGGTACCACTTCCAGACCCAAGAGTCATCAGCAGGAACTATATCGTAGAGATTCCACCACTTGAAAATGTTTCCTGGTAGCAAGAAGTATTCTCGCATTCGATTGTCTCGTTTGTTGTAGACACGCTCTTGAGCTTCGGGCTTGTTGTCAATGGGTGCTACTTTTCGTCGCGGCGCCATGGCCCATTGAAATTCATTGGCGCTTCGCTCAGTTTGAGTCCAGTCCGCCAAGTCGAGTGACTTGTTGGACAAATCACAAGGCTGAATGGATGGGTGACTGCCTACCCAATGTTCCATGCTGTTATCGTTTGTAGCAAAGAAGTTGTGAGTGTGCAGTAAGAAGCAGATGTGATTCCAAGTCATATATGAGTCTCGGCGTACCTGTACCTTCCAATACCAAAGTGATCCTCCCTGTCGTCGAACAAGTTTGTCGCAAACTTTTTTCGCAGTCTATTCAGCATCACTCTTTGCGTCAGCTCGGTCATTCGCTTCTCGAACGTGTCTGGTCTTGACAGCCGATTGACGTATGAGCAATCAGCAGTCCAAAAGTTACCCGGCATGAACATTGTCCACTGCGTGTAGAAAATAAGACCACAAAGATTACAACTGTCATCCAGTGGGTTAACACACAGCTCACTTGTGACTGCCTCTGTCATGATTCTACGCCACCGTTCGTTATCGCCGTCCGGGCGATTGTGGTAGGTCCCTTTCGAGTGCATGTAAATAACACGCTCTGCCTCATGATTCTGGCAGTAGCCATGTAGTCTTTGGAGTGTCGCCTCCTCGTCTCCTTCGTCGAGATGTTGCATGTGCTGACAGTCTAGATTGTTCATTTCGCAAATCGCGTCGAACTGGGACGAGTTCACTGCCTGGCTTCCAATGGTGCTATAGTGTACAACTGTTTGTTCCTTGAGCGCAGACCCTGCGTAGGAATTTCCGATTTGACCGATCTGCTCCTCGACGATTCGGAGAGCGTTCTGTACACCATCCTCGCCTTCATTTGATGGTATGTACACGTGGTAGAAGACAGCGAATGAAGTTGCCGATGTGTTCACCATGTTCATTGCAGCAGCAGCTTTGCCTTGTGGTTCTTTCTCGTCATGTGCAGAGACAGTCAAAGACTGTGACTGTCTCGTGTTCTTCGTTGGCTTGTCGGGGGCCGGGTTCTCAGTAGTGTTACCGTTGAGAGTTTCTACGACATTTTTGCCGTATAACTCTGTACCCTTTCTCCACTCTTCCCCGTCAGGAAACCACTGCCATACCCAAGACGAATGAGACGGAACACTCCCGTATAGTGTGTACCACCTGACTATTTTTCCGGCCAAGAGATAGTACTCCTTCATCCGGAGCTCTTTATTGGCGAGAACCTTCTTTTCCATTGCCTCGTCCAGGTCAAACGGAGCGTCTGGTTGACGCGGAGCCATAGCGAACTCAAATTCATCCTCTGTGTCTTGGTCTTCGTCTAGCCAAAACATCAGATGTTTGGTTTTTGAGACATCGCATGGCTTGATTGACGGATGAGATCCGATCCAGGCTTCCATGGCGTACCGGTAAAGACCGTATCGATCAATTCGGTCCGAAAATAAATTCATCAACAGGCTTCCCTTCAGTCTCATAAGAAGCGTGTCCTTAGTCAGCTCGGTGATTCGGTCTTCGTAGAATTGTGGAGGTATCAGCTTTTTGACATACGAGCACTGGGCGGTAAAGAAGTTTCCAGGATACATGAAAGACCATTTTGTCCCTGGTATCGATAAGAGAAGAAAGTAAGTAGAGTGAGTTTCGTTTCCCCAGAGGCTGTGCCGTTCAGTATAGCATTCAGTTGGCTCACGTACAGAATTGAAGCCCGCAGACATTACACGTGTTATTGCCTGGATTCAGACACATTTCGCCAGTAGCTGCAGCTGTCCCATGTCTTCTCCAGCGATCGTTCCTTCCGTCTTCCCATTTATGGAACGTGCCTTCTAAGCAGCAGGTTAGGGACGAGAGAAGGTGGGAGTTAGGGCGAGAGGCGTGCTTACATTCATTGGATTATCGACAGGAGTGAAGACTTACTACTGTGGACGTACGCCACCCGGTATTCATCCTCTTGATCATGACAAAATTCATAGATTCGTTGCAGCGTCTTGTCCTCGCCGCCTTTATGATAATGTCGCATGAGACGACAGTCAAAACCATTCTCTGCGCAGAGGTCACCCATCGCTGTCTCGTTTAATGCGTCTCCGTTGCCGATTACGTTGTAAAAGAGTTGGAGACGTCCACTGGAGGTTGCAGCGTAGGACTTGCCAATCTGCTCCATTTGCTCCTTTACAATATCGACTGCGAAAGATATGCCAGTTTCCTGTACCAAGTCCTTGATCTTTACCCTTTTTTTGTTGTCTTTAGGTATGTACAAATTGTAAAATACAGCGAATGGAGGCGACGACTCGTCCAGCCTGAAATCAACTACTTCTTGGTGGTCCTCTTTCTCCGTAATCGATCTCCCTTCAAGACCATTGTCGATGAGAGTTGAATCCACTTTGTCGCCCGTCAACACTTCGATAACGTTCTTGCCGTGTTCTTCAACACCCTGCTTCCACTCCTCGCCGTCTCGATAGAAGGGCCAAACCCAGGAATCGGATGGTGGGGTAGAGTTGTAAAGTACACCCCACTGGAAGAGCTTGCCTGCCAGATAATAGTACTCCTTCATTCTTGCTGGCTTATCACCACGTAGTTTTCGCTTAATCTTTCGGTTGAGATCCCAAGGGAAGTCCTGCTGCCGCGGTGCCATTGCAAAATGAAATTCATTGGCTGTATCGCGTTCCTCTTCGAGCCAAAAGTTTAGATTCTTTGTTTTCGATAGATCACAGGGCCGAATAGAGGGGTGACTACCAATCCATTGCTCCGCCGCCGACTCTCCAATAGGGTACCGATCAATATCATCTGGAAACAAAGTCATGAATAGCTTTTCTCGGAGTCTCATCAAGAGTGCTTCCTTGACCATGGCCTCTGTTTTTTCTTCAAACTTGTTGGGCGGAATCAGAGTATTCACGTAGGAACACTTGGCTGTCCATTGACTTCCCGGGAAAAGCATTGCCCAGTTGGTCCAAAAATGCAAGCCGCACACATGGCATTTACTCTCTGGGGGCTCCCAGCACTCTTGACTCATAGCCGCCGCAGTCGTGTGCGGACGACCGTAGGAAATCTTGTCGACGTCCTCTCCCCTTCGAGCAGTGACTCGACTCGGACCGGAATGGAGAAACGCCACTCGAACCGAGTCAGGATCTGGTTGTTCCTGGCAATACTCGTATAAGCTTTGCAGTGTTTGGATTTGGGAATGAACTTCCACTGCCATATTCGAACCACTTTCGGCCCCGTGCTCGTCGCCGCCATGTTCGTTCTCCACGGGCACTTCAAGTGGCCAGCAAGCGAGCCTATACGGATATCTGGCGCACTCTTGTTTCAAAAAGGTATCGGTCCACCCACGAGAGTAGCGTAAGTGCAATGGTTCCTGCTCGGCTGCATACGAGGATCCAACTTGCTGAAGCTGATGCTGAATAATCGAGAGACTAGCGTTGCTGGCACTGGCTTGCGACGTATCGACGTGGTAAAAGACGGCAAAGCGAGAGTTGGTGCTCTTGTCGACCTCATAGTTATGGCTTTGTGCTCCATGAACTTTAGCAACATCTGTTTGTTGGAGATTACGGATCAAAACTTGACGGTGGTGCCACAGCACATTCGGATCCACTACGGCAGCAAACGCATCGTAATTCGCTTCCAACTGCAAGTATACCGACACCCCACAGACCGCCACGGCCAAGAGCACGGCCTTGTATAAAAAGCGAGTGTGTCCTTGCTGTGACAGGCGGACAACGGGCGAGCTTCTTCGGTGGCGTGGACTGATGCCGCCACTGCCACTGTCGCCGCCAGAACTCTGGGCACTTGCTGCTGAACCGGCTGACAAGGACGACACTCCCGATGACACTGATCCATCGCTCTCAATACCTCCGGGCGAGCGTCTCATTCTGACTCTGTGCTCGGTACTTGGTTCGAGCGAACAAAGAATGCGTGCGTCCTTTCTCTCTCTCTCTCGCTCTCGCTCTTTGCCTGGACCACAAAATCTGGTTTACTGTGCAACGCTCGAAAATGTGAGGCAAATAATAAATAAGCCCGCCGAAAGGCTAAGTACAACGTGGTACATTCTCGCTGACGGCCGTTTGCAAATTTACTTATTTATAATTTTCTATCATTTGACTCATCCAGGCGGTGATCATAAGTAAAAGTATAGTTTATTAGATATATGAGCAGTCAAATACAGTCAGCTACAAACAGACACCGAGATGACACAAAAGACATCACCGAGCTGGCATCATCTGGATTGATGGGTTGAATTTCGTATGATGGGAAGTCATAATCCCGATCCTGTTCCGAGCAGGTTAAATCTTCGCAGGTCGTTCGCTTTCACAACACACTGCAAGATCATGCTCTATCGACAACGCTTCATCCCTCCATTCCTGCTGATCTCCATTGTTGCGACTACAACCTTTGCCTTTTCTCCTGCAGTATCCACTATGCCGCTTACCTTTCTCAATCAGCGACTTTCTCACTCCTCGTCCTGTAACGGTAGTGCTAGTCCGTGGACATCAGTCCCGTACGCAAGACTCGTGAGTGAGGTCAGGCAGCGTGCGTCAGCGCTCGTCACAGCCTGAAGCATAGCAACAACTGCTCCAGACCAACACACAACACCCAGCAACAATCCACCGCACGTGCAAGCTCCCCGCTTACACCGTTACATGGAAACCTTGCCCTGGTATTCTCCCAACCGGAATCTCCTGATCCGTAGTCACCTACCTTACCCTAAATAAAAGCAACTCGTCAAACCCCCATTTCAATTATGGCTTCTCGCCGCTTCGAAACCGCCCTTAAACCCCGGACAAACGACGAGACGCGTCGTTATGATGAAAACTCATCCACGTTCTACCTCCCTAAGAAGCCTAATCAGCTTGCTAACGACGCTGAAAAAGTTAGCTGGGTAGAACTGTCTATTCGAACGGTCGAAAGCAACGAATTGGCCGACGCAGGCGCAAAGCTCAACGTGTTAGCCCGTCATTTCGACAAACAGACCTCGGTTGCACGTGCAAAAGCGTCCCTTCCAGCCCTTTCGTCACCCAGTATTACCGTTTTTCACACCCCTGACGTGGCCCAAATCTTTACGA
>Ga0307981_1003004_pt1 | contig 13061 bp, 9 predicted proteins | sample OrgLakmetagen987_FD_201849 | JGI IMG/M metagenome (GOLD analysis project Ga0307981, IMG submission 201849) | Saline water microbial communities from Organic Lake, Antarctica - #987 | ecosystem: Environmental > Aquatic > Non-marine Saline and Alkaline > Saline | place: Antarctica: Organic Lake... | reverse complement strand
ACGATCTGTGCAGTCGAGTCTCAGACCGACTACCTTCCCTGTCTGGGAAGTCAATAGTGAGACTTGCGGAGTTGTCGACCATTTTGGGAATTGGTGCGATGGCTGCACGGAGCAGCAACGAAAAGCACGGTGCGATGGCTGCGGGCAGCGACAAGAAGCACGAAAGAGGAGACGGGATCTCGAACTCAGTTAAGGTACGTTAAGTTTACGAATGTCTGTTAAAGCTCTCAATACGATCTAGGCTTGAGGGCTTTACAAGTAGAAAGGAGAGACAAAGGACATTCGTTAATAATGGCCATCACGAATGATGGTTTTAAGCTACGATGTTTTGGTCCAGCGATTGATGAGGCAACGGCATGTCGGCCGGCGTTGAGATCTTATTGCTGGCTGTTCCGGTCTGGATATGGATTATTGACTGGAGTTACTGCCGGGTTATACCCAAGGTTGAACACTTATTACAATTTGTAGTCACGCGGATCAATTCATATCTGAGATTCGTGTGAATACAGTAGGGTTAGAGTTATATGACTTCACGAGAAACCTTATGTAGTATGTAATATGCGATGTACGACTATCAGCACAAGCATTTAACCTGTCCATATCATAGTTACCTACTTGCCACCATGGTACTACTGTAACTGGTACTCGCCACTGCTAGCTAGCTAGACCAGTAGACGTACGTAGAAATTAGAATAGGATGATGCGGGGCGGTGAATTGAACCAATCGACAGCACCATCTATCTAGTACCGTGATCGAGATCATATAAAGTTTAGAGTCGAGCAGAGTAGTCCAACATGACAACATGACATTCTTTTCTGCATATACTCCTACTGTAAGTCGCTTGTAGCTTGTAGTTAGTTGCTTGCGCCCATAAAATGGAGCTTCTATGTTCACTGCAAAAGGTAAAGAATAGACGACGACGAATAGTTTCCATGGCGGTAATGGACGCTTCTTTTTAAAGTATTGTAGCGTTGAGATATGGAAAAATGGATTCCACGAGAGCCTAGTCTTGCTTCTGCGTAGATTGGTCCACAGGGGTGCGACCCAAGTCAGGCGGTGTCATGATCTCCTTTCCTGATAATGTACAGGAGGCCATGTCTGGTCTATTCTATTCGCTTTGCTGCGTCAGAGGACAAACCAACACACTTCAAGGCGCCGCTCTTGCCACATAGACTGTTAGTGGCTGGGCCCACGTTCCTTCACCAAAAGCAGCCTCTCGTGAGCCTGCAGTCTGTTTCAAGAATGCCAGCATGGGCCCAAGAGTATACTCGACGTTCAAACTAATGGGACCCCGACCAGGAATTGAGAACCAAAAAGTAGTATTTGGTGATAGTACGTGTTGCGTCTGAATTGCCTGGCGGGCATGAACGAAGGTGCACCTACAATCCGGCAGAATTAAAAAGCCAGCGCAAACACTGACCGTGCTCTGTAGAATAATACGACACACCAAGCTTGTTCCACTTGGCGCAACCGTCGAAAAGTCTTGAATCCTGACAGGCATTGCTGCTTCCATTAGTAATGCTTGCATAACTGCAGTTGTCAACATTGCGGCCTTTTGTCGAATCACATAGACCGTCAAGGGCCGAACTCTCAACCCGGCCATCAAATCACGGTCCGGATTCCACCACGGCCTTCCGACGGGCGGGTGCAAGCAAAAGATGTCTCCAATCTGGACTCCCCACGCGGCTGCTGGGAACTTTTCTTTAACATCCCAAACGCGAGACACTGTGCTCATGGAATGCACAGGGATATCCAGGGCGGTGCAAAAGTCAGCGACCTTGTTGCCCAGGGCCGCCGCAGCCGGATACGACTGCAAGGCACATCCCAAGGGTATTCGCGCCGTGACGGAAAACGATAGAATATCATAGGCACCACGCGTTTCTAGTAGCCTGACACGGTGGGGTTCCATCTGTTGAGCGGGAAGAGCGGTACCTTGCTGTGGCGCCATGGTCATCGGCGGCTGCACAAAAGGTTCCAGGTAGTCTATAGTTGTGCCTGTATGGATGCTTACGGCTTACGGCTTACGGCTTGCGGTATGCGGTGCAAGCAGGCACTAAAAAAGTCGTCTCAAAAGTCTTTTTCCAGGCGATGGCGAAAAATAAAGGCGCGAAGGATAAATGTTTGCTTTGTCGCTCCGGTAGTCAGCTTCTTTAGACTTTGCTTCCACGTGTCGGCACAAATTCATCATTTTTTCGTTGGCCCAGTTCAACAATACCGGTACCGGTACCGGTACACATACACATACGGTGCATACACCATGATGATGGGCCGCCGATCGTTCCTCCTGACGGCAGCAGCGACACTGCTGCTATCCGCTCTTACCAACGCCGCCGAGGCTGAGATTTCTGTCAAACGCAAGGGAAATTTGGACTATATGGACGTCGAAACTGTCAAATACTACCTGACAGCTCCAAACGAAAGTTACAATGTCGCAATCATGTTTTTTGCCCAATGGTGTCAAAACTGCCACCATTTGGCGCCCGTGTGGGACCAAATTGGTCGTCATATCAATACTGGCACGGTCGAAAGCAACCTCATCTTGGGCTTGTTTGATTGCGAAGCCGACTACGAACACATGGAAGTGTGTTCGGCCGCGGGCATTACGCACTATCCCACCCTGCAATACTACAGTTTGGCAGGGCAAACGCTGCAAAGGAAACAACCACGCCATGTCACTAAATTCGCCGGCAATTGGCAATATGGTGATGCCGTGCTGGATTGGTTGACGGTCAACACCGCGCTGAGTCAGTGGCATCGTGCCGACTGGGGCAAGCGACTGCGAAGGCTATTGACGGGTCGCTCTGATCCGTCGTCCACCGACAAGGCGGGATTGCCAATTGGTGTTCCAGCCGGAGCCATTCCGTTAGGATCTACTGCGCGTAGCGCTGATGTTGGGAGTGGGGTTGGTGCTGGTGCTGCAGCGGGCGGTGCTGCGAGTCGCACATCCATGGACGACGCTGCCACGCAAAAGCTAATGAAGGAATTGCAGCAAGACGCCAAAGACATGCAAGACTTGGCGGTTCGCTCGACCGTCGTGGTGGATGCCATGTTGTATCCCTTGAAAATTGTGGGCCCCACAGCCGAGCAGTGTCTAGTGACTGAAAATAGCAAGAGCTATACCGACCTGTACAAGTACCTGGATGCTACAAAAGGCTGGACTTCTACGGACAATGCGCAAGAACAGATTTTGCGCTCGTGTGCCATGGAAATTGGCTTGGATTATTGTCAGCGTCTCTCGGAGCATCATGCTGAAGACTGGATTACTGGCTTTGCCTCAATCGAAGACATTACAGACGCCGACTTGAAAGCCTTTCAAGGCGTGCAAGCCGAAAAGCTTGCCGCCGTCGAGCCGTATTGTGGGTTGCTCGAAGACTGCCTTGCGGCAGATTTCAAGGAGGAAAAGTGCCGTCCGGCGGCGTGTCCCTATCAGGATCCGACAGCGTGTCGGTACCTGACGGCGTGTTTTACCGAGCAACTGCAGACGGAATACGCCATTGCCATGGGGCTCATGGAAGATCCTGGCAAACCGACAACGACCGCATTATCATCGTCATCATCATCGTAATCCTCGTCGGCAGACCCGCCGGCTTCCAAGACTGACTCTGGAGGAGGATGGGGGTGCGGTAGCGCGATCCATTCGATGTTTATTGCGATGTAGCTAACTAGCTAACTAAGATGCGCAGTATAGTATATAGTACTACCGGTCTCTGGTTACGACTCTTGTTCATATATTATAGTGGCAAAATAAATGCTGTACTACTGTACAATTTATTCTTCACCATAGTCGTCTCCAGCCCCTTGCTGCAAGACTTGTTGCAACTCCACCAGCATGATATTGGTATCGTGGCCCGCCACCGTACTCGAGGACATTTTTGCCGTGACATCAAACTGCAACATTTCCAGCACGCCTCTCACCAAGCCGCAAAGCAATTGACTGTATTCCAAGTCTGCCAAGGGACCTTCTGTTGGCAGTTCGACAAAGAGACTCAGTGGATTATCGGCAAACGTGACGGTATACGCCGCTTCGGGCTTGTCGGGTACGGCGGCGGTCTCGGCGGTCACTCCCAAAAACATGCGAAACGCCATTTGCACCATATCGGCCGATTCGACAAAGCTGGGACTTCCCGCGGTGGGACTGTCTTGCTTGGCGAGTAGTTCTTCAATGCATCTGATACCGATGGAATGGCCCATGGTATCGAGTTGCTGCTGGATTTCCTGCACGGTTTCGTAGTCGCGGACGAGTTCGCCTACGAGAGCGCCGTACGTCAAGGCAAAGAGTTCCGCGTTGGCTTTGGGTTGCTTCTGCCACAAGGCAGCTCCTTGTGCCGCTGTGGATTTGGACATGATGTAATTGCGTCGGTTGGAAAGCGAGAGGAGAGGAGAGGAGAGGGTGGAAGTAACAAGCAACCGGTACTGTAACAACAAGTAGCGAGCAGGAGAAGAAGCAGTGAAGCAAGATGCGACCGACCGTCATCGTCGCCGTCCTCATCGTCCATCGTCCATCGTCGTCATTAGGGATTGGGCTAGGCTATGGTCTCCTTCAAAAAGAGCGCGAAGGAAGCGGAGTACCGGCGACGCGTCACGATGTCACGATGGGACAGATCGCGCGGCGGCGCTCACAACATTGCAAAAATGCGAACCCAAAAGTCTGACATCGCCTCGAAGGTGTCACACATCTCCATTATCGACGCGTTCGAGAGAGAGAGAGTCTCAACGACCATGATTGTCTCTGTTAGTACCGCGTGCCTCCTCTTGCTAGTAGTAGTTGGAAGAGGCAGCGCCTTTTCCACTCCCAGAAGGAACGTTGTTTCGTATCTCGCCGCGACGACCAGCATCAGCAGCACCACCGCCGTGGACGAGCCCAAGAATGATCATGTTGGCGAAATCTCCATATCCAACGAGTTTGAACTTCCCGAACCAAGGTGGAATTGTCCGCAACATTCGGACGTGTGCGCCCAGACAGGAGTTACTCTGTCGAGGTACATGATGGAGATTTCCCGGGCCAATCCAGGAGAACTGGAAGAAGTAGAATCGATTTTCACGTCCCTACAGACGGCAACAAAGACAATAAGCAACCTCGTGCGACGTGCGGCCTTGGAAGGCACAACGGGGCTAGAAGGCGGTGGCGGAAGCATCAATGTACAAGGCGAAGAACAAAAGAAACTTGATGTTCTCACAAATGACGTTCTGAAAAAGGCGCTCCAGTGGACGGGTAGGCTAAGTACTCTGGCCAGTGAAGAGGAAGATTCGCCAGTCATGGTGGACAATTTGGGACGCAAAGTATACTCTGGTGAAATTATCATGGAACAAGCAGGCGATTATGTGGCAGTATTTGATCCGCTCGATGGATCGAGTAACGTTGACGCAGGTATCCCAACGGGAACAATCTTTGGTATTTACAAGAACTCGGAGGAATGCTTATTGGATTTCGACGCGACGATTGAAGCAAACGAGCTCCGCTGCCTCCAGAATACGCTGCAGCCCGGAAACAATCTCGTGGCGGCTGGGTATTGCTTGTATTCCAGTGCCACCACTATGGTATTTACGATGGGGAATGGCGTGAATGGGTTTACTCTGGACGAGACAATTGGAGAGTACCGACTAACACACCCTGACATTCGTATTCCATCCCGAGGCAAAATCTACTCCTTCAACGAGGCCAACCGATGGGATTGGGATCAGCCGTTGCAAGACTTTATTACAGACATCCAGCAGGGCCGAGGAGATACCAAATCCAGATACACTAGTCGGTATATCGGTTCAATGGTGGCGGACGTTCATCGAACGTTGCTGTACGGCGGCATCTTTGGGTACCCAAGCGACAAGAAGAATCGTGACGGCAAGCTTCGACTCTTGTACGAAGCAGCTCCCATGAGCTTTCTTTTGGAGCAAGCTGGCGGAATGGCGTTGACTGGAAAAAACAGAATCATGGATCTCATCCCCAAGCATGTGCACCAGAGGGTACCATGCATCTTGGGATCTCCGGAGGACGTAAACGGTAAGTTTGCATGGCGAATTCAAAAACAATGCATGAAGTTCCGTCGCACTGACCTGTTGTCTTCGCCCTTGTGACCTTTGTGTTGCAGAATTAAGACGGTATTACGAGGCAAGCGACGACCCAGAGCTCATTGCTCGATGCGAGGCCCGGCTCCAGCAGACGGCTGCTGTCTCTTCTCTTGCGCCTTGAATAGCTCGAAGGGAGGTTTCACTAGAAGCTAAAGAAGCAATGGTATAACCTATGTATTAGTGCAATTGTCTTGTGAAGATGTTAAGATAGAGAGTGTAGCATTTAGATTGGTGTGTGGTGAGGCCGGTTTCAGCTTACGCATGCGCGATGGGCAAGCAACGAAGCAATTCCTAACTCTCTCTCTCTTTACCAGAGGTCTGTGCATTCTTCTCCGCAGTCGCGGAGCTCTTGGCTGCTCTTTTCGCATTCTTGTTTCAGTAGTCTGGTGTGTTCCCCCATCCACTCGTATGCTTGTTGTAAACGCTCAATAGTATTAGTACACCGCAAGGAACGACCCAGCTCGTACGGCTCGAGAAACTCGCGCATGGACAGGACCGAAACAAAGCTCAACACTTCAAAGTAGTGTTCCTCGGACTCGCATCTCGCTGGACTAAAGTAGGGCTGCAGTTTTTCTAGCCACACTGTTGTGACATCACTAATTGCGGAAAAAGATGCCGAGGAATAGCCCAAGCCGTAATTGTCGAGACCCGCCAAGCGTGTGTGCTCTACTGGAGCGTCTTGCGAAAAGTCGGCCAGTAATTGCTCAATCGTTGGCTGTATCGCTGCGGCAACTTTTTTGTTTTCACTGTCGTCGTACTTTGATTGAGAGAATAGCATGCCGAGACCATCATAGTCTTTCAAGTCTAGTTCCGTTTCTTTTACAAACCCCAATCTCGACTTGGCCGCCTGTAGGCCCGCCACATATCGCCGCCGGTCTTGGTGAATCCGGTGAATCTTGTTGGCTAGGTTACTCATTTCAGCCAACGCATGGACCGGTGATGCGTGCATTGATCGTCCACCTCTACGACCACTCGCGACAAAGGACGACGATCGTGCATTCGAGTCAGTCAACAACCGAAACTCGGCCATGACAACATTGGTAGCCATGTTGGTTTCTTGGTCATCTTCCGCCGTTTGTCCATCGTTGTCGTTTTCCATGATGAAGCGTCCTTCGTCGTCTTCATTCTGCAGTTGACTGTGAGGAACTTGTAAAAAGAAGTCATATAGAACAGCTCGCCCAATGCCAACCAATCGAATCCTGCTATCCAATGGCGTGGTGGCTTGTCCTATCCTTCGCACAGACTCCACAAAGCTGCTGGCATCACTCAAATCCAAGTCTGCATTGTTGTTATGGCTCTTGTGTCGAATGCCCACCACGGCTGCAATCGTCGCGTACCGTCCTTGTTTCTTGACGCCGGGCAAGGATACTTCTCCCGTCGTGTACTCGTCCATGATGGCCACCAGTGGTGCCGCATCAATGCTCGCTGCTACTGCTGCTGCTGCTGCTGCTACTGCTGATGCCCTGATTCCTTTGATATTGCTGTTATTGGTATTTTTAGCCAATTCCAAATGTTGCTGATGCGTATAAACGGCTTCTTCGAGCGACTGCCATTGCATGGGCGTTGGTGTGTTCAGCAAACAATCGGCCCCAATCATGACGGGAGGGTGGCCCGGAAAAGGGCCAAGCACGGGAATGGTCAGAATACTGCCGTTCTTGTTGTTGTCGTTGCTATTGTTGTTGGATTTGGATGCGGACGACGATGATCCATCGTCCGCTGCTGGGTCGTTGCGATAGTAGAGACTGCGGCTTCTGCCAACCGTGGCAACAGGCGGATATTTCCCACTACTTGTAGTAGCGGCAGCAGTACAAGCTTTGGCGAGCGGCGCAAAGGCTGCAACTGATGTCAGCAGCAACAACAATGAGGTGAGTATCACTAGCACTAGCTGGAGTCGAGCGACAGAGACATGGCGGAGCACCATGGCGATCGAGATAAGAAGTAGACTATTAGGTAATAGTCTAGTGCCAACGTTGTTGTATTCACAATGTTGAATGTTGTCGATGAGTTCAAAATTGCTGACGTGGATCGGAATTCGTATCTTTTCGGAATCAAAGCATCTCATCTTTTGGCGCGAAAGCTGACCCCGTTTCGCGCCACCGAAATATTTGCAATTTCCGATCGTCCTTTTGGATTGGATCGATTGTCGTTTGTCGTTTGTCGACACCACAAGAACCAAGAACACCACACAAGGACCAACCATTACCGTACGTTCTCTCTTTACTCTTTATCATCAGCAACAAACACACCATGAAGCTCGTCACAAGCTCTCTCATCTTGCTCGTCTTGACGGCTGCAAGCCAAGCCAACAGTTTCTCCCTGGAAACTACTGCCAAGACTGCTTCTCCCCAAGCGAGTCTGTGGAAGGACCTCGAGATGGGTCCAGCCGACGCCATTTTGGGCATTGCACAGTCCTTTCGGGCCTCGAAAGACCCACGCAAGGTCAACATTTGCGTTGGTGCGTACCGTGATACCGCCGGCCAGCCATGGGTGCTGCCCTCTGTGCGTAGCGCCGAGCACAAGCTGCTCGAGGCCAACGATAACAAGGAGTACTTGCCGATTGATGGCGACGCAGACTTTGTCGACAAGGCGCTCAAGTTCGCATATGGCGCCGATATGGACACGGACTGTGTCGCTGGTGTCCAGACTTTGTCTGGAACGGGCGCTTGCCGCATTGGGGGGCAATTTCTGAGCACATTTCTCGCCGGTCGATCGATTTACATTCCCGTTCCAACATGGGGCAATCACTGGAAGATCTTTGCCGAATGCGGCTTGGACTGTCAACCTTATAGTTACTATGATCGTGGTACCAACGGACTCGACTTTGATGGAATATTGAAGGATGTCAAAGCAGCTCCGGACGGATCCATTATCCTCCTTCATGCGTGCGCCCACAATCCTACGGGCTGCGATCCTTCCATGGAGCAGTGGCAGCAGATTGCCGACGTTTTGGAGGAAAAGAACCACATTGCGTTCTTTGATTCCGCCTATCAAGGATTCGCGTCGGGTGATGCTGAAAAGGATGCGGCCGCCTTTCGTTATGTGGTTGGCCGCGGATTACCAGTCTTATTGGCCCAGTCCTTCGCCAAGAACTTTGGTCTTTACGGAGAGCGGTGTGGAACATTGTCGGTTTTATGCGGCGGCGCCGACCAAAAGGAAAAGATATTGAGTCAACTGAAATGTGTCATCCGCCCCATGTACTCGTCTCCGCCTCGGCACGGATCCAGCATTGTCAAGACGGTCCTGTCGGACGAGACCTTGACGGCGCAGTACTACACGGAATGCGAGACCATGGCGGCCCGTATTCAAGACATGCGCACCAAGCTGGTTACCAAGTTGCAGGAAGTTGGGTCAACGCATGACTGGTCTCACGTGACAGGACAAATTGGCATGTTTGCGTTCACGGGTATGAGTAAGGAGATGTGCAACCAGCTCACTGAAGAATTTGCCATTTATCTGACGCTGGATGGACGTATCTCACTCGCTGGAATCAACGACTCCAACTTGGACTATGTGGCGACAGCTGTTCACACGGTCACCGACGGTAAGAGCATCACGTCGGCATGAAGTTAGTTTAAATATAAAAGAGTTTTTTTGTTTGGCAAAGTAATACAATGTACAGTGTGTATTCTTCAGGTCCATTAAACTAGAGCAACCTGGTGTTGGCTCCTCGTAATTAACTGTAGGGGAAGTAACATTGATCAATTTCCCCACCACATTCTTCACAAGATATATCAGATCCCGAGCACGCTGGGCATCGCCCGATCTGATCAAGATCAAACGGGTTGGGTAACGCTGTACCGGCGATGCAAAGTCCACCAGCAATTGAAATGCAAACAATAAAAGACAGAACCACCACGACCAAAAAAATGTTAATGTAGCATCCAAGACGGAGATACCATAGTACCTTGTCTTCGTAAATCTGTTCTTGCTTGAGCTGGTAGTACCGTTGGCGAGTTCTCCTGAGGTCCTTGGCGTACATCTCAGGATCGACATCGTCGTCGAGTTCGACGCTTTGTGTTTTCCTCCCTGTGTCCCTGATATCTATCACTCGTTGCGCTTTCTGCATGACTTTCAATCGAAAGATGATAAACTCGCAGAGAACGGCAAGTGTTTCAGTTCCCCACATCAGCAAGGCCTGAACCTTGCTATCGTCAAAGAACATGGCAAGCGTAATCACGAATCCAAGCAACGGGTTGACCAAGTTGAATGGGAATCCCTTTCTGACAACAGGATAGATCTCCATCAAAACAAGTCCCAAATAGCAGTAAGTCAAGACTCGAATCAGTGTGTGCCATGGGATATCCGAGTCACCAAAGTTCAAAATGGGTCGACCACAACAGTACGTGACACCGTTAAAGGTGAGAATGGACACGAGGGCGGCAGCTAGGTCGGCGAGAACCGCTGCCCATTGCATCCAACGAAGCCAGTTCTTGAGAGGTGTAGAATCCGCAGGGTCTTCCGGTAAGCATCTAGCAAAAACCAAGATGCCATGGAAAAAGCGCCAAACAGGGTTCTTGATTTTCTCTCTCTCTTCGTGCCAGAAGAACTCATCCTCATAGACGTCGTCCCGCTCTCCCGTCACCTCGGCTGTATGGATCGCAGTCACTCCATACTTGATTCCCTTTGATTTCAGCACAGTGGAGCGTAGATTCTGCTTCTGATCCTCCTTTTTGTGATGACTGCTACCCAACGCAGAATTAACCATGTCTCTCATGGAACTCCTATTCTGTGAATTCTTCATATCGTCTCTTGCGTGCGACGACGAGTGATTCGACGATGCCCTCATCTGGTCGTCGGTTGCGTTCATGAATGATTTCTTCTTCATATTTTTCTGCATCATGTACTCGCGCGTGGACATCTGCTTTTCCATTCTGGGCCGAGGCTTGATGGCTGCATTGGACTGGTTCACTACGGGCGCTGTCTCCGGAGCAGCCTTTTCCTTTTCCTCCTTCTTCTCCTTCTTCTCCTTCTTTTCACTGGGATCCTTCTCTTTCTTTTCTTTCTTGTCCTTTTTTTCAGCCTTGTCCTTCTTATCAGACTTGTCTCTTTTTTCGGACTTGTCTCTCTTCTCTGACTTGTCCTTCATTTCAGACTTGTCCTTCTTTTCAGACTTGTCCTTCTTTTCAGACTTGTCCTTCTTTTCAGACTTGTCCTTCTTTTCAGACTTGTCCTTCTTTTCGGACTTGTCTGATACCTTTACCTTGTCCTTCTTCTCGGACTTGTCCTTGGTCTTTTCCTTATCTTTCTTCTCCTTTTTCTCCGTCTTGGGCTCCTTCACCTTCTTTTCCTTTCTCTCTTTCTTCGGTACGCTTTCTTCCTCCATGTTCGTATATTCGTTACTGCGGGAGCTTCAAGGGCGGCAACTGAGTGTTGTGCTCGTTTTGAAGGTGAAAAGCATAAAGTGGTTTAACGAAGACGAAGTTGCAAGTCTCCAGGGAAAGTAGATGACTTTGACTCTCACGATTACTATAAGTTGACCAGGGGAAAGCTTGGCCTGCTCGCTCGGGCTTATGCCTGAATGACTTTTTTAATGACCCGATACAGGCATCTCTCTCGTGGGAAATATCAATTTTCCGTTAGAACCACAAAGAAAAGCCCAACAACTAATCCCGGATCCCCACGTATTCGCCGGCGTAGACTACTACCGTACCGGTATCATTGACAAAAGAGTTGACAAAATGAATATTCAATCATCAATCATCAATCACTTTCACCTCCACCGACCCTCATTGGCGAGCGGTTTGGTAGAGGCGCAGGCGGAGACAATCTCTCACAATCTTGCACTACTGTATCTGTGTACTACTTACGTACCGTACCTTCCGCTTTAGCTAGTAGACATCACTGAAAATGAAGCTATGAAGATTAAATATTGGATGTGCAATGTGCGAAAGTAGGTTCGAGCAAAATAGTAGCGACGTCCCCAACGTTCGATTTAGGGATCAATGGGGCTTTCCACTGGAAGGTCTCGACTGGACCTGGATCGAGTGGGAGCAGCAGGACGCGAGGTGAGAGGATCGAAGGGGTTTTCCACAGGAAGGTCTCGACTGGATCTGGATCGCGTGGGAGCAGCAGGCCGCCGGGTGAGAGGATCGAAGGGGCTGTCCACAGGAAGGTCTCGACTGGATCTGGATCGAGTGGGAGCAGCAGGACGCCAGGTGAGAGGATCGAAGGGGCTGTCCACAGGAAGATCTCGACTGGATCTGGATCGAGTGGGAGCAGCAGGCCGGCGGGTGAGAGGATCGAAGGGGCTGTCCACAGGAAGGTCTCGACTGGACCTGGATCGAGTGGGCCCCGCAGACCTTCTAGCGAGAGGGTCAATGGGGCTGTCCACTGGTAGGTCTCGACTGGATCTAGATCGAGTGGGAGCAGGGGGGCGCCGGGTAAGAGGATCAATGGGGCTGTCCACTGGTAGGTCTCGACTGGACCTGGATCGAGTGGGCCCTGCAGTCCTTTGAGCGAGGGGATCAATGGGGCTGTCCACTGGTAGGTCTCGACTGGATCTAGATCGAGTGGGAGAAGCAGGCCGACAAGTAGGAATTGTGTCTCGACCGTCCAGCGAAGAGTTTGCACTTCGACGTGGCTGCACAGGTGCCGCTGCACAGAGGCGGCCCTCAAATAAGTTTGAGAAACCATCGGCTGAGACATTTCGGCTAGATAGACGTCGCCTTGGAGGCTCATCACGAAGCGGAGCGACATACGATCGCATCGCTCCAGGAGGCTGTTTAACCGGAGCATCGTAGCCGTCGAGCGATTGACTTGGACCAGATTGCCTCGATGGTGATCCTTTTAGGGAAGCGACGAATGAGCTTGTCTCGGCAGGAAGGTACCTGGCTGGGATATCGGCACCGTTGACGAATGATGGACTTCGAAGGAGCGTCCTTGGTGGTGTTTCCTTGAGGGGGGTGCCATCAAAGAACGGACTTCGGAGGAATTTTCTGGATTGATCTGTCTTGAGAAAGCCTTCAAACGAATTCGATCGTGTTGGGCCTGGAGG
>Ga0307981_1003003_pt1 | contig 13063 bp, 9 predicted proteins | sample OrgLakmetagen987_FD_201849 | JGI IMG/M metagenome (GOLD analysis project Ga0307981, IMG submission 201849) | Saline water microbial communities from Organic Lake, Antarctica - #987 | ecosystem: Environmental > Aquatic > Non-marine Saline and Alkaline > Saline | place: Antarctica: Organic Lake... | reverse complement strand
CGTTGCCCATTCCACGACGCGCTTCCCGATCTCATCGTTTGCCGTACCAGAGCAACGTTTGGGCCAAGCCTTTCACGGTGTGTACGTGTATCGCATCTTAGTCGGTACTTAGAGCATCCGTGGGATAGCACAGCATCGTACGATCGAGCAAATCCAAGTGAGATTCAACAAAAAAAAGAGACATTCCTCTTAAGGTCAAGGCATAGCAGCAGCAGTAGCAGTAGCAGCATGGCATCCAACAGCGACAGCAACGATGACGAAGACATGTTCATGAGTCTCGGAGGTAGTCTCATGAAGGACTTGCTCGCCGACTTGCAGGTTGACGACGGCGATACGGGATGGTTAAGTCTGGAGCAGTTGGAACAAGAACTCTCTCAACTCGATGTGGGCAGTTCTATCCACAGTGCTGTGCCACCGACGCTCCCTTCTGTACCCGAGCAGCAGACGGCCGCGTCTATTGTGCTGGGTCGACAGCAGCATCAACAGAAGCAACAGCAGCAACAACAGTATCAGCAGCCCCATCAGCAGCAGCAGCCAATGGCGGCTGCCAACAAGGATGCCTGGAGTCTTTCCCTCGAACGATTCACAGCCGCCTCGTTGGGACAAGACTTTCTCATGGCGGATACGGCTCGCAAACAGCAGCAGACGGCTCTTCCCGTCAGCATGCCGCCTGGTATGGACTTTTCGGCCGCTGAAGATTACGATATTGCGGAAACGCTCCAATTCCAACCACCTCCCGGCATTGTAACGGCTGCCGCAGCTGATTCTGCTAAAGACGATGCGATCTTGCAGGAAGCAGCCGCCAAGTTGGTTCAGCAGATGAAGTTGCCACACATGCCGCGCAATATTCCCAGGCCGGCGCCGGCTACGCCGCAGAATTCAATGTCGGTCGGACCGGACGGAAAAATCATTCCGCCGACACCTCCTCCGTCGAAGCATTCGACTCCCATGGTTGTCAAGTCCACCGTTAGAGGACGGCAGCAACAGCAGCAGACAATGATAGTGCCGTCCCTACCCGTCATGGCGCCTCCATTACAACAGCCAGTGCCTCCGCCACAACAACAGCAACAGACAATGCCTCCCACGGCCGTTCCCATGGCTGTCCCACTCCCCAACCGTACCGCGTGGCAGTCACCTCCACGCCCCGCGACCAACGCGCCCATGGCGACGCCAATCATGACACCACCACACCCAGTACGCCGTCCCGTCTACGCGAATCCTCACCCCCGGGCACCTGCCATTCCTGCTGAACAGTTGCAGGGTCGTTACATGAAGTCGCGCGATATTTCGTACGTTGTGCACGCCATTATGCGTCCCATTTTGAACGCAGGTGTGTCTCAGCAAGATTATGACGTGCAGTTTTTGCAGCGTCGCGTCGGGCCAGCGGCGGCCGCCAACATGGCCACGCCGCCGCCGCGACAGCGCAAACCCAAGAGCGAGGAAACGTCGCCGGGGTCCACTGTGGCGGTCGAGACGGAAATTGCGAGTAGGTCCAAAAAGGCCAAGGAATGGTCTTCGGACAATGCCGTGCTGGGGTACGTGGCCAAGACCAATGTCACTCGTCCCCGTGCGCTGCTGGCGGACAATCACGTGTTCATTTTGAATACCGGCGATGGTTCGGATGTCGATCAGGAACGCAAACGTGCCAGTTTGTGGAAGGCCCGCATCTATTGCGATCAAGCCTATCAAGCTTTCACGGCCGTGCAGGAGCACTGGAGGTTGCCCGATCAGGCGCAGCACTTTGTCAAGTTGCTCAAGTGCCTCGGCGTGACGCGCGATGCGGACGCCTACAAGGTGGATGCGACAGCCTTGCCGTTGCTCTTGAAACTCAACAAAGGCAAAGTCTTGGTGGCGCGACTGCTCGAACAAGCCATGTTGCCACCTGCAACAGTGCACGCCTTGTTACCGGCCATTATGCAAGTCTTGTACAGTAATATGCAAGACATGTCGCAGCAGGATCTCACGGATGATCGCATGTTTGCTGCGATTGCTCGTATCGTGCAAACCTTGCCCAATTTGGAGGGCAAGGTGATTTTGCAGTGCGTCAGGAGGGTCCAGGCGAATACGGACACGGCCTTGCAGTCTGTCGCACGCATGCATACGGTCCACGCGCTTTTGCAACGGGGAGGAGCTGTGGCTGCGGGTGATAAAGAGGCTGCGTTTGCGCAAGAATGGAGTAAGACGGAAACGGAATTCATGAAGGTCTTGGGTGGAATGTAAACGAAAGAACGAAGAAGAGGTACTCGAAGGCGAGTAGACCAATGGGTAAAAAGTATAAAAGTGCTATTTACAAAATGTGGAGCTAGCTCTAATCGTCGTTGCTGTACCGGTAGGGGATCAGCTAGGCAGAGCAGCATGGAGCAGTTGCAAAAGACTACCAAAGTTGCAAGAGTGAGATTCAGAGGAAAGTTGCAGCCTACTCTAGGGAATAGCAACAATTTCGTCAAAGTGTAATAGGGCCTAGATAGAATAGCATTACTCTCGTCTACGACGTTCTGAAGGAATACGAAAAAGAAAGAGAGCCGCTCTGGCACTTTCTGTTGATCACACAGTTGTTGGCTTGACGTCAAAATTTGCTATCGTTGCGACGAGATCTCAAGCACACCCAGCGCACTCGTCGTCCTCGGCCTGGTGCATTTCCGCCTGATCAATCATCTGTAGGGCCTTTTCCGGTCCCACAAGAGCACGAAGAAATTCTCGTCCCATGTATTGGGCTTCCTCGTCATCCCTGTGCTTGGTGATGCCATGCCACAAGAAACGGACAACACTGGCGCCGACATGCAAAGGCATGTCATATCCATTCTTCCAGCAGATGCACAGGACGTTGCAGTAGCAACGAAGAAAGAAATAGTCGTCACAAGTATCGTGATGAATTTCCATGGCAGCCAAGACTTTATCCAAAAAGGCCAGAGCCAACATTTCCGGTGGTACATGGGTGTGGAACATACGGGCGATATACGTGATGGAGGTCATCAACAACGACTCGACGGCAGGATACGCTTCCATTACCTCCGTGGCAAAGTCGACTCCGCCGTGTGCGTATGCGGCCTCGGCAGGCTCTGGCGTTTCTTTCATGAGTACGTATAGCGTAATAGAGACGCTGGTGCAAAGCTCAGGGGAGTAGTCTCCACTGTCGCCCTTGGTAGCCTTGACGGCAGTCATAATGTCACTGACAACTTGGGCCGAGAAGAGTTCTTCCTTGAAGGTTTCATCTGTAGAAAAGATACCGCTATCACCTGGGTCTTTATCGAACCCGAAGGAAATAGCCCCCAAAACATCCATCAGCGCTTCCGGCACGTCGGCAGCCGCTGTAGAGGCAGAGGGTCCTCGCGAAGGATTCGCAACGACGCTCGCAATTGCTCTTTCTTTTCTTCGACGAATGTCATGATGGATTCAACAAGATACAATAGGAAGGAATAGGGCTAACGGCACAAGGTAAAGCAATGTAGTAGACTCGCTCACACAAGACAGGGTAATCTGAATGAATGCAGTCTCTCTGTCGCTTTATAGCTGTCGATCGGCGCAACGATAAGGAAGGGCAACAATGCGAAAAGCGATCCCGGAACTGAACGACTGACTCGACTCATGAACTAATAATGTGTATTATGTACGTCGTACCGGTACCGGTAGTATACAAATACCTTTTATTCATCCGAGAACACGATACGAGACATCGAGACTTTAGACATTATACCGTAGTGATCCGAACCAGTGACAAGTGACAACAAGTGACCTTGATCAGTCCCATTCATACGGGTGCGTCCTACCGTATTGTTTAAAGAACAGTTCTGTTACCCGCAGTAACGACTCTCCCTAGGAGCTTCGAGAATTGGCCAAAAGAAGCATCATGAGCTCGAGTATTACAGCTTCGCTCAGCCCTTTATCTGACGTATCTGACCAAGAAGTCTCTGTAGACGAACGCGCCACCAGGCAAGAAAAGGAACTGCCAACAGAGCCATTAAAAGTGTCTCGGCGTGGTTTACTTGGCAGGATGGGTCTACCACCAGGGACTCTTGTTGCTCTTGCAGCCATGAGGAAACGGCACGGTCGAAGCAAAAGTGTCCCGCGACGAAGGGGGTTGGACTCTGCTACTGACGGGCAGATTCCAGAAAGCTCGACAGGAATGGACAAACAGCAGCAAAGTGACAGGTCGGCAATGGAAGCAGGTCTACTGAAAGAAATCGAAAAGCCGGAAGGCGATGCGATGGCCACGAGTGAAAGGTTGGCCTCTGAGCGACCAATGGTGAGTAGCCAGCAGCAGAACCGACGTACCTCACTTCCGGCTTTTAAGAGCAGAGCCAACTCGGAAACATTAATTGCAGAAAGCAAACAGCGACAGCCCAGCTTATTGGTCTCTGGTCAATCAAAGTCAGAGAGACACTCGAAGAAAGAAGATGCTCCCGAGACTGGAAGATTGACTGTGGACGAGGAACAGCCGCGAACTGACAAATCGATAGGTCAACTGATAGAAATCAAAAAACAGGAACGCTATTCGATCGCCAGTAGTGACAGGTCGCCTTCGGCAAAATCGGTGGCGGAAAGCAAGCAGAACCGACGTAGCTCGCTCTCGTCTACTAAGAGTACAGCTAAGTCAAAAAGATCAAATACAAAGAGCAAACAGCGGCGGCCGAGCTTGATCTCTGGTACAGGGAAATCAAAGTCAGAGAGAAACGTGAAGAAAACTCTTCCACCCGATACTGAGAGCTCGACAGTGGAGACTGAACAGCCGCCAATTGTCAAGTCAGCCGTGAAAGTAGGTCTAAAGAAAAAAATCAAAGAGAAGGAACGCAATTCGATCGCCACTAGTTGCAGGTCGCCTTCGGCACGATCGGTGACGGAAAGCAAGCAGAACCGACGTAGCTCGCTCTCGTCTACTAAGAGTACAGCTAAGTCAGAAAGATCAATTGCAGAGAGCAAACAGCGACGGCCGAGCTTGATCTCTGGTACAGGGAAATCAAAGTCAGAGAGACACTTGAAGAAAAACAATCCTCAAGATACAAAAGCCCTCGAAAGATGTAATGGAAGCGGTAGAAGCAGCAGTCCAAAGTCAGAGAATAAATCGGTCAGCAAGCTCCCTCTTGAGACCAAGGAGCCATCAAAACGACACGAAAGCGGCAGGAGTAAGAGCGTTCAGCGAAATAGTGGCAGCAGCAAGTCCGACGGAAAGAAGACGGACAGTAAGCTACCGTCCGAGACAAAGGAGGGAGAACGACGCGGACGCGGTAGGAGTAAGAGTTCGCAGCGACGTAGTGGCAGCAAGTTCCGCGAAAAGGCGGAGAGCAAGCTTCTTCCACCCTTGACGAACACTCCGAAACAGCGTGGACGCGGTAGTAGCGTGCCGCGTTTCGGTAGCAGTTCCGACAAAAACGACGACAGCAAGTTACCTCCCGAGACCAAAACAATAAAGAAACAAGCACGCCGCAGGAGCTTGAGCACTCAACGCGGGGTGAATATTGAAGTTCACACACTCGAGATACCGCACGATGAGCCGCATGAAACCCCTGCTGTAGCTCGGAGAAAGGAGAGGCGCCAGGAAGGAAATGTTCCAGGCGTGTCCGAAATGAAAGCTAGCATTGAAGCCGTCAGCCAAAGTGAGAGCGGTGTGTTGATGAACTGGGACGCTGGTGAACAGGGCGAAGAGGATTGGTTTAGTCCACACGTGCCAGTGCCAGCTCCCAAGGATACAGAACCATTTCACAGAACGCAGTTAAAGAGAGGGAGCCAGAAGAATGAAGTTCACACATCTAATAGAGAGCAACAAGTCAAGACTTATGAATACAACATACCGTCCGAAACGATGTGGGCTCACATCCGGAAAGGTAACTTCAAAAAACCGATCTCCGATACCAATGCTACCATGCACAACGCAGACGCTTTCTCTGACGCCCGAAATGATACCATTGACGAATCTTTTGTGAGCCCCGCGTCATACCTGGATGAAGAAGCACACAAGGCCGAAGCAGCTAGATTTGTTGCAGAGAAGCGAGTCAGCCCAATGAAGGAAACCAAGAGGGCGCAACCTCCATCGGCCCCAGTGCGCTGCAAATCGGAGGACCTAGAGAATGACTTTGCTTGGGCTCTTGAAGACGACAACAGCGACGCAGAAGAGTCGAGTGAGGATCATTTGAATGCAGAGGCGCTTGTCACCACAAGGATTGAAAGCAGGAGGACCCAGTCTCCATCGCCTCCAGTGCGCTGTAGATCAAAGGACCTAATGGATGACTTTGCTTGGGCTCTTGAAGACGACAATAGTGACGCAGAGGAGTCTAGCTAGTGGTGTGAACCATTTTGATGCAGAGAAGCCAATCACCCTAAGGATCGAAAGCAAGAGGGCGCAGCATCCAACACCCCTAATGTGCTACCGATCGGAAGGCCTAATGAGTGGCTTTGCTGGGCTCTTGAAGACAACATTAGCGACGTATAGGAGTCTAGCTACAGCACTAGTGAGAACACTGTGATGCAAAGGAGCCAGTCACTCCAAGAAACACATTCGAGCAACTTCCGAATGTCACGATGACCTCACCAAAGTAAGGCAACATGCAATAGAATGATTTTACATTTAACTGCGATACAAATGCTACCGTACCGGTAGACTCGACAGTAGTCTATGAGATAGGAAAGGATTGGCGAGAGATAAATAGTCTACTGTGATCGAATGCATTTGAAAACCCGGAGCTTGATAAATCCGTTTCCAATTATGGTGATGTCGTGATCGTGATGTCTTTTTCCCAACTGCCATCAAACATAAACAATAAACCAGTGATCCCAACCAGTAAGACCTTTAACTTTCCCATTCAATCTCATCATGCTGCGATAACGATCTTGCAGCTGTACAAAACAAGGGCATGTCCAAAGCCATCACCACCGACTACTTTCCCTCGGAGAAGCTTCGAGAGTCGGCCAGAAGATGCAGCATGCGGTCGAGTGTTACACCTTCACTCGGCCCGCCTAACCAACAAGCTTTCGTAAACGAACACGCCACAAGGCAAACAAAGGAGCAACCGACAGAAGCGTCAAAAGAATCTCGGCGTGGTACCTTTGGTGGGATGGCTCTACCACCAGGGACTCTGAAAGCTCTTGCGGTCATGAAGAAACGACGCGGTAAAAGCACAAAAGTCCCGCGACGAAAGGAATTGGAGTCCGCTACCGGTACTGACGGGCAAATTCCAGAAAGTTCGAAAGAACGAACAGCCGCGATGTGAAAAGCCGGCCGTGGGAGTAGGTCTACAGAAAGAAATCAAAGAACAGGAGCGCACCTCGATCGCCACGAGTGGCAGGTCGACTTCGGAACGATTGGTAACAGATAGCAAGCAAAACAGACGTGTATCGCTCTCGAATAATAAAAGTAGATCCAACTCGGAAAGATCAATTGCAGAGAGGAAACAACGACAGCCGAGCTTGATTTTTGGTACAGGTAAATCAAAGTCAGAGAGAATCGTAACGGGAAACGTTCCTCAAGATACACAAGCCCTCGAGAGACGCAGCAGAAGCGGTAGAAGCAGAGCCGCCCAGCGAATTAGCAGTTCAAAGTCTGGGGAGAAATCGGGCAGCAAGCTCCCTCTTACGACCCAGGATCCATCAAAGCGACGCGGAAGTGGCAGAAGTAAGAGTGTACAGCGAAGTGGTGGTGCCAGCAAGTTCGACGAGAAGGAGTTGGACAGTAACCTTCCGTCCGAGACAAAGGAGGCAGAACGACGCGGACGCGGCAGGATCAAGAGTACGCAGCGATGCAGTGGCAGCAAGTTCCGCGAAAAGGCAGACAGTAAGCTTCCACCCTTGACGAAAAATCCGCAACAGCGTGGTCGTACAATGAGCAAGCGCGCGCCGCCCATCAGCAACAAATCCAACGAAAGGGACGACAGTAAGTTACCTCCCGAGACCAAAGCAAGAAAGAAGCAAGCACTCCGCAGGAGATTGATCACTGAACGTGAAGTGAACGATGGGGAAAGAAGAAAACATGAAGTCAAGATTCCGCAAGAGGAGCCGAGCAATGCGGACGCTTTCTCCGACGCCAGAAATGATACCATAGACGAATCTTTCGTAAGCCACGCGTCATACCTGAATGACGAACAAGCGTCCAAGGCCGAAACGGCTAGAGTTGTTTCAGAGCAGCCAGTCAGCCCAATGAGCAAAGCCAAGAGACCACAGCTTCCATCGCCCCCAGTGGGCTGTCGGTCAGAGGATCAAATGAATGCCTTTATTGATGCTCTTCTAGACGGCGCTAGCGACACAGAGGAGCCTACACCAGTCCCAGTGCGCTGTGCATCGGAGGATCTAATGAATTCCTTTATTGCGGCTCTTATAGACGACACTCGCGACGCAGAGGAGCCTAGTGAGAATATTTTTGACACAGAGGAGCCAGCAGCTGCCCCAAGGATCGAAAACAAGAAGGCAAACACAGGCCCTACCCCGAATCTAATGAACCCTGTTGCGCATATACCATCAAAGACGATACTACTAACGAACTGAAAGCTGGCGGTCGGAATGCGTCGATGATTCAAGGTTTATTGGATGATGTTGTCCTTTTGGTACTTTTGTTGTTGTTTTGCTCAGCTAACAGTAGACGAGAAGGCGGTAGCTGGTACTGTATGCGTTGCGTTGGGTTGGGTTCATTACCCTTGTGTGAGAGAAAGTGCCAGGTTTGTACCGGTACGGTACGTATCGTAGGTAGACTACTAAGGTACTACTAGTAGTAGAGAGTAAGGCATGACTACGGTATGATGGTTGTGCAAATAGAAGCTATCGATGGGGCGTACTGATGATTATTAAAGCGGTTGCTGTATCGCGTCGCCGCCTCAAGCGCATACAGCGCAATCGTCGTCCTCTGCCTGGTGCATTACCGCGTTATGAATCATCTTTTGGGCCTCTACTGGACTCACAAGAGTACGAAGGAGCTTTCTTCCCTTGTCTTGGGCATTCTCGTCATCCTTGTGTTTGGCAATGCCATGCCACAAGGAACGGACAACACTTGCGTAGGCATGCAAAGGCATGTCGAGTCCATTCCAGCAGCAGATGTACACGACGTCGCAGAAGGAAAGAAAGAGAGCCACTTTACAAGTACCATGATGACTTTTCATGGCAGCCAAGACTTTATCCAGAAAGGCCAAAACCAAACCTTCTAATGGTACACGGATGTGGAACGCACCGGCGATAAACGCAATGGAGGTCACCAACAACGACTCGTCGGCAGGGTTCACTTCCATACCTCCGTGGCAAAGTCGACTCCATCATGAGCGTAGAATGAATCGATAAGCTCTGGCTGCTCGTTGACGAGCTTGTTGAGGGTCCACCAAGCGACCTTGGCGCAAGCCCAGGAGTTTAGTCTCGTCAATTGCCTCGTCCCTTGGTAGCCTTGACAGCAGTTATAATGTCGCTGACAACTCGGTCGGAGTAGAATTCTTCCTTGAAGTCCTCATCTGTAGCAAGCACGCCCTCGTTGAAGGATTCGCAACGACGCTCGCAACTGCTCTTTCGTTTCTTCGACGAATGTCATGATGGATTCAACAAGATACAATGGGAAGGAATAGGGCTAGAGGCACGAGGTAAAGCAATGTAGTAGACTCGCTCACACAAGAGAGGGTAATCTGAATGAATGCAGCCTCTCTGTCGCTCTATAGCTGTCGATCGGCGCAACGATAAGGAAAAGCAATGCGAAAAGCATTCCGTTTCGCGTTCGCTCGCATCTAAGCACGACTGATCTAACCGGGACTCGGTTCGATCTTTGGACAAACACCGCCAACGACCGCGAGCGACCAACAATGGCACAGAATGATGCAAAGAGATCGTACTATAGATCGCGTCTGCTTGTGTACTGTATGGGATACGGAGGACATTTAAAAGAGTGTGATCGCATCTTTGGTAGAGTACAAGTAGAAGAAGGAGCGTACGTATCAATCGAATCGATCCGGCTAAATCGAACCGTACTGACTCTTTCCTTCAACGAATGAGCTTGTTGCTGCTACTACTCTGTGTGTGGGTGCTGTGCATGACCTGGTGTGTCGGCTGCGAGTCCTTGACCTTGGTGAGACACTCGTCACGTAGGATTCCCGTATTTCGATCAACGACTTTCGCGAAGAAAACGACGACGATGACGACGATGATGATGGAGTCATCTTCCACCGAGGCGGCTGGGAACAACGGCGGTGATAAGAGAGACTTTGCCGGTAGCATCCCCAACAACAACATCCGCAACACGAACAGCGTCGATAATGACAATAGGAATAAGAAGAAGCCAGTCCAAAAGAAGTTTCATCATTTGACAGTCTGCATGGTCCCACCCGATGACTGCGAAAAGGTTTGGCAGTATGTTACACGCGCCCGTACCGAGTTGCGCGATCCGGGCCTCTTTCGGTGGCCACCCCACGCTAATTTGCTCTATCCCTTTTTGAATATTCAACCAGAAAATGGCAGCGATACTAACAGTACTGACAATGCAGCAGCCGTAGATGCTGCCATTCTCCAAGGCCTCGAGAATGCGTGTCGCGCGTGTGAACCTTTTCGAGTGAGAATCGATCGATACGGAACCTTTGGGGGGAAGCACCGGGGTGTCTTGTGGCTCTACCCAGCATCGTACCGAGAGCTGCCAATAGTTGGATCCAACGATTGCAATAATCAAGACGACAAAGGCAATGACAGCGTGCCAACAAGTGCAACTGCAACAGATCAAGTAGTTGAACCACTGATTGCCTTGCAAGGCTTGTTGGAGCAACAGTTTCCCGACTGCAGCGACCAACGCAAAGGAGGTGGCGTGTACAATCCCCACATGACGGTGAGTCACTTTATCGACTTGCCGGCGGCCTTGGTTGGAAAAGCCGCAATGGAAGCGTGGTGGCCAGGCAGTAACAACGACAACGACGACGACACTGCCTTTGAGTTTCCCGTTGGCGAAATATATCTGTTGCAACGAACAGGAGACAATGGTCAGTTTGAACGATTGGTGACAGTTGGTTTGGGGGCGTCGGGTGAAACGACAGTGCACCAACCTGCCGTTAAATTTGTTCACATGCCCAATGAGGAAGCCGACTGGGTCCGAGACGAACGCATGCAACTCAAGAGTCGTCGCAACGGAGCCAACAAACGACGGAACGGACAAGGAGGACGAGGAGCCGTCAGTAGCAAGAAGAATCGACAGGGTCGCGGACGATCGTCGCCCCGTGTTGTGGATTCTCCCGAGGTCATTGAAGCCAAGAGAGCGGCACGCAAGGCCAAGCGAGAAGCCTTGGATGATGCAGCTGCGAACGCGAGTGACAGTCACACCAGTGATTCTAGCCTTTCCGAGTGATAACCCCTTGCGAACAGAGTAAATACGATGGAGACTGCAGTACGGTTGTGTAGGCGTCCGGAATAATTGCAATGACTGCCGTTGAGAGATACTGTAGTCACTGCTAGATCCCGCACCCGCACTATATCTTTGATTGATTGATTCTGTCACGTGTTGATTACGCTCAGAAATAACGCGCAATCGCATCACGTGCCTGCTGGAAAGATTAGAAACAAGAGCAAAAAATGCCATGCCCTCTACCGTACTACTTAGCTACCGGTAGATTACAAAGAGTTATCGTACAGCAAAGATAGAGAGCAAGGCATGAATACGGTGTGATCATTATAAAAATAGAAAGCTCCTGGTGTGGCGAACTTAATGTCAATGCTGTTGCAGTATCGCGTCAACGCCTCAAGCGCATCCAGCGCACTCGTCGTCCTTGGAGTGGAGCATTTCCGCCTGATAAATCATATGTTGGGCCTTTTCGGGACCCACAAAAAATACGAAGAAGCTTTCGATCCATGTGTTGGGCTTCCTCGTCATCCTTGTGCTTGGTAATGCCATGCCACAAGAAACGGAGTAGGCATGAACAGGCATGTCACATCCGTTCGTGAAGCTGACGCACAGGACGTTACAGAACCATCTAAATAAATTGTAGTCACAAGTATCATGATGAATTTCCATGGCAGCTAAGACTTTATCCAGAAAGGCCAAAGCTTCCGATGGTACACGGATGCTGAACACGCCGGTGATAAATGCGATGGAGGTCACCACCAACGACTCAAAGGAAGGATGCATGTTCATGGCCTCCGTGACAAAGTCGACTCCACCGTGTGCGTATACGGCCTCGGCAAGCTCTGGTGTTTCTTTGATGAGCGCGTATAGGGAAAAAAAGGCTCCGGTGCAGAGCCCAGGAGAGTAGTCTCCAGTGTCTCGTCCGTTGGTAGCCTTGACGGCAGTCATAATGTCGCTGACAACTCGGGCGGAGTAGAGTTCTTCCTTAAAGATTTCATCTGTCGCAAACACGCCCTCGTTGCCTGGTTCTTTATCAAACTCGAAGGAAATAGTCTGAAGAACATTCACCAGCGCTTCCGGCACGGCGGCGGCCGTAGTAGAGGAGGCAGAAGGGTCGCGAAGGATTCGCAACGACGCTCGCAACTGCTCTTTCCTCTCTTCGATACAGTTGTTGTTGCACTTGCAGCTCATGATGAAGGCTGATGGAAGAGACAATGAACAAGATGCGCTTTTGATGTAAAATGAAATATGAATGCGTTATGCGTTCCATTAGCTTTTGTTGGGTCGTGTGCATGCTTCCACCGAAAAACTAGGAAAGAATGTTCGTGAGAGTGCGCGCGTGCTCGACTCGCTCGATGCAAATTCAAAAACCTCTCCCTAGCTTTTAGGTCCTATCATAGTACGGCCAATCGATCTGCCTAACGAACGAACGAAAACAGAAAGAAAACGACTCCCTCGAAAGTTGGGAAAACACTTTTCAGCTCCATGAGTCCCACTTTTGGTACCAGGTAGCTCCAGTGGCTACTAGCTAACATCGGAAGGCAGTTTTGGGTAGTAGAGTGAAAGCCTCCACTTCGCTCTACTGCTAGGATTAGACGAGTCTAGCTAAGCGAGTTGGGACAATATCAGTACCGGTAGACTAATTGTTTCAGAAGCTTTTGAGTCTATTCTCGTTGCTGTGCCGACCAGCGAAAATCGTGGTCTTGGGCTCTCAACTTTCTCAGGCTCCGACCATTGTCTTTATTCAGTTATCCAACTATGCTACTGCAGACTATAAAGGGAAAAGTT
>Ga0307981_1002995_pt1 | contig 13102 bp, 8 predicted proteins | sample OrgLakmetagen987_FD_201849 | JGI IMG/M metagenome (GOLD analysis project Ga0307981, IMG submission 201849) | Saline water microbial communities from Organic Lake, Antarctica - #987 | ecosystem: Environmental > Aquatic > Non-marine Saline and Alkaline > Saline | place: Antarctica: Organic Lake... | reverse complement strand
TCTTGCAAGCTAGAGACATTATACGATGGATATGTGCTAATTACGGTGTGATTGAGACTTTTCGCGAAAGCACGAGCTTTCAGAATCCTATTCGAGCGCACTGTACCTTTCCCGGGTTCTGTGTGCGATTGGTGCTTCGCTACCTCTTTTTTTACCCATGCTGTTGAATCCATTGTGCGCTAACCCTTTCCCTGTTCTCACTGATATCTCATCTTACTGGATAATAGTTGGAAACCTAAAAAACATGTCTTTGGAAGCAAAATTCGCTAGTTTGAAAATCGACGACGCTGCGAGCGTCGTTGCTGCCGTCAAGAAGGACGGCGTCAAGAAATCCGGCTTGGCCGCCAACATTAGCGTCCTCGCCGCACGGTGCGAATCCTCCGATGATGTCGAAATTCTAGCTGCCATGGCCACTGTCAAGGCTCTGGCAGAAGGCGCCCCCGAGGCCCAAGCATTCACCAAGGAATGCCTCGGAGTTTGTAAGTAGCTTTGTATCGCTTTGTGGATGTGTGAGCGAATCTCCATGGCTATTGCCGAATCTCTACTTGGAGTTTCTACTGCCGCGGCTACCATGCGCGTTGTTTTTCAATCGCCATGTACTAACCGGTATCCTCTATTGCTAACCCAAACAGGCTTGATGCAGGCAGTATCCAAGAATTCCGATGTCAAGGCTGCCGCCGAAGCAACCTGCTTTGCCATTTGCCAGAATGTCAATCCCTTTGCTCTCAAGTCGCTTCTGCCGTTCATCTTCCCCCAGTTGGCTGTCGAAGTCAAGTGGCCGATCCGCGAACTCGGCCTCAAGTGCATTGCCAAGTTCAAGGACATTGCTCCCCGCCAGCTCGGTGACGCTCTTCCGGAAGTCATTCCCGAGGTTACCGCTTGCATGTGGGACACCAAGAAGCAGGTCAAGGCTGCTTCTACTCTAGCCATGAAGGCCGCTTTGGAGGTTATCGGAAACAAGGATATTGAGCACATGACCGACAAGATTCTTATTGCCATTACCACGCCCAAGGAAGTGCCCGAGATTATGCACAAGATGGCTGGAGTCACATTCGTGCAGAGTGTGGAGTCCCCCGCGCTTGCCATGGTTGTCCCGTTGTTGCTTCGTGGACTTCGCGAGAAGAAGATCGCCACAAAGCGTCAGTCGGCCGTCATTATTAACAATATGAGCAAGTTGGTTGACAACCCGATTGATGCCGCTCCTTTCCTCCCTTTGTTGTTGCCGGCCCTCGAGCTTAACGCCGAGAGTATCGCCGACCCCGAGGCTCGTGAAGTGACCCAGCAGGCCGTCGGTCAATTGAATCGTTTGAAGAATCTCGCCGACAAGCAAATGTCCCTTCGTGGAGACATCTCCAAGCTTGAGGAAGAGTTCAACAAGGCATTGGGCATTGATGGTAGCGACGCTGGCATCGCCATTGTCGTTGCACATGCCGGCAAGATTGCCACTACCCTTATGGACCTTCACTTTATGGAGGATACCCAGTGGACGAAGAATGTCGCTGCCCAGCTTTCTCTATTTTTCGATAAGGCCAAGGCTGATGAGGCTACGGAAGCTGTCCGTGCCGAGGCCGAGAAGATGTTGGTCATCCCCGACGATGACGACGATGATGATGGCGCCGATGAATTGTGCAACTGTCTCTTTACCCTTGCCTATGGTACTAAGATTCTTCTTCACAACACCAAGATGAAGTTGCTTCGTGGCCACCGTTACGGTCTTCTCGGCGGTAACGATTGCGGCAAGACGACTCTCATGAGAGCCATTGCCAATAACCAGGTCGAGGGATTCCCCGACACGGGCCAGGTCCGCACTGTCTTCGTCGAGGCTGATATCCAGGGAGAACAGTCGCATCTTTCGTGCGTCGAGTACGTCTGTGTCGATCCCAAGATCCAGGCGTTGAACATTGAAGTCACTGAGGTCCGAGCTGTCTTGGACTCTGTCGGTTTCACCGAAAATGGAAAGGCCAAGCCTGACCACGCTGTGTCCACTTTGAGTGGTGGATGGCGCATGAAGCTCGCCCTCGCGCGTGCCATGCTTCAAAAGGCAGATATCCTTCTGCTTGATGAACCGACCAACCATCTTGATGTTATCAATGTGGCTTGGGTCAAGACCTACTTGAACTCTTTGACGGACGTCACTTCCATTATTGTCAGTCACGACTCTGGGCTTCTTAACGATTGCTGCACCAACATGCTTGCGTTCGACAACTTGAAGCTCCTTACATTCAAGGGTAACCTTGACGAGTACGTGAAGAACCACCCAGAAGCCCGTGCTTACTTCTCATTCTCTGCTTCCAAGATGAAGTTCAAGTTCCCCCAGCCTGGCCCCATCGAGGGTGTCAAGTCCAAGGGTAAGGCATTGATGAAGATGTCCAAGTGCACATTCACCTACCCGGTGAACGACAGTCCTACTCTTTTTGATATTACTGTGCAAGTGTCACTCAGCTCTCGTGTCGCCTGCATTGGTGAAAACGGCGCTGGTAAGTCAACCATGATCAAGCTTTTGGTTGGTGAGATCGAGCCCCAAATCGGAGATGTATGGAAGCACCCGAACGCGCGTGTTGCATACGTCGCACAGCATGCTTTCCACCACATTGAAGAACATCTGGACAAGACGCCCAATGAGTACATCCGTTGGCGTTTCGCCAACGGTGGTGAGGACAAGGAGAGTCTCGTCAAGGTCACTTTGCAGTTTACTGAAGATGAGCTCAAGCTCCAGAAGACTCCTTTCGAGATCCAAATCATCGATGAGGCCAGTGGCAAGATCTCCAAGATCAAGAAGGTCGTCGGCGAACTCATGGGAGGGCGTAAGATGAACAAGAGCAAGGAATACGAGTATGAAGTTCGTTACGCCGGATCCACTGTTGATTCTGGTGAGTACTTGCCTCTTAAGCTCCTCAAGAAGATGGGTTGGGAGAAGGCCTTGAAGGCTGTCGATCTCAAGATCGCCCAAACTGCTGGTATGTTTATCAAGCCCCTCTCGGCCAAGAACGTCGAAGAGCATTTGGAAGGCTGCGGTTTGGCACGAGAATTCGGAACTCATTACCGAATGACCGCCCTTTCGGGAGGACAGAAGGTGAAGGTCGTCTTGGCCGCTGCCATGTGGATGCAGCCGCACATTGTCATTCTAGACGAGCCAACCAATTATCTCGATCGAGAGAGTTTGGGTGCTCTTGCCGGAGCCATTGAAGAGTTTGACGGTGGTATCATTATCATTTCGCACAACAACGAGTTTGTCTCCAAGTTGTGTCCCGAAACGTGGGTCATGGACGCCGGGCATCTCGAGACCAAGGGTGATGCCGACTGGATGTTGAAGCAGGACGAGAAGATTTCTGATCTGCAGCAGATCAACGTTGACATTACGGATGCCGCTGGTAACAAGATTGAGATCAAGCAGGAGGCGAAGAAGCTTTCCAAGAAGGAAGAGAAGATTCTTGTCAAGAAGATCAAGGGCAAGATTAAGAATGGAGAATCACTTGATAGCGACGAGGAGGAGTTCGCTTTCGAGAAGGAATTGTTGTAAAGATTCAAACTCTTTTGGGGCGATTGATTTTGCGGCGAAGTCTTTGCTGGTAGTCTAACTTATACACGGAAATTTATTTGTTACTTTTATTTCCAACTAGTATAATAAGGTTGCTACCGGTAGGTGATTATGGGAGTCGTCCATTAAGTTATGTGGTACCATAGCGGTTGAACAATGGAGCAGGTGGACTTATGTAGACTGTCTCGGTAGATGTTCTGGCCACGGTACGCTAGTCTACTAGACTAGACTACCGATAGTAGTCTAGTCCCAAACGCTACGTACCAGTAGATAATATGTTATCACAATACAATTGCCCTCTATCGAAGGTAGTGCTCTGCGCTCTGAATGAAGGATACTAACAGGTTATGAGCAAGTTGAATGCTGTGCGGTTGGAGGGAGTTCATTTTCCGCATCGTTCGATTGCTTCGCGACGATCAACAACAATATCACAAAGACAGTGTTTGCCCTGGAAGTGTTAGCGTCGATCGCAAGTACAGCATCCGAACTCAGCACCCTCTCCACCTGAAGCGCATTTGAGAGTCTAGACAAAGAGATTAACAAAAGAACGAATCGAACATGTCCAACGCCTTTTTCCACAAACCCGAGCTCGCCCTAAGACGTGCACTCGAGTTGGAAGGAATCAACCAGGAAGAAGCAGCGCTCGCTCTCCTCCATGAGATCCTATCTAGTCGCCGTCAGCGAACATGGAGTCCTGCGTACGAGCAAATCATGATGGCGTATCTTAACTTGTGTCTCAAACTGCACAAGTCGCGCGAAGCGAAGGATGGTTTGCACCAGTATCGTAATCTCAGTCAAAGTCAAGCGCCGGGCTCTTTGGAAAAGGTGATTCGTTATCTCATGCAGAGAGCTGAGCAAAAATGCAGTCAAGCCAAAGAGAACGTTGATGCCAAAACTCTGGCCGCCAATATTGCCCACGACGGCGATGACGGCGAAGCCTTTGGAGCTTCCCCGCAAGCAATTTTGCTTTCGTCCATGTCGACGGACCCTGCTGCGTCGCAAAGAGACTCCAACTTGCTCTTGCCGTCGCTCAAATTCCTTTGGGAGACCTACAGGGCCGTCTTGGATATCTTGAGGAGCAACTCCAAGCTGGAGCACGTTTACCACGCGGCAGCCCAGGCGGCCCTCAAGTTTTGCTGTGTCTACAAGCGCCGCACGGAATTCCGTCACTTGTGTGACATGCTCCGCATGCATCTGGGCAACCTGCGCCAGTACGGAAGTATTGCCGAGACTGGAGATGATAGCCGATCCAACAACAAGGTAAGAAAGAAATATTCGTGTGCTGCTATGTGACGTGAAACTGATGTATGCAACATGTGCTCACTCTTTGGCTTCTCGTTTACCATAGATTCGTGGATGGGAAGGATGGTCGAACGAGTCGATCGAGCTTCACTTGGAGACTCGTTTCGCCCAGTTGGATACTTCGAGTGCTCTTCATCGTTACACAGAAGGGTTTCGCACGGTCGAAGATATCTACAATATCTTGCAGATTAGCCACGCCCGACGCAAGGTCAACCCGGACGCCCCTCCGCCCAAGGCCAAGCTCATGGCTGCCTACTACGAAAAGCTCACGACTCTCTTTTGGGTTAGCGAGAACTATCTCTTTCACGCGTTTGCTTGGCACAAGTACTACACGTTGTGCAAGGAGTTCAACCGTGGTATGAGTGAGGAAATGAAGCGCATGCAGGCCTCGGCTGTTCTTTTGGCGGCCCTCTGTATCCCATCGACCACCTCAGCTGGCGGATCGAGCGAGAAGCAACACGGTATCTCTAGCACTATTGAAGACGATATTGTCAAGCAGAAAATGGGCCGCATGGCAACCTTGTTGGGATTTCACACCCGCAACCCGACGCGTGAAGCCCTCTTGATTGAGATCCGTTCCAAGAATATCATTTCGCAGGTTCCCCAGTACCTTCGCGACATGTACTATTTGTTGGAAGATAACTTGGACCCCTTGGTCATGGTCGCAACGGCCCACCCGCTGCTCGAAGAGTTGAAAAAGGAGATTGGCGCCACAACCACAACTGATGCCGAAGACGAGAACGACGACGTGGAAGAGACTTCTCTGGCTCGTTATGTCAAGCCTCTGACTTCAGTCTTGTTGCTCAAGCTTCTCACCAATTTGTCGTCGGCTTACCATACTGTCTCGATGGATCACCTCAAGAAACTGACGGTGGGTCTCGACATGACGTTTGAACAGGTTGAAACTGCGATCGTGCTCTTTACGCAGACAAAGACCTTGTCGGTGCGCATTGACCATCGGGCTGGATGCTTGAGGTTTGGCGACGCCCAACTCGAATCGGACGTGATGCGTTCACAGCTCACCGTCTTGTCCAAGCAACTTGAGGCAGTCTGTCACATCTTGCAGCCGCCGGACCAGACCAATAGTGTTGAACGCCGCTCCAAGGTGTACCAGGAGGTCCGTGCCAACTTGGTGAGCGAGCACCAAGGCATCTTGGATCGCAAGAACTTTATTGAAAAGCGCAAGGAAACGTCGGAACGTCTCGCCCAAGAGAAAGTTCGCGAAGAAGCTCGTGTCAAGACCGCAGAGGAGGCCGCTCGCAAAGCGGAGGAGGAGAAACGTATCGCTCGAGAACAGCGTCTCCGCGAGCTTGATAAGCAGAAAAAGATCGCAATGGAACTTGCGAACCAGGAGAAGAAGCGCTTTCTTCTTGCTATGGGAAAGAACATGGACGAGGTTTCAGAGGACCAGATCTCCAAAATCGATACGGATGCCCTGCAGAAGGAGCACCAAGCGAAGCAAAACAAGAAACGCGAGGATGCTGAACGCAAGACGAAGGAATCCGCTAAGAAGTTGGACTATCTCGTTCGTGCGACTCGCATTGAGGAGCTGCCCTTGATCAAGAAAAAGTATGAAGAAAACAACAAGAACGACCGTGAACGTTACGAGAATGAAAGTCTTGAAAAGGTCAAGAGAGCCAAACTTCAGTGGGAAGCCGACATCAAGGATAAGCAAGTGTTGGAGGAACACGGTGTATTTGAGTACTTTGCCGAGTTCGAAGAATCTGTCTTGGTTGGACGCAGAGTCGTGCACGAAAAAGTATGCGAACAAGCTGACCGAGACGCAGAGTTCGAAGCCGAAAGAGCCAAGATTGGTCGAGCTCGGAAGCGAAAGGACGACGAAATGAAGCGTCGCACTGAAGAAGAAGCCCGCTTCAAGAAGGAGGAAAAAGACGCAAGACTCGAAGCAGAGCTGCACAAGCGAGAGGGTGCCAAACGAGAGCGCGAGGCAAAGGAAGAAGAACGCCGTCAGGCAGAAGTCAAGCGCATGGACGACGAGCGTCAAAAGAGTGAAAGTGCGCGTGGTCCAAGCAAGTACGTCCCCCCTAGTCAACGGCGAGAAGGTGGTGCTGGAGGTGGTGGCGCTGGCGGTGGCAGCCGCTTTGGCGGAGGTGGTGCCTACCCCGGAGGAGGTCGCTACGAAGGACGTGACGACAGAAGGGGCGGAGGAGACGACCGCGGCGGTGGAGACCGCCGCGGGGGTGACGATCGTCGTGGCGGTGGCGGCCGTGATGACGACCGCCGTGGTGGCGGCGGTTCTTCCGACACCGGGCGTTGGCGTTAAGCCTTACTCGTTCGACCTTTTCTTTACGTCGTAGATGCAACGGAATAATAATAAGCAAACAGAGACTATCTATTTCTGTCAATACTCTTATTGTGCATGCAAACTCGCCTTCTAGTTTTATGTCCAGTTCTATTTTTAGACTGGAAAGGATTTGCACCGCCGCCGCGCGACTCTTGGTCTTTCGTGAAGGCATAACTGGCAAGGTGTGGTAGCTGGTGCTATGGGGTAAGAGGGGTCAACGTTCTACTAGCACAGAGCCCGGATACTCACTGTATAATGTTATCGTCGAGTTTAAAGGGTTTCTGTCGAAAACGTGAGAAACGCGCGAGCGGGCTCGTCTTGTGTTCGCGTTTTCTTGGGAATAGGCGAGAATGGCAGGCATCAAAGTGAGAGCTTCATACTTTGAGCCTTGTTTTTGACGGTTTTCACGCATCTTGCACCTTGCACCACAATGACTCCCCAAGAGCTCATGGATCAAATCCAGAGTGGTCCAGAGGAGCTCAGGCTCGATTTTCCACTCCGTTTTCGCCGTCGAACTCGTTCCAATCCGTGCAGCTTCGACGATCTCTTGGAGGCGCTGCAAGCGAACCGGACCATTCGCCAAGCTAGATGTCACAATCATGTGGAACTAGGCATTACTGAAAGTGAATGGTGTCGTCTAGTACGCACTCTTGGGAGCATTTGGGGATTGAAGAAGCTGGAGGTAGTTTGGCAAAGCGGATCTCATGGTTTCCATCCTCTGCAGGTAGTCGCTCGTGCAGTCGACAGCGCCAATTCGCTTCATGAGCTTACAATTATTGCTTCTGACTCTGAGCAAAGTGATCCAGCTGGCGAGGTTTCACTTGCGCAGAGTCTTCGACAGCATGGGACTTTGGATTCTTTCGGCTTGACTGCAACAATGCGGACAACAGCAACGCCTCGAAGTCCCCAGCTGATTGCAGCTGCTGCCTGTCTACGTCAGGTCATAATCGTCAACCATAGCCTCACTAGTGATGACGTTCGATGTCTTTCACGATCATTGAGTCTAAACGAGCTGTGTTTGGTGGGTAGTGTTGAAGGTTGGCTGGTGATTGCCGACGAAATTCGAAATGGCTACTTTCGACCCAAGACGCTGGTGCTTGTCAGAACCACGGCGTACAGTGCGTTAGAGACTGCCGAAGCTATCCAAGTCATGCTTGGCGCAATTCAGTGCAATGGCAGTCTGCGCAAGCTCAATCTACATAGTACGACGGGCTTCTCTGACGAAATGGGCGTTGCTCTTGCAAAGGCGTTGACTGTGAATACGACCATGGTGTGGATCGACTTGCAGAACACATTCACAACATCTAACCCAGCGTTTCTCCCATCACAGCCTCCGAAAACGTTGGGGGCTGAGGCATACAAGGCATTTATTGCTATGCTGAAGATCAACATGAATATCCGTCTAAAGCTTCCCAATCTCAAAAGCGATGCGGATTTCGAGGCTCGAATGCAACATAGCCTGATGCGCATTGAACTCCAATTGAATTCTGCTGACCGTGGAAGCTTGGTAACGTCTAACCAGACTACAAGAGAGGAATGGGTCCATACCTTTCAGCGTCTGAATGACAGTTGTAAAAACGATGGTGCTAGCTTCCATTTGAGTTGCGTATACTCCATGCTCCAGCGCAACCCCGGTCTCTGTCAAACTGGCGCCACTGCTCCGATTCTCGGTTCAACATCTCTAACGCCACAGAGTGCCAATCATCGTAATTGGAAAATGCGCGACTTGTCAGGAAAAGGCCAATGATCAAGGCGGTTTACGTTTGCTCGAAATATGGCGGTTGCATGAGGTCGGTATATAGTCGGTATAGGTGGAGATTGCTCAAGTTACACAAGTCTATGCGAGAGTAATGTGTAGAAGCTTACCGCACTTTGAATGCCCTAGCCGAGACAGACGGGACGCCAACGTTACACTTGAGTTGCTTGGTACTCGATGCTTCAGCTCGACCCTGGAATTTGTCAAGCCAATGCCCCAACCGATTCTTTTTCCAACGAGAAATGACAGGCCAGCGCACCGTACGTCAAATAATATTTGTATTTTATAGAGAAGTAGACTAGCTACTGTGAGTAGTAGCAATTATCGCCTTCTAGCTATCATAGCTAACTTAGCCCAAAGAAAATGAGCAAGTTACATGCAATCCGCCACCACCGTAGAGTAGAGTCGAGCGTCATCATCTTCTTACGTTATCGTCTCGATTGGTCGCACCCCGCTCACCTGACGATGGTTTGACAAACGCCCAGTGGACACCGATCGTCTTTCCAAGGTAATCGGTTCCGTGCAGCTTGTTGATGACATCTTGCGCTTCCGATTGCTTTTCGTATTCCACAAGTGCGTAGCCCTTGCCGAGACCCGTCTTGCCGTCAAAGTTCATCTTGACAAGCTTGACGGTCCCGCATTCAGAAAAGGCATCGGTGACGTCGTTTTCTTGCGCTTCTTCGTGGAGGTTCGTGACAAAGACCACCCATCCTTCCACGGATTTCAACGGGCCGCAGCGGAGCGGCTTGATTTCATCATCATTATCCGTGTCCATCGGCGACGTCTTCGCGTTCTAAGGAATCTACCGGGCGCTTGAGCCGTTACTCCTTGCACTTCTTGCTTGACGATGAATGTGGGTGAATGGTGAGACGCAAAGACACAAAGCGAAGACAACGATGCTCGATAAAGACATGCAGATGCAGGTCCATTGAGCAAAGAGCAAAACGATAAACGATGGCAGATTATGCTTGAGTTGTTTTAAATGCGGCGAAGTTCATTCGCGGTTCATAAATGTTGTGACGTGTCTCTTAGGGGCGGAAAACGCCAACATTATAGCCATGCCATACCGTACCTGCCGATAACTAACTTCGCATTCGCAATGAATGCATATTATCATCCAGTAGACTACCGTGCTGTACGTAGTTGTATAAAGATACATCTATTTATTAGACAGCTTCGTTATTCAAAAAGGACGCGTCCTCACCCAAGTGGAGGTCACCGGCCATGTCCACCGCATCGTCCATGTCCTTGTGCATCGAAGCGTCTCTCAAGAAAGCGTGTACTGCCACGAGGAAACCGGACGAAAAGAGCGTCCACCAAAAGATGCTAGACAGTAAATACAGCAAGACAAAGGCCGATATACCAGCCATGCCGATGGTTGCCGTCTTTTGTGGAATGCTAACGCCTGTAAGGATAGCGCAAGACGGCCAGTGTCAGAATCGTTTTGACGGCGCAATAGACTACTTGGTACGTATTCACCGAATTGTATCTCTCTACTTACCTGCAACCTGTAAAGCACCAGTCTGCGATGCCCGGATAACGCCCACCCAAGCCAAGGCCAACAAGCCAATCCCGATAATAGTAGTTGGACTAATCAACATGGTCAAGCAAAACAAGACGGCCGCCACGAGAATGTAATTCAAATAGAAAAACGTGACATTGTGACGCAGTCGTTCCATCAAGAGGGCCGGCGTCTTTTCGAAATAAAAGGGTCGTTCTTCCCCAATACCAAAGTAAACTGTAACACCGCGAATGTGTTCGCGGTTGAACACGCCGCCCACGTACGTCTTAGTGCTGTCGGGGATTGAGGCCGTGACTCGGCCCAAGGCCTCGTTGGCGCCGCTGCTGTTCCACTTTTCTTTGCTGTGGTTGTATGGTGTGTGATTAGAGAGAAGTAATGGGAGGTGAGAAGAGGATCGTAGAGAAGTCAAGCGACGACAGCGCCTTGCCACGAATCAGATTGCTTTCTCCGCTGGTAAGATGCTTCCTTATATTCGGCAACGATTGAAATGACCGTTGTCGCTGTGCTCGCTCTAACAATAACGAAAACACACTTACGCCGAGCTCATTACGCCCAAGACCGAAGTCAGGGCGCTGCCGGAGACATTGGAGTCGCTAGAATTACTCATGAGTGGTTCAGTAGATACCATTCGTTGTGCAACACAAGCTGCAAAAGTCAAATACTGTGGTTGCGAAGGGACGAGGGAGGAGAGACGGCGGGCGAACTGTGATCGATGTACCGTTACCGGTATCGATGTGCGTTGGGGCTTGCAATTCAATCGCGAGTGTCGTTATTGATGCTTGTAACCCGGTCGTTGTTTTCGTCACGACTCGAGCGTGAATCGGATCGCAAGTCCGGGAACTCGCAAAAAAAGATAATATGACCGCTCTGCCTATCGCCGCCGGCACGAAGGCTGTATCAAGTCTAGTCGTAGTTAGTTGTCTGTAGGCTAGAATGCGTTCATAGCAGCCTCCGTAACCAACAGTGCGTGTACTGGCTCTTTCAGGATATTCCATCGCTGATCTCCAACTGTGAGACGTTAGCACGTGCTCTCTCCTCTCTAACTTCTCTAGTAGTACTACTACTACTACTAGCGAAACAATCACTCTAGGTTGTTGTTGTTGTGCGAAAGTGTATCTAGTTTATGTAGTATCTCGTATATGCAATTTTATATGCAGCCCCAGCTAGGCCGTTCGTCGGCTTGGGTGCACACGTACTGTTCAATGTGTATCATTCAAAAATCCTCTACGATGCGCCATTAGTATTTCGAATCGCCATCGTCAAGTCTATATCTATAAAGTGTGGTCGGTCCAAGGATAGTCCATTCCATTGCTCTTGCCCCAGATCTAGGGTATTTCGGTCGATCTTTGGTGCGTGGAATGAAAGAAATCCAGTCTAACCATCAATGTCCACGAAATGACCCCAGTCGTCGCCATTCAACGGCATCGTACTTGTGGTTGGAGGTGGAGACTCCCGGGCTTCTTCCCGCAATGACTCCTCGTACTCCTCCAGCTTTTGAACCAGAGTACTGAGAGATGATGTGGGATTTGTCTTGGTGAGGGTGGACGTCTTAGCCGTCGTAGTAGTTGTCGTCTGCTGTGTCTTGACGCATGCACTTTCTCGCGAATGCGCCGTAGTACTACTACTTCGGCTAAACGTGGCTCCACTCGAATGCATAGGCGGGTATCCGTAAGCCCACGGTGTCTTACTCCCGTGGAGCACACCGTCTGATCGGCCAAGGATACGAGGCATGCTGGATCTATAATACGATGTGAAGAAACCCAGGGCTTGGGTGATGGGTAATGGATTGTGCCCCTTTTCTCACAAAAAGCCAAGCAAGATCGAAGAAAAAAGAAGTGAACGGCGCTTTGCAAAGGACGACGTGTTCCTCCTTTTCAGCCAACCAGAAGACCTGACCGCATGACGCTTCTATTTTCAAAACCATCTTCATTAATGCATGCGCGTCGCCGTACACGTACGTCTTAAGCTAATTGCGTAGCGTTCGCCTAATTGGTTTCTTGTGAACACCCGTTTAGTACTAAAAGGATGAGGTGTGATCAACTCGTGATGGCTGGACCGATGCAAGTTCTGACGTGTTACTGGTTTTCGGCGAAAGTAATAATATGTCTCTCGGCTAATTGACGTGGCCTCGTTCAGTTTCGTGTTTCGTGCGTATGCTGTTTTACTTGTCGTTTGTATGACATACCGGTACCGGTACCTGTACTTGTAATAATAATATATTTTGATTGATGATTGACGATGATAATAATATTATTAATACGAATGTCGGACCGCGACCAACCGACTACAGTACCGTAATACAGCTACTACTGTAACTGTACGTACTCGAGAGATCCTGAGTTGGAAGTGGTTACTGCATGCCGTATAGTCTTCATTGTCTTGAAGTGTGTCGTAGCTACTAACACGCCAGCACTGTAAAACATAATCACTCACCCACACAACAACAACAACACACCATACAGTATGAGTAAAGTCCTTAGAAAATACAAAAGATTGTACCGGTAGAGCTTCCAGTATTACAGCAGTGCTGTACCTGTAGTTCTCTGCAAGTGCTTCCTTCTTTTCTCTCATGATGAGGCAACACGCACTTTTCTCAGCGAAGACGACTTGCACTTCTTTTAACTGAACGCCGTGCTTCAGCTCGAAAGCGTGACTCTTGCTCCAGCTGGATAGGATGCA
>Ga0307981_1002991_pt1 | contig 13113 bp, 10 predicted proteins | sample OrgLakmetagen987_FD_201849 | JGI IMG/M metagenome (GOLD analysis project Ga0307981, IMG submission 201849) | Saline water microbial communities from Organic Lake, Antarctica - #987 | ecosystem: Environmental > Aquatic > Non-marine Saline and Alkaline > Saline | place: Antarctica: Organic Lake... | reverse complement strand
TTGGCGTGGTTAGCTGAACTAAGAGCAGGAAATAAAGAATTGCTAAAAGCTTTTGATTTGGAAACTTGGGGAATTCCTTATCAAGCGCTTGTTAAACAAAACCGTTCTAATTTACAGGCAGCTTTAGATGTTTATAATGTGGAAGCTGAAATCGATTACCATAAAAAGTGGGTGTTAGACAGTGCAAAAATATTTGAAAACCAATTTGGTTTTAAAGCAAAAAGCTTTATTCCTCCAGCCTATACATGGCATTCAGATATTCATCCTAACTTGATGCTAGCAGAAATAAAAACCCTGCAAGGCATCAAGCTACAATATGAGCCAAGGCATCATAAAAAAACCAATTACAACAGAAAACCTCATTATATAGGAGAAAGAGATAAATCTAGTGGTATCATCTATGCGCCTAGGAATAGCTTTTTCGAACCTTATTTAGCTCCACATAAAGATTGGGTTAATGCAACATTAAAAGAAATACAAATTGCTTTTGACAAAAAAAAACCTGCCATTATTGGAAGTCATCGGATCAATTATATAGGAAGTTTAAACGAGCGCAATAGAACTAAGAATTTAGCCATGTTAAAAATTATTTTACAGAAAATAGTTTTAAAATACCCAGACGTTGAGTTTATAGATAGTGGAAGATTAGCTGATATAATTTCTTAAACGTTAATTTAGTTTTTTTGTTTAGATACAGGGTGCAACTTCTGTTTTTATCTGACCTATACTAATATTCTATTAAAATCTATCGGCACTAACAGAGGCTAAATTAAAATTCATGTTTTTAATACGATATTATTTATAATACAGCATTAAACTAAAAATTCAATAATGAACAAATACGTAGTAATATGAATAAAAAAAAAGAAATAGAAAGTCCACTATTTACCATATTCACAGGAACCTATAATTCTGAAAAAATAATAGATAGAGTATTTAGCAGCATAAAAAACCAAACAGTTCGAAATTTTGAATGGATAGTTATTGACGATTGTTCAAAAGATAATACTGTAGATAAACTTGAAGCTTTTGTAAAAGAATTATCGGATATTTCCGTAAGGTTAATAAAACATAAAACCAATACAGGTGTTGGGGCAAGCAGAAAAGAAGCTCTTTCACATGCAAAAGGTAAATATTTTGTTACATGGGATCACGATGATATACAATCTGAGCATCAATTAGAAATATTTAAACAACTTTGGTCCAAACATGATGCAGAAAATGTAGGTACTATTTTCGCTAAAATCAAAGACCAAAGTGGTAAATTGCTTGGAAAAAAATACCCTAAAGAGCCTTATATCTCTGATTATATTAATGTACATAATACGTATTTAGTTGGAAATAAAGAGAGTGGAAATGTAGTAGAACATCATGTCTGTGCTAAAACCGAAAAGTATAAAATGGTTTTAAACTATTTTGAAGAAAACACGCATTTACTAAGAGACCACAAGCCTAACGGCGGCGATATTTGGGGAACATTAGCTTTTTTAGGCTATAACACGCTTTACACAAATCAAATTGTTAGAACGTATTACATCAGTGAAGGGGGTAGAAAAACCATGAGTGATGAGCCTCGAAAGAAAAGTGCAGAAAGAATTTATTTATATAAATTATTATGGGTAAATCATTGGCAAAATAAATTAAAAAACAAGTCATTAAAATGGACTTTGCGTAATTATCTAGCAGTTGCCATGTATGGGTTTTTAGCTAAAAAAAAATATTTTGAGATCATGAATGATGTAGAAAAAACGAATTCAAAAATTGGAGTCTTCATTTTAGCTCTACCCGGTTTTATTCTGTCTAAACGCTATCAATAAACAGCATAATCAATATTGTTTTTTTATATAGATTAATACATGAGCTAATTAGTTGTTATGATTAAAAAACTAGAATGGGATAGCTCCTTTTTTTCTAAAAAAATCGGAAAGACTACTTTTGATAAAGATTTTGATTTGAAAAAATTTTATTTAAAAGCAATTCAATTTGATTTAGTCTATATATTCTCTGATAGTCCTTTTGCTATAAATGCAAAGCTTATGGACATAAAGCACACCTATTCCAAAAGTGTAAAACAATCTCTTGTAAAAGATAGTTCAGTTAGCTTATTTAATCCAAATGAGGACGATTACAATCAACTTTTATCACTCACGTATGTAAGTGGACATGAATCTAGGTTTGTAAAAGACCCCTTTTTTGATGTTAATGATTTTAAAAGGCTTTACAAATGCTGGATAGATAAAAATTTAAGTGAAGTTGATCATCAAGTCCTAGTATATAAAATAAAAAATAAAATAGTTGGCTTTGTATCCTTTTCTAGACATCAAAATGAAGCAGATATAGAACTAATTGCCGTAGATGTAGCTTATCAAGGTCGAGGTCTTGGAAAGTTACTGATTCGAGAAGTTGAAAATAAATTATCACCTAATTCCATATTATCGGTTCCTACTCAAGAATCTAATATTGGGGCATGTAAATTTTACACGAAATATGGATTTAATTTGAAGAACAAAACATACATATACCATTATGCGAATGATTCCTTTTAATAAACCTTACCTAACTGGAAAAGAAACCGATTATATAATAGATGCTGTAGCAACGGGAAAGATTTCCGGTAACGGAAAGTACACAAAGAAATGTCAAAACTGGTTTCAAGAAAACTATGGGTTTAAAAAGTGTTTGTTAACCACTTCGTGTACCGATGCTTTAGAAATGGCAGCCATACTTATTGATATCCAACCCGGCGATGAAGTTATTATGCCATCGTATACCTTTGTAAGTACAGCAAATGCTTTTGTACTAAGAGGTGCTAAATTGGTGTTTGTAGATAGCCACAAAGACCATCCTGGGATTGATGAAGCTTCAATAGAGGCTTTAATAACTTCTAGAACTAAAGCTATTGTCCCTGTGCATTATGCTGGGGTTGCTTGTGATATGGATGTGATTATGGATTTAGCAAACCATTACAATTTGTATGTTGTAGAGGATGCTGCACAGGCTATTGATAGCTTTTATACCGGAAAAGATGGGGTTAAAAGAGCCCTAGGAAGTATTGGCCATTTGGCAGCTTTTTCATTTCATGAAACCAAAAACATTATATCTGGAGAAGGAGGAATGTTGGCCATAAATGATGAACGCTTTTTAGAACGAGCAGAAATCATTTGGGAAAAAGGCACTAATCGTTCTGCTTTTTTTAGAGGGGAAGTCAATAAATACGGTTGGGTAGATGTGGGCTCATCATTTCTACCTTCAGACATTATTGCTGCTTTTTTATGGGCACAATTAGAAAACTTAAGGGATATTCAATCCCGAAGAAGTACTATTTGGGATGAGTATCAAAGGCAACTAAAAGATTGGGCAAATCAACTGGGTATAAAAACACCTTTTGTTCCCAACTATGCAACGAATAACGCTCACATGTTTTATTTGGTTTGTAAAAGTTTAGAACAGAGAAATTCGCTAATTGCTTACTTAAAAGAAAATAAAGTGTTAGCAGTATTCCATTATTTGAGTTTACATAAAAGCGAATTCTACCAGAATAAGCATGACGGTCGAAATTTGCTACAGACCGACCGATACTCAGATTGTTTGGTAAGATTACCGATGTTTTACGAATTGAACACCTCAGAATTCATAGCGCAACTTATAGCATTTAAATAGGGAGATGTTTATAACGGATATAAGTTAATAAGAGAGCATCAAGTAGTAATATTTAATTGCATGACATTACCAAATTTTTCTTAAGTTAGGCTTACAAAAATGTAGAACAACGAGTTAACTTTAATTATCATGTTTAAACCAGTAAACATTGTTCATGTCCTCGAAAATGTAGTAAGTGTGAAAAACTAGTTGATTCTATTGGGATATTTGTAAACAAATAATAAACTTAAAGAATTTTATAAGCCATGGTATAAAAAACTCGAGGAATTAACTTCTTTAAAATTTGATACTTAGCTATACTATTTAAAAACTATGAGTAAAACTATTCAATTCCCACATCCACCTGGAGCAGGTGGTCCAGGCAGCTTCCAAATTCGTTTTGAAAAAGAGCTACTAAAAAATGGATGGACCATTAGTTATGCTGGTCAACATAAACAACCAGATGTAGTGTTTATAGTTGGTAGTACCCGAAAGTTGTTTTGGCTTTGGAGAATGAGGCTAAAAAATATTCCCATTGTATATAGATTAGATGGTATAAGTTGGTTACACAAAAGAATGAAAGTTGCATTTAAAAACTATATTTTAAAGGAGTTTAGAAATTGGACAAGTAAATGTATTCATGCTTTTTTAGCAGATAAGATTGTTTACCAGAGTCACTTTGTAAAAGAGTGGTGGGATCAAAAAGGGTGGCGTGTTAGAAAAAATACGAGTATAGTCTACAATGGCGTAGTTATGCCTGATAAAAAATGGATAGACAAGGCTTTAAGCAGCAGGAATACCAAACGATTAGTCATTTTAGAAGGGGTAATAGATTATTCTCCGTATGCAGTACAACTGCTCAATGATTTAGCCCAAAATCTTCCTCAAGACATACAAATAGAGCTTTATGGTAAGTTTGAAAAAATTGCAGAGAAAAATAAGCTAGTTGAGAGGCTTCAATATAAAGGTTTCCTTGACAGAGATGATGTCTATGCTGTAATGTCAGGAGCGGTGTACTTATCGCTTGATATAAATCCTGCCTGTCCCAATACAGTTCCTGAAGCATTGGCATGTGGTGCACCAGTTCTTGCTTTTGATACTGGTGCACTATCAGAGCTTGTGGATACATCTTGTGGTAAAGTGGTGCCTTATGGATCCAATCCTTGGGATTTGGAATATCCAGATGTACACAGTTTAATGAAATCGATAATAGACGTATTTGAGGAGTATAACATCTATTCAAAAGGAGCTTCTAAAAAGGCGATAGAAAATTATACACTGGACACTATGTTTAAAAGGTATAACGAAACTTTGGAAGATATTCTCAAAAATTAAATTCATAACTAAGTTAATTAAAAAACATCTCAAAGATTTTATGGCGAAAATTATAAATCAGGTTCCTTTCCAAACATTTTAGACCTCAGTTAAATGACATTTTGAATAAGGATTATGATAAAACAAAAACAGCATAAGTGTTGAAATTAGGGTGTCATTAGAAAAAATACTTCGTAATTGATTTAGAGAGATGTTTTTTAAAGAAAAAATAAGATATTCAATTTTTAATCTATTAAGATTGAATAATTTATAGCTTGTAGAAATTATTTTAAAAGTAATCCAGTTGATGAGCAAAACAAATAAAATTTTTAAGTTTAAAAAAATTAATCTATTAATTTAAATTTCTGATTATGGAGGTTTGGAGAGTCTACCTTTGATGTGATGTTTTTTATGAGCTCATAAACTTTATATTTAACTTATGGTAAAAAGTATAGCAATGAATTTAAAGTTATGATCGTAGAACTATTAAATTCACGCATTGAAACCAAACAAGTTAGTGAAGATTATGGCTTAAGACTTAGTTTGGTTAGACTTTGAAAACGTGAATACAACTAGAAATTTGCAGATTTTTCAAAAAAGAAGGAAATATAGACTTCTATTTTGCAAAGCCATACCACAGTTGGCAACGTGTTGCAAATGAAAATCTGAATGGATTAGTAAGACAATATTTACCAAAAAGCAACTAGCTTTGCTAGAATAATAGAAAATGACGTTAAAGAAGTAGAAAACAAATTAAACAATAGACCTAGAAAAAGGTATGGGTTTAAAACACCTAATGAGGTTCACGCATCATATATTAATCAACTAGATTATGGTACAGTTTTGACTTGAATGCAGGAAATACCAAGAACGCTTCTAAAAGAAAGAATTAAATTTTTTTTAAGCAAAGTCGAAAAATTTATTGTGGCTGTAGGATTCAAAAAAAGCTTGAACGATAAGGTCTGATTTATTCCCGCTATTACATTGGATTATTGATGAAAAAGATGGGATTAAGAAAAGTTTTAAAAAAGAAAATATTTCGTTACAACAGACCCTAATCATCACTATCTAATTGCTAAAATGAATCATACAAAGGTTTTTATAGCCTAAGATTAGAAAAAAAAGGGGTATCTAACATTACTTATATTCGAGTTAATGACAATTGGAATTATTTAACAACCATCATAAATCTTGCAGATATAAAGGTGGTCGAATTGTTTTTAAGTGAAGATATTACCACTCAAAATACGGTGCTGAAAGCTTGGATTGATGCTCGAAAAACAAGAACTATTATTAAAGTATTTATTTTTCATTCAGATGTGTTCAATATGCCTCAAATAAAATGACTAACACCTGCAATTTTAATCTTAAAATAACTCAAAGCACGAGTAGAAAAGTTAATTGTTGGGACAATGCGGTAGTTTAAAGTTTTTTTAAGACAATTAAATACGAATGGCTATATAGATTTAAATTTACATCATATAATCAATTAGATAAATCTATTGAAGACTATATTCCTTGGTATAATACCGAAAAATCACAATCTAGTTTAAGATATCTCTCACCACTAGAAATGGAAATAAAATTGAAAGAAATTATTAAAAAAGTAGCTTAACAAAATAGGGTCAGATTTCTAGGTAGTCCACTGAAAATTTAGTTAAACCATAAATAAAAAAATATTTTTAAAAAGTGAGTCCACTAATTTTTTCAATAAAAGTCATGTTAACCATTCATTAGCCCAGCTGTTCCAAATAGTTTCTTCCTAAGCTTTGAAAAGTAACGCATAATACTCCTTGAATTATCTTAAACTAAGTATTCGCTCATGAAAAAAATAGAAAATGAAGTATATAGATGGCTTGAAATGATCTTTTCATTAATTCCTAGTTTTATTGGAATCAAGTTGAGAAGAGTATTGTATTCAAGATCATTAAAATCATGTGGTAATGTATTTCGTATTGGTGTATTTAGTAGAATACAGCAACCACAAGCAATTACAATAGGCGATTATGTAAGATTTAATGATGGTGCTTGGATAGCTGCAAATGATAATGGAGGTGGTATATCAATTGGAGATAACACTATCGTAGGACCAAGGGTTATATTACACACTGGTAACCATATTTATAAAGATAAAAATATACCTGTTTGGAAACAAGGTTATCACTTCAAACCAATAGTTATTAAAGAAGATGTTTGGCTCGGCAGTAATGTTACAGTTTTACAAGGTGTTACCATCAATAAAGGTGCTATTGTTGCAGCTGGAAGTATTGTAACAAAAGATGTTGACGAATTTGCAATAGTAGCTGGAGTCCCAGCAAAAAAAATTGGAGAAAGATGAATAAATTAATTGCATTTCCACATAAGCCTGGTTCTGGTGGACCAGGAAGTTTTCAGAAAAGATTTGAGTCTGAATTAAAAAAAAATGGATTTCAAATTGGATATTTAGATCAAATAAATATTAACCCTGACTTAATATTTATAGTTGGGGGTACAAAAAAAATAAAAAAATTACTAGCGTGGAAATTAAAGAAAGTACCGATATTATATAGATTAGATGGTATAAATTGGTTACACCGTATTCCTAAAACACATCAAAGTAGTTTTAAAAATTATGTACTATCAGAAGCTATAAATTTGTCAAACAAAATAATTCATGGCTTCATAGCAGATTTCATTATTTATCAATCAGATTTTGTCAAAGTTTGGTGGAATGAGAAAGGAATTGTAAAAAGGAAGGAACATGCAATTATTCATAATGGTGTTGACCTAAATAAATTTAATGCTGAAACTAATACTCAAAAAGAGTTAAAAATAGTAATTCTTGAAGGTCTTTTAGATTATTCCCCATATGCCATAGATTTAATAAATGAATTGGCAGATGAATATGGTGACAAACTTGAGGTATATGGAGGTATTAAATATGAAATTGAAAGGAAAAAATTAAATCCAAAAGTGAATTATAAAGGCTCTGTAGGTTTTATGGATACTCCAAATGTATATAAAAATTGTATATATCTTTCTTTAGATATTAATCCGGCATGTCCTAATACAGTAATTGAAGCTTTATCTTGTGGCGCTCCTGTTGTGGGGTATGATACAGGAGCAATTAAAGAGCTTTTGACAAATAAATCAGGTATTTGTGTTGATTATGGGAGTAATCCTTGGAAATTAGAATATCCAAATGTTGATAATTTAAAAAACGCTATAAATACTATATCAAAAAACTATCGTGAATTTTCTGATAATGCAAGAAAACATGCTATTAAAAAATTCTCAATAGAGAGCATTACAGGTCAATATATAAAAATTATTAAAAATTATATAGATGTCTAAGATAAAGAGCTTTTTAAGTTATAATATAAGAAAAATAGAAACAATATTTTACTCTACGTTTTTCTATAAAAATAGGACAATAATTTGCATAACTGGTTGTGGTAGAAGCGGTACTACTTTTAGTGCACAAGTTTTGCGACAGATGGGTTTAAATATTGGTCATGAAAGATTAAGAAAAAATGGTATAAGTTCATGGTATTTAGTATCAAAAAATAAAAAAGTACAACTTGGCTCAAGTCTATACGACTTAAGAAAAATGAATAAAGTCATCATACATCAAGTAAGAGAACCTCTTGCCTCTATTTCTTCTATGCTTTCAACAGGCTCCCCAAGTTGGAAATTCCTATCCAAAGAAATACCGATATCAATAGAAAATGATTCTAAGATTTTGAGGGCAATGAAATATTATTATTATTGGAATTTACAAACAGAAGATATTGCTGATGTCCGTATAAAAGCCGAAAATTTTCTTCAAGAAATTGAAAAGACTTTGATGAAATTTCAAGTTGAGTTTAACTCTAATAAAGTAACAATTACAAAGGGATCTATGGTAAATACAAGAAAACACGATAAATTAACCTGGTCTAATTTAAAAAATGAGGATGAAGTTTTAGCTGAAAAAATATCATTGCTAGGAAAAAAATATGGTTATTAAAAAGCACTATGATTTCAAATTTATATGAATGCTCATTAACCGTAAATTAAAAGTTATATTCGCTAATTTACTAGTATTATTTGTCCCGGTAGCTTTCAAATTCGTTTTGAAAAAGAATTGCTAAAAAATGGATGGACCATTAGTTATGCTGGTCAACATGAACAACCAGATCTTGTATTTGTAGTTGGTGGTACCCGAAAGTTATTTTGGCTTTGGAGAATGAGGTTAAAAAAAATCCCAATTGTATATCGGCTAGATGGCATAAGTTGGTTGCATAAAAAAGGAAAAATAAAATTAAAAAGCTATTTTTTAGGGGAGTCTAGAAATTGGATGAGTAAATGTATCCATGCTTTTTTAGCAGATAAAATAGTCTACCAAAGTCGTTTTGTTCAAGACTGGTGGGATCAAAAAGGGTGGCGTGTTAGAAAAAATACGAGTATAGTTCACAATGGGGTAGTTATACCTGATAAAAAATGGATAGATAAAGCATTAAGTGTCAGGAATACCAAACGATTAGTCATTTTAGAAGGGGTAATAGATTATTCTCCGTATGCAGTACAACTGCTCAACGATTTATCCCAAAATCTTCCTCAAGACCTACAAATAGAACTGTATGGTAAGTTTGAAAAAATAGCAAAGCAAAATAAGCTAGATGAGCGCTTACAGTATAAAGGTTTTTTGAACCGTGATAACGTATATGACGTGCTTCTTGGCTCGGTATATTTATCCTTAGACATCAATCCAGCTTGTCCCAACACAGTAGCTGAAGCATTGGCATGTGGCGCCCCAGTTGTGGCTTTTGATACTGGTGCACTCCCCGAGCTTGTAGATACATCTTGTGGTAAAGTGGTGCCTTATGGATCCAATCCTTGGGATTTGGAATATCCAGATGTACATAAATTAATGCAATCTATAACAGAAGTATTTGAGAAGTATGATACCTATACCAAAGCGGCTTCCAAAAAGGCGATAGAAAATTATACACTGGACATAATGTTTAAAAAGTATAAAGCAATTTTGAAAAACGAATTAAATAAAAGTAGTGACCTACATATTTTATAAAGACACCTTTCTTTTACTATCTTGAATTCAGTTAATAAATTTAATGTGTTAAGTAAAGTTTAAATTAATTAAAATAATATAATAATATGCTCATAGATCTAATTGCAGGCGCAAGACCAAATTTCATTAAAATCTCTCCCATTATTGATGCTATCATAGAAAAACAAAATGAAGGTGAGGATATAAAGTTTCGTCTAGTCCACACTGGTCAACATTATGATAAGAACATGAGTGGTTCTTTTTTTGAGCAGCTTGGAATTCCAGACCCAGATGTTAATTTTGGAGCCGGAGGTGGTTCACAGGCAGAACAAACTTCTAAAATCATGATGGGTTATGAAAAATTACTCGCTGCACATCCTCCAGATCTTTGTATGGTTGTTGGAGATGTGACTTCTACAATGGCTTGTGCAATAACTGCACAAAAGGCGCATGTTCAAGTCGCACATGTAGAATCAGGAATTCGTTCGGGAGACTGGGGAATGCCAGAAGAGATAAACCGTTTGGTTACTGATTCGGTTACCAACTATTTTTTTACTACATCTGAGATTGCAAATAAAAATTTACGCAATAGCGGGGTGAAAGAAGAGCAAATATTTTTTGTTGGAAACACCATGATAGATACTTTGTTAAAACACAGGCTAAGGTTTAAAAAACCTGAAATCTGGGATAAAATAGGTTTAACTGAAAAAAATTATATTGTAGTTACACTTCATAGACCCTCCAATGTAGATGAAGAAGATACGCTAATTTCATTTATAAATGAGTTGACCGAGAACTCTCGAAACATTCCTTTGGTCTTTCCTGTTCATCCAAGAACCTATAAAATTTTAAAGGCACTTGGAATTGAACATGAGAATCTTTTTATGATCAATCCATTAAGTTATTTAGAATTTAATTATCTTGTAGAACGTTCTAAGGCGGTAGTTACAGACTCAGGCGGTATAACAGAAGAAACAACCGTTATGGGAATACCATGTATGACCATAAGAAACAATACTGAACGACCTGAAACTATTAGTATTGGAACTAATGAGTTAATCGGCACCAACCCAAAAGCTATTAAACCTGCTATGGATAAGCTTTTTGATGGTAAATGGAAAAGTGGTGTCATTCCTGAGTTTTGGGATGGAAAAACGGGTAAGAGGATTGTATCCCAAATTCTTAAAATGAAATTCAAATAAAAAAATGAGTTATTTTATAGATGTAAATCTGAAGTAAACCTTAATGACTATGAAAGTTATATATGTAACAAATCAAATTCCAAATTATAGAAAAAAACTATATGAAAATCTTGGTAATTCTATAGATTTGACTATTGCTCATTATGGCAAAAACAACCCTTCAATCTTCTATAAAGAATTAAGAATTAAGCATCAAAAGGGAAGATATTTTATTTATACTCAAAATTCAATAGATTACAATAAGTATGATGTAGTAATTGTTTGGGGCAGCTTAAGGTTTTATGAACTATATAAGCTTATATTTAAGAAAAATAAAAAATTTAAGTTGATATTATTTGGTCCAGGAGTTTCTGCCTCATACACAAAGAAGTATGATAATGATTGGAAAGTTGCATTTATTTATAGATTTCTTTTAAATAAAGTTCATGCCGCAATTTTTTACGACAATTATCCAGTAATAAAATATGCTGCTAAAGGAATATCACCCAATAAACTTTTTTGTGCACCAAATACAGTCGTTATAAATCCTAAATATCCATCTGTTGAATTTAAAAAAGATTCATTTTTGTTTTTTGGAACGTTGTATAAAGAAAAAGGAACTATGATTTTACTCGATTCCTATAAACAATTGAAATCAAAATGTAAAGGAAGTATACCTACTCTTAACGTAATAGGTGATGGTCCTGAATTAAAAAGTCTAATGGATTGGGTTAATAATAACAAATTAGATGATATAGTTAAATTTCACGGCAGGATAACCGACAGCGCTATAATTGAAGAGTTTTTCAGAAAGTCTTTTGCTTGTATATCACCAAAACAGGCTGGGTTATCGGTTATAGAGTCCATGGCTTATGGAGTGCCATTTGTAACTTCCAAATATCCTATAACAGGAGGTGAATACAGCGCCATAATAGAAGGAGCAAATGGATTTTTTTTCGACGGGACTGTTAATGGATTGACACAAGTATTAGAAGACATTATTAACACTAACAAGGTAGACTTAGATTTTTATTTTAATAATTGCTTAGCATTTTATAAAAGATTTCGCTCGCCAGAACTTTGGGTAAGTCAAATGTTAAAAGCGATAAATTATACATCATCATTAAATGATTAAACCTAAAGTTGCCTATTTTACTAATATAGCACCTCACTATAGGGAAATGCTTTGGCTATCTTTAGTGTCAGAGTTAGACGTGGAGTTGCATTTTTTCTTTGGTTATTATCCCGATCAATCTATATTGTCTATTGATTTTGAAAATGAAGAATGGAAGAGAATAGAGCAGCAAATACATAAGATTGATAATTTTAAAATTAACAAAAGGTTAATTTTTCAAAGAAGAACATTAAGAGAAATTATTTTTGAGAAGTGGGATTGTATTATATTGCTTGGAGATGCAAATATTATATCCAATTGGATAATCTCATTAATAGCAAAAATAAAAGGAATACCAGTTATTTTTTGGGGTCACGGTTTATATGGCAACGAATCTTTTTTTAAAAAATTAACAAGGAAGTCATTTTTATCTCTTGCAGACTACAATCTAGTCTATGGGCATTGGTCTAAAAATTTATTGATTAAAGAGAACTTTAAGGCGGACCGCATTAGAATAATATACAATTCTGTGAATTATGAAATCAGTAAGCCGTTACGAGAAAGTTCCGTCATCCCCAATTTTTATAGGTCCTATTTCAATAATGATTTGCCTACTTTGATGTTTATTGGTCGGTTAACCATGGTAAAAAAATTAAATCTTTTAATTGAAGCTGTTCATCAATTAAATTCAAAAACTAAAAAATTCAATTTAATAGTTGTTGGAGATGGTGAAGTAATACAAGATTTAAAAAGTTTGGCAAAAAAATTAGAAGTAAATGCGTATTTCCATGGTGCATCTTATAATGAACAAGAGATATCTAAATTTATAGCTAATG
>Ga0307981_1002987_pt1 | contig 13132 bp, 15 predicted proteins | sample OrgLakmetagen987_FD_201849 | JGI IMG/M metagenome (GOLD analysis project Ga0307981, IMG submission 201849) | Saline water microbial communities from Organic Lake, Antarctica - #987 | ecosystem: Environmental > Aquatic > Non-marine Saline and Alkaline > Saline | place: Antarctica: Organic Lake... | reverse complement strand
TTCACCAATACCAGTTTGATGCGGGATGGAGCAGTCTGGTAGCTCGTCGGGCTCATAACCCGAAGGTCGTAGGTTCGAATCCTGCTCCCGCTACCATATAGTAGAAAAAAGCCAGATCAGTGATTCGCTGATCTGGCTTTTTTTATTTCTGAGGTGACACAAATTTGTTGTAAACCAGCACCCGAAACCCCTTCCGCTTTTTTATTACAGCCTACGTTTTGTAGTAGTCGATAGCCCTGCAATTTACTCGTCCTGCTGGAACTCCAGAAGTTCGCCGACTTCGCATTGAAAAAGTTTGCAGAGTTTGTCGATCGCATCCAGATCAATCCGCTGTGCAGTTTCTCTATAACGCAGACTGACTGTATTTCGGCTCAGCTCCGTCTGAGGCAATACGTATCCCCAAGATAAATGGCGTTGGTCAGCGCGTCCCTGGCTAACTCTGACGCTTCCTGAAATACCCAGTCATGGTTGCCAGCAATCACAATCTTATGTCGGTGGGGCAAGGTTCCGAGCCAGTCATTGAGGTCTTCCACATTATCCAAAGTGCCGGAACCCAGGCAGTCGCCGGCGTGAATCAGCACATCGCCATCCGGCACGTCTGGTATGCGTCGATGCAGGCTGTGGGTGTCGGAAAGGCAGACTAATCTCAAAACAACTCCTTAAAGTCTCGCTAAACCGTTTCTGCCTTATGTCTGGCTATTCGGCGCCCAGTATAGCTTTTACGCAGCAACCATTAGATGCCAACAACTAAATTGGCTACCCAAATTGACCATACCACATGAAAAACGTTTGCGTTATGGTATCAGTTAAATAAAATGGGGTCATTGACAGCATTGCATTGGAGAACCATCAAATGGCAAATGTAAATGTGAGAAATCTGCCCGATGAGGTACATCGGGCTATCCGAATCCAAGCCGCCCGGCACGGCCGCAGCACCGAGGCCGAAATACGCGACATCTTGGAGCGGGCAGTGAGGCCCGATGGTCGCGTGAAACTTGGCTCGTACTTGGCTTCCATCGCCCGCGAGGTTGGCGGCCTAACCGATGACGAGCACGCCTTGTTTGAGAGCGCCCGCGACAAGTCTCCGGCTCGTGCGGCGAGTTTCGAATGATCCTACTCGATACGAACGTAATTTCGGAGCCGCAGCGCCAGAAGCCCAATGCTCGCGTCATTGACTGGATCGACGCGCAAGCGCTGGAAACGCTCTACTTGTCCGCAATCACGGTAGCCGAGTTGCGCGCGGGTATCGCGCTGATGCCGGCAGGGAAGCGCCGGAACAGCCTGCATGAGAATTTGGAAAAGCGCCTGCTGCCGATGTTCGCCAATCGGGTACTTTCGTTCGATATGGCTTGCACGAAAGCTTATGCGGAGCTGCTGGCCAAGTCCCGCGCTGCCGGCTTGGCGGTCGAAACGGCCGATGCTTTCATTGCAGCCGTCACCCTTGCCAACGGCTTCACCATCGCCACCCGCGACACCAGCCCTTTTGAGGCTGCTGGGTTGAACGTCATCAACCCATGGGAAACTTAACTCTCCAGTCAATTCGAAGCAACGCAACCTTTCAAGTGTGCGATATTCGGCGGGGTTAACAGCTCTTCTTCCAGCGTCCAGTCCATAAATGGCAGTAACCGAACCATATTCCGGGCATCGTCCACGCCTCTATGGTGGTGGCCCTCCAATTCTAACCCATGGAACTCCAAAGCATGGACCATCCCATTCTTTCGCTTCTGCCCCGTTGTTCGGCGCCAGATCCGCTTCAGGTTCAGATGGAGGTAATTCATCATCGCGGGAAACACATCATGCTTTTCGCTGTCGGCCAGGATATGTAGACGGTCGTAGTTGCCCCAGCTGCACCAGATAAAATCCTTATGCGATTGACCCAACCACACATCAATCAGCTTGCAGGCTTCAGAATAGGGCGGCGCGGCCTCAATCATCGACTGACTGATGTTGGTGAGCGATGTGCAAAACTCACTGAGCTGGGAATTATGCGATGGCCGCACCAGAAATGATTGGCTATCCAACAGCTCGCCAGACCGGGTCGCCAGGGCACACCCAAACTCAATGATTTCCATGCTGTGGATGCTCTGGGTTTCGCCCGCCGGCGTCCTCCGGTTTTCCCATCCGGCGCCATGAGTATTCTGAAATCCAATGAGCCAGTGTTCCTGAAACTCCGCTGTGACAAGCCATCGCTAAATCATCTCATCAAGTCACCGTTAGGCCTTGATCAGATGACGGTAGAGATTAACGAAAAGACCTTTGAAATCTCCGTAACGGTCGGAGATACACAGGACCTGCGCTGGTGGTTAGTGGCGCAGGCGTTTCACTGCGACATTCTGGAACCTAGGTGGTTGAAAGATGAGATTGAAAACACGCTCGCGAAGGGCTTGACGCGTATTCGGAGTACTCAGACTTGATCAGCAAGGGGCTCACAGAATTTTCAACCGGAATCTGGAGAGCCCAAATCGAAAGTGCTTGAATAGTTTGGCACTTTTACGGTGCTCAAGGAGAAAAAGGAGGGATAAATGGCCGAGCTTGCAGATAGTCGATTGATTCTTTTCACGCTTGGTGAGGGCGTCGAACACAGAGGAAGAATTATCCACGATATTCTGGCGCTGGATAACTTTTGGCTGGAACACACCCATGATTACATTCAGTGGTTATTTCCCATTCCGGAGGCAGGAAGGTTCAATGGCTTTGCGCCAGTATTGGAAGGTGGCACACCAGCCCGTTTTGGTGAAAATCCAAAACTCCGCGAACAGCAGTCCCTTTCACTCAAACGTATGCTCGATTTTTTCGGCCTCGTCCGAAACGGCACAGCCATCGAACCAGCGCCGGACCTGAATCTGCGTATTCCAGAACAACGATTCTCGGTAAAGTTCCCTTCCTGTTTTTTGGGCTAAAAAAATCGTGTTAAAGGTTGTCTGCTAACAGTATCTCAATTCTTGTTTTTTCCTGTGAGGCGAGCGTTGGCCGATTTTCGCATTTTGCGCGAAGAATCCGAACTGCGCTGCGCACCAGGTGACCCGGGTTCTGGGCAACCAGTGCATCCAGCTTTTGTTCTCTGAGAGCCGCCACGGTGGAGGGTGTTCTTTCGTGGGCAATCGTTATGAGCGTTTTATCAGTCTTGAACTGGCTCATCACTTCAATCGGCACGCGCGCTTCGGAACCCATCATATAAATACCCACCAGGCTCGGTTGATTGGCAATGATGGTTTCAATGATCCTATATGTTCGATCCGCGTCGGCATAAGTTTCCAGGGTTGGCAGCACTTTCAGATTCAAGAAGTTCCGGTTTATTACACCATCAAAGCCAAGCCGTCTCTCCAAGCTGTCTCGCGCTTGCACAGTATCCGTTATGACTGCGACGACGCCGCTCTTGGACTGGGTAAAGCATCCCATAAGACGTCCAGCTGTAGCTCCGGCTGCGCGGTTATCGATGCCTACAAATACGTCATTTTCATCATTCTGTTGATTAGAAACAAAGGGAATGATGAAAATGCCGCGCTCCCGCATGCGACGGATAGCATCCCGTATCTGCGGAGTTTCAGGAGCCATAATGGCTATCCCATCGAAATCCTCTGCGTTGAGGCGCGACAGTGATTCGGCTGCTTTATGCGGGTTGTGCTCATCAATGCGTATGGTTTTAACACTGAACATTTCAGCGCGACCGGCCCTGTTAATCTCGCGTATGCGCTCCATGATCTCAGCAAGGAATTCATCACCATCTTTGGGCAAAACAAAGCCCAAACGATAGCCTCTCTTTCTCGCAAGAGTCGCAGCGACTTGATTTCTTTCAAACCCAATTCTCTGGATCGCACTTTTAACCGCATCGAAAGTTTTCTTGCGCACACCCGGACGCCCGTTCAACACACGATCGACAGTTGCCAGACTTACGCCCGCAGCTTCCGCCAAATCCTTTGTAGTCGGTCTCATGACGCCCTACTTTCTTGAAAATTTATTTAACTCAGCAACTTGTACTTTGATTTTTAGACCCGCGCAAGCTTTTGATGTGCGTACCTCAGAAATTTGTTGACATGAGGCACGTAACTCAACTAGCTTAAGATTACACAATAACAATGCGCAGCCAAGTAGCCGCGATTCGCTCTAGCGAGGACACCAATAATGAATAAAAAACTGACTTACGTTGCGGCTTCATTCGCAATGACAGCTGCAGCCGGTGCTGCTCAAGCAGAAGATCTAACCCTTTGCTGGGCCGCATGGGACCCCGCCAACGCACTGACCGAGTTGAGCAAAGACTTCGAGCAGCAGTCCGGTCACAACATGAGCTTTGAATTCGTACCGTGGCCCAATTTTGCAGCCCGGATGCTGAACGAGCTGAATTCCGGCGGCCGACTCTGTGACCTGATGATTGGTGACAGTCAATGGATAGGCGGAGGCGCCGAGAATGGACATTACGTCAAGTTGAACGACTTTTTCGATGCCAACGGCATCTCGATGGATGATTTCATACCGGCAACAGTGACGGGCTATGCCGAATGGCCAAAGGGCACACCAAACTACTATGCACTGCCTGCTTTTGGCGACGTTGTCGGCTGGACCTATCGGCGCGACTGGTTTGAGAGGCCTGAGTTGCAGGCTGAGTTCAAAGAAACATATGGTCGCGATCTGGATGTACCCAACACACTGGAAGAACTGAAGGACATTGCCCAATTCTTTCAGGGCCGCGAGATTGACGGTAAAACGGTTTATGGTGCCGCGATCTATACCGAGCGCGGTTCAGAAGGCATCACCATGGGCGCCATGAATGCCCTTTATAACTACGGGTTTGAGTATGAGAACCCTGAAAAGCCCTATGATCTGGAAGGTTATGTAAACTCGCCCGGCGCGGTCGCTGGACTGGAATATTACAAGGAACTTTACGACACCGGCACGCCCCCGGGATCATCCAACTGGTATATGTCGGAAAACATTGACGCTTACAAATCTGGGCAGGTGGCGATGCAGATGAACTTTGCCTTCATCTGGCCTGGTGTGAACGCTGATTCCAACGTAGGCGGTGAGCGCTCAGGCTATTTCCCGAATCCCGCCGGGCCTGCTGGCCAGTTTGCCCAGCTTGGCGGCCAAGGGATATCGGTCGTGGCTCATTCTGACAAACAGGCAGCAGCGCTGGAGTACATTCGATGGTTCGCACAACCCGAGGTCCAGGCCCGCTGGTGGGAGCTGGGTGGCTACTCGGCGCTGCGATCCGTTGTTGAGGATCCGGAGTTTGCCAACAGCCAGCCTTATGCACAGACATTCCTCGACTCGATGGCCATCGTGAAGGATTTCTGGGCAGAACCAGCCTATGCAGAATTGCTGCTGGCGATGCAGGCCCGCTTGCACAATTACGTTATTGCCGGCTCCGGCACCGCCCAGGAAGCTCTTGACGGCGTCGTTAAGGACTGGACTGAGATCTTTGAATACGAGGGCAAGCTTTAACGCTTGGCCGCTCCGAAAGAGTTTACCTACCTGAGAATCCATTCCACCCGGGAGAGGCTTACGTCTCTCCCGGGTGAGAGGAAACGAGTTCATGACCCAGTCCCCAATTAAAAAGGTGGCTCAGGCAACACCTGAGCCTGTCGCAAGGCGTCTACGTGGACTATCCGATCGCAGCATTGCCTGGATCTTTGTTGCACCCACGATCTTCCTGCTGTTGGCAGTTAACATCTTCCCGCTCATCCGGACAATTTGGTTGAGCTTCACCAACTACCGCGTAAACCGCCCGAATAACGAGGTTGATTGGGTCGGCTTAAGCAACTACGAGCAGATTCTTAACGACCCTGACATCTGGAACACGATGCAGGCGACCGCGCACTTTCTGTTCTGGACACTTTTGCTGCAAGTTCTGATCGGTTTTGCACTGGCCTACCTGATCAACAAAAAATTCAAAGGCAATAATATGTGGACTACGATCATCGTGCTCCCGATGATGCTGTCGCCTGCCGTCGTAGGAAACTTTTGGACGTTCCTGTATCAGCCGCAGATTGGTCTGTTCAACTACGCAGTGGGGTTTGTCACAGGCGCTGACCCTGCCAGTTTTTCGATGATCGGCGATGTTCACCTTGCGCCCTGGGCCATCGTTATTGCCGACACCTGGATGTGGACGCCCTTCGTCATGTTGATCTGCCTCGCGGGGCTGAGGTCGATCCCCGAAAGTCTCTATGAAGCAGCCGAATGTGACCGCGCCAGCCAATGGCGGCAGTTCTGGACGATCACCATTCCAATGGTTCTGCCTTTTCTAATGCTGGCTGTGCTCTTTCGCGGCATCGAAAATTTCAAGATGTTCGATCTGGTCGTGCAGTTGACCGGCGGTGGCCCAGGCTCAGTCACCGAGCTGACATCGATCAATCTCAAACGCGAAGCCTTCGAGAAATGGCGCACCGGCTATTCCTCTGCCTATGCCGTGATCCTGTTCGTCACTGTTTTCGGGCTGGCGTCGATCTACGTAAAAGCCCTCAACAAGGTGAAGCAAAGATGAGTGCCTCCGTCATGGAACCGTCCGGGCGATCGAAGTGGGTCGCAGGCATTCTAGTGGTCAGTTATGCGATCCTCACCATCATACCTTTGTTATGGATCATAGCGACCGGCTTTAAATCGCCTTCGGACGCCACCGCCTATCCACCAAAGGTGTTTTTCGAACCCACGCTCGAAGGCTATGTCAACCTCCTCACTGATCGGAGACGCGCCACCGAAGAAACACTGCAGGCGGCGAGTGCGCAGGAGACCTGGTACGAGAGCATTGTGCACGAGCGCGGCATGGTAATTTCCGGCCCGTCTCGCTACGGCGAACGCTTCATGAATTCAGTGATTATCGGGTTTGGCTCAACAGCGCTTACCATGATCCTGGGGACGGCTGCCGCCTACGCATTCAGCCGATTCCGGGTGCCATTCAAGGATGACTTGCTGTTCTTCATTCTCTCTACCCGAATGATGCCGCCGATCGCCGTCGCAATACCGATCTTTCTTATGTTCCGCAGTCTTGGCCTGAACGACACTCATCTGGGCATGATTCTGCTTTACACTGCCGTCAACCTGTCGTTGTCGGTCTGGCTATTAAAAGGCTTCATCGATGAAATTCCAATCGAATATGAAGAAGCGGCCTTGATCGACGGTTACACCCGGTTTCAGGCCTTCTACAAAGTGGTGCTGCCACAGGCCGCCACTGGCATTGCCTCGACCGCAATTTTCTGTTTGATTTTCGCGTGGAACGAATATGCCTTTGCCGTGCTGTTAACGTCGGGCACAGCTCAGACGGCCCCACCCTTTATTCCCACCATCATCGGCGTCAGCGGCAAAGACTGGCCTGCTGTTGCAGCCGGCGCCACGATCTTTTTGATACCGGTGATGGTCTTCACAGTTCTTCTGCGCAAGCATCTGCTGCGCGGCATTACCTTCGGAGCGGTTCGCAAATGAGCGCATTTATCCGCGGCCTCGTGGACTACCGGCGCGGCCCCTGGGAATTGCTGGCGTCTGTTCTCATCGGAATGGGCATTGTCATGCTGATGCAGCCATTCTGGCTGACTCTGTTCACCTACTCGTTCATCGTGATCCTTGTAGGCACTGTGGCGTTCCTGATCGTCAGTCACTTCCCGGAGTAAACCATGGCACAGATAAGAATTGAAAACGTGCGCAAGGAATTCGGGGCCTTCACCGCGGTAGAGTCTTCGAGTTTCACGGTAGAGGACGGTGAATTCTTCATGTTGCTCGGGCCTTCGGGTTGCGGCAAAACCACAACTCTCAGAATGATGGCAGGGCTAGAGTTGCCCACCAGCGGTGAGATCTATATCGATGGCGAAGAGGTTGGCCAGAAACCTGCCAGCCAGCGGGATATCGCTTTCGTGTTCCAGATGTTCGCGCTTTACCCGCATATGAACGTGGGTAAAAACATTGGTTATCCGCTGATTAGTCAGGGTATGTCCCGGGCCGATGCCAGAAAAAAAGTCGTTGAAGTCGCCCGCATTCTGGGCATCGAGAACATTCTGAATCGGCGGGTTGGCGGGCTCTCTGGCGGCGACCGGCAACGTGTCGCATTGGGTCGCGCCATCGTCCGGGAGCCCAAGGCCTTCTTTATGGATGAACCGCTCGGGGCGCTTGATGCGGAATTCCGTGAACACATGTCGGAAGAGCTGAGGGCACTCCACGACCGAATGGGGTCCACCACTGTCTATGTAACCCACGACCAGCTTGAAGCCATGCAAATGGGCGACAAGATCGTGGTGATGGATCAGGGCGTTGTCGAGCAGTTCGGAGTCCCCCAGGAAATATATGACTGGCCTGCCACCAGGTTTGTCGCTCAGTTTATCGGTTCGCCGCCGATGAACTTCCTCGATTTCCATGGCGCGGTCGGGAAGGGCATGAACAAGGTGACCCTGGGCGAGACCGAGTTTGGCATGCCACCACTTCTGGAGGGTGCCCAGGGCGACCTGACCTTTGGAGTGCGCCCGGAGCACATCCGCCTCGACAGCGTGGCCCCGTACAAGGGTCGGATCGTGGCGACCGAATACCTCGGAACTACCCAAATTGTCAGTCTCGATACGCCCAACGGAACGATCAAAGCCCGGATCGAAAGCCATGAAAAAGCCAGGGTCGGGGACGTAACCGGTATGCATTTTGATCCGCGCACCGTGACGTTGTTTGAAGCAGCATCCGGCCGCGCGCTGCTGTCTGAAGCCAATCAAGGAGTTCTCCATCATGGCTGAGGTAACATTGACCGGAGTGTCCAAGTCCTTTGGCACAGATGTGGCGCTGGACGGATTGACAATAACCATCCCTGATGGATCTTTCGTTGTTCTGCTTGGCCCCACGGGCGCAGGAAAGACCACGACATTGCGAATGGTGTCGGGGCTCGATGTGCCGGACAAAGGTCATGTGAGCATTGGCGGGCAGGATATGACCGGGCTGACACCTGCGCAGCGCGATGTGGCTATGGTGTTTCAGCAGTATTCTCTCTACCCGCACCTGACAGTTCGGCAAAACCTTGAATTCCCCCTCAAATCTCCTTTGCACAAAACGCCGCAAAAAGAGATCGACCTAAAGGTCAACGAAGTAGCCGGTATCCTTCAAATCTCCCATAAGCTCAACAACAAGGCGACAGCGCTATCCGGTGGTGAAATGCAGCGCGTGTCCATTGGCAGGGCTCTGGTGCGAAATCCGTCTATTTACCTTATGGACGAACCACTCAGCTCACTTGACGCCAAGCTGCGTGCAGACTTGCGGGTGGAGTTGAAAAGCATCCAGGCCGAGGCGGGTGCAACGATTCTTTACGTCACACATGACCAGGTCGAGGCCATGACCATGGCCACCCATGTCGGCGTACTTGATCACGGCAGGCTGGTTCAGTTCGGCACGCCCCGTGAGATTTATGAAGACCCGGTCAGTATTTACGCAGCCAGCCGGTTGGGCCAGCCTCGCATCAATATTCTGCCAGCCAATCTCTTTTCCGGTGCGCCCGACAATGCCGCCGATATCGGCCTGCGTCCCGAACAAATCAAACAAGGCGAAGGGGAAAACAGTCTTGTTCGGAGGGTTGAGCACTTGGGTGATCAGACACGGCTGCACCTTGTGTTCAAGGATCACAATTTAATAACCGTGACTAATGCCCACACCGAGTTGAAGTCCGGCGATACCGTTAAAATCTGTCCCAGAAATCCTTTCTATTTTGACGCCAATGGCGCCCGTATCGCCTGAGGGGAAATACCATGACGCAATTTATCAACGAAAAAGAAAACATAGTCACCGAAGCAGTGGACGGCCTTATCAGGGTGTCCGGCGGCCAACTGGCACGCCTTGACGGTTATCCGCATATTCGTGTTGTGGTGCGGGCCGATTGGGACAAGTCAAAAGTGGCGTTGGTCTCTGGGGGCGGATCGGGCCACGAGCCAGCCCATGCCGGCTTCGTTGGCAAGGGCATGCTGACAGCGGCTGTCTGCGGCGATGTCTTTGCCTCTCCCTCTGTCGATGCCGTTCTCGCCGGAATATTGGCCGTTACAGGGCCAGCGGGTTGTCTACTGATCGTCAAGAACTACACCGGCGACCGCCTGAATTTCGGACTGGCAGCCGAACGCGCCCGCGCCTTCGGTCATAAAGTATCCATGGTCGTAGTCGACGACGACATTGCCTTACCCGACCTGCCTCAGGCACGCGGGGTTGCTGGCACACTCTTTGTTCATAAAATAGCGGGGGCATTAGCTGAGCAGGGAGCAGATCTGGAAACGCTGACTAAAGCCGCCGAGCGGGTGATAAGAGGCACTCAAAGTATCGGTATGTCACTTGATACCTGCACCGTTCCCGGATCACCCAGAGAACAGCGCATTCCGCCCGGCATGGCGGAGTTGGGCCTCGGCATTCACGGTGAAGCTGGTGTCGAGCAGATCGCTTACGATGGTGCGAAAACGGCCATTGAAGCCGTCGCCGCGAAGCTGGCCACCGTCATGGGCAACAAACCCCACGCCGTCCTGCTGAACAATCTCGGCGGCGCGTCGACACTCGAAATGTCGGTGCTCGCCAATGAGCTTTTGTTGTCCCCCATTGCCGACAAACTGAAACTCATCGTCGGGCCGGCACCAATGATGACCTCATTGGATATGCGAGGGTTCTCGGTATCCATTTATCCGGTTAACAAAGAAGATGAAACCTTGCTTAGTGCGCCCTGCGCGCCCAGCGCCTGGCCCGGCTGCAAGGCTGTCAATCCCGTCACTCTAAGAGAACTCCCGGATGGTTTGATGCCGATTCAGCCCATTCCGTCCTGGCACGAGCCGACTGCGAACTTTATGACGAGATGGTGTCAGGTTCTGATCGACTCCGAAGCCGACTTGAATGCGCTTGATGCGAAATCTGGCGATGGAGACACTGGCGCCACGCTGGCTGGGGCGGCTAAAGCACTGATAAAGGCTCTCGACCGAATGCCCCTGTCGGACCATACACAGCTTTACCGTGCGATAGGACAGGAGCTCAGCCAAACCATGGGTGGCTCCTCCGGTGTACTGCTGTCGATATTCTTCACGGCGACGGCTGATGCGGCCTCCAGCGGGCTACCCATGGTCGCAGCGTTAAAAGAGGGGCTTAACCGGATGCAGCAGATTGGTGGGGCACAGTTGGGCGACAGATCGATGGTGGATGCTCTCAATCCGGCTCTGGACGCACTCGACGACAGTCTTTCTGCCGCTGCCAGTGCGGCTCGCAAGGGCGCAGTCCACACCTCCACCATAGTCAAAGCCAGGGTTGGGCGTGCATCCTACATAAACGCAGAACAACTTCGGGGCCATATTGACCCGGGGGCCGAAGCGGTCGCGCGGTTGTTTGAAGACCTTGGGGTGTAATCGAATAAACGTCAGGCCTGCTTAACAGGGAATACCTTCTATAGGAGTTGTGACTGTGGTCGGTAGTATCGGTTTACTACTCGGGCTAGCGCTTTTACCTTTGCCGGTCAGTTCTTCGAGAGGCCTATAAGGACATAGGCGTGATTACCGTGGTTATTCCAGTTCTGGCAGCAGGTTTTATTATGATGATTGCTGCTATATGACAACATCAATTGCTGGAGGCACTGGGTAGTCCGCTCACGTCTTTCAAAATTTCCTCATGCTCTTGGTGTGTGAACCGCGCCTATAGCCCCATGCAGTTAGCGTAATAAGTAGTGGTTGCAGGCCAGTCCGAGAAAATCCCGATGACACCCACATCCTGAGCCAGCACATCAATCACCGTGAAGGTGTCGCCATCGTTGTTAATGGCATCGGTGATGCTTTGATGATACCAGCCACCGCCGGTATTGAGCGGCCCGCTGCGCTCTACTGTCCAGGCAATCAGGTCAAGGCCTGCCGCTTTGGCGTTGATGGCGTACTCGGACGGTACAATTTTTAGGTTGTCGTCCAGAGTCAGCATTTTCCAAAGTGCTGGTGCCAGAATGGGAACTCCCTGCTGAGCTAAATTGTCCATGTACGCCATTGATACGTTATTCGGCTCGTTTGGCTTCTCATCCAGAAATACAGCCTGGCGACCATATTCGGGCATCTGATTGACCCAGAAGATAACGTCATCCAGCAGGAAGGACTGTGGCCATACGTCTTCGGGGCTGACACCGGCCTCGATGTATTCATTGATCATCTGGCGGGCGTAATCCCTTTGTGAATAGGCTTGTTGCGAATAGCCCTGTTGTGGATAGTCACTTTCAAAAGGCATATCAACCACCGGTGTTTTCAGTTCCGGAGTGAATTTGACGCCCAGCTCCTTGAACAGTTCGATACTTTCGCGATGACTCAACAGGGTGCCCCGAGTTGAATACAGGTCGGTACGCCAATCGGCGGTGCCGCCAAGATACGCCTCTGGCGTGGTGGCTTCAGGGTCAAATGCGTCCATTTTGCCCCGGAGTGATTTGAATTCTGCCAGTGTAATGTCGCTGGTGCGGCATTCAGCTCCGGCTGGCGAGCCGGTGGCGGGGTCGGCAGGCACGAAGGGCTGGGTGCATTTGGCGTTCAACTCCGGTACGGCCACAATGTTGGTGGTGGTGTGCAGATCATTCTGGGCGTGCCGGCAGACTAATTCCCGATCTTTGGTAAACGCGACGTCGCACTCGACAATGCCGGCACCCATTCTGGCGGCTGCTATATAGGATTCGCGGGTATGTTCAGGAAACTGCAGCGGCGCGCCGCGGTGGGCAATGGAAAAGTCTGACGGTGCCACCAGCTTTGATTCACAGGCCTGAAGCGTATTTTTCAGTTCACCGGCATCCATGTCATTGATCAGAAAGTAAGGCCGGGGGCCAAGCTGAACCAACGTTTGGCTGTTTTCGATGGTCGCCGCTTGGTTTTCATTAGTCATGGTATTGGTGGCGCTACATCCGGATAGCATCGCCAGCGAACCGACCAGCAGGGGCAGGGTAAACACAAGTTTCATCACAGAGTCCTTTTATTGTTTGGTTGGGCGCCATCGCGGTCATGAGTTCCTGATAATTGAATGTCAGGGCGATCCTTTGCTGCAAGACACCAGAACCAAGACGTGCTAGTTTCTCAATCGTTGCTTCTACTTACCCGTTGATGGCAAACAGAAGCCGAAGATTCAACACCTCTCTTATCGTCAAGTATAACTACAAGTCCAATAGGGCGAAGGAAACGTTCATGCGAATTTTAAAATATGCAGT
>Ga0307981_1002986_pt1 | contig 13134 bp, 7 predicted proteins | sample OrgLakmetagen987_FD_201849 | JGI IMG/M metagenome (GOLD analysis project Ga0307981, IMG submission 201849) | Saline water microbial communities from Organic Lake, Antarctica - #987 | ecosystem: Environmental > Aquatic > Non-marine Saline and Alkaline > Saline | place: Antarctica: Organic Lake... | reverse complement strand
TAGTTGCTGGCCCGTGTGTCGCTGGCTTGCGCACTTTAATCGCGGAGTGCGAAAATTTCAGAAAGCTTTTTGCTAAGTGTAAGAATCGTTGGATCGCTGCAGCCGAGAAGCGCCTAAGTACCTAAAAAGCGTTTTTCGTATATATTATCCTCTCCAATTTCTATCTCGCACGAACGGTGCTTTCCCACCCGTCATCGCCACGCCACACGCACGACGTAATAAACGCTGCTCAGAGGTCGCTTCTCCTGTTGCATCATTGAAGCAACCAAAGAGACGATTCTGAGGCCTGGTACTGTAACGCTCAGAGACGGCTCGAACAGTTCTTTTAGGCGATAGAAGTGTGGGTATCGAAGGACAGATCCATCCATTCAGTTCCATAGAGCTTTGCTCTCAGATCCTTATTCTTCCCCTTGGCACGTGCCCACGAAAGGCACGCGCTGTTGTTAGCGCTACACAGTACGGTAGGCCTACAGATCAGTGAAGGTTATAAATAGACTAGTAGCGATGGAGGTAGACTATCCTCCTGCGGAGGTGAACGTCGTCATGAGTGGTGAACCTATCCAACAACATGATAATGCGAGCGACGATTCGAGCGCGCTAGACGAAGAATACCTGCAATCCAAGATGGATACACTCTTTAGCAACATCGTTGGACCGATGGATGGCTCCTCTACGGTGTCTAGGGGTCTTTGGAAGGAAAACAAGGACGATAGTATGGCCATTAAAGGAGCCCAAGTGGGCTCTTCGACGCCTCTGAAAGAATTCAAAACAGGAGAAATAATAGCTCAATCGGACGCCTCTACTTCTCCCACAATACAGCGATCCGACTCTTCTTCTTCCCAACAACGATCCACGCCAACCTACAATCCCTATTCCAATTACTCGCCTAATCGATCTCAATTACGAAAACGCATGTCCATGTCGAGTGCACTCGACAGATCTCCCGTCCCAGTCAGCTATCAGCGAATGTACGCGAAAGACGACGATAGTTCGATGGACTCTGACGAAGCACTCGAGCGGTGGGCACGACAGATTCGCATTGAACTGCGACATGCGGAAATGGTGGAACTTGTAATAGAAGCAGAACGCGCCGCCGAGGCTGGCGAAGAGCGTTTTGCAGGCAAGCCGTCTACCTTTGGTATGGACGATACAGACGTATCGCTTATGCCTTCCAAACGTCGGAATGAAATCCAGCGACGAGGATCCTATTCCGAAGGTACAAGAATACCGCTACTACGGAGACAGTACGCTGGTAAGATCAGAATCCTAGCTTTGCGAGACGTCGACGAAGTATTTCCACCCTTTCGGCAATTTCACACGCACATGAGAACACACTTTGTCCGGGGTCGCGTAGATGAAAAGACGCTGGTATACTACGAGAAGAAGGAAGCAACCGCAAGAGAGACACCGACCCATCGGCGAAAGATCATGTCGCCGCAGCGCCGCAAGAGAGAAGAAAACGGCTTTTTGAAGAATCTTGGACTTGGGAAATGGGTCGGGAAACGAGACTCGGAGTGCAATGGCACAACGTCGGATCCAACAGCTCACGTTGGGGATTTACTGGCGGAGCACATTGTTTCGATGCGCAGCTTAGTATGCTCAATGCAACAAAAGAACGTTCAGCCTCCTCCGGGGCTCGATTTGCCCGACATTTCTGCTCATGCAATGCGGCCACCTTCGACTTTCCTTCCAAGCCACATTGGGACCACGCCTTCGTGTGACAGGGTAGATACCGAACCTGTTTCGTTGTTGAATCTAGGAAGCAAACCGCAGTCTCCTGCTGCTTACAACCAAAGGGCGTTTTCGCCAAAGGCTCTTTTTGATCAAGATGCCGAGTCTGACGCGGAAGATCATTTTGAAGATTTTACAGGACACCTGGAGCAAAGTTGCTCCGTTCTAACCCCGAAAACAAGTCATCGACGCACGTCCTCCATGCCCGATTTCGTCACTCCGGCGCGACTACGGGACATTCGCAACTTTGACCAAGGGTTAGACCCAAGTAGAGAGGTTGGTATGCCTGTACTGATGGTCTCAAGCACAATGGGCCACGAGACGCCTCCACCACAGCCGAACGTAGCATTCAGGGGACAAGTGCGGGCAGATGAGAGTGCAACTTCATTGCTCTTACCTATGTTTAAACAAAGACGAGTGACGGGCAACACTATTCCGCTTTTTGATGACCACCTTTGGATTACGCCGCCCAACGATAGAGACGAGGATGGTGCGGGGTATGTTAGCGCAACTACGGATCGGAACGGATCCACCCTGTCAGACGAGGTAGACTTGCCAATAAAGTTCACAAGTTCCATTATGGGACACCCTAGCGACAAGATCAAGACCTCGGTCGAGACGCCACCGTGCACGCCGCCCAAGGATCATGAGCATTTGATCAATAATGTTGAGAATCGAGAAGACGATGATTCGGCTGCAGACTCAGTGACGCGATTTGTTAAAGTTTCCATCCTCAACCGCATAAAGAAAGAAACCAGCCCACGAACGCAGAATGAAAGTAGAGCCGAAGTCCTGCAGCAGTCCCAGCGTGTATCAGTCGGCTTGGATCCGAAGGCTGCTGATTTTGCGCTGACGCCTGTAGCAGCTTGCAACTGTTTGACACTCTCTCCCGCTTCCTCCCTGGATAGCAATGATTCATTTCATGTCGCCGGTAATGACGAAAAGAAAGGTCAATCGAGACATTCTCTGCGGAAATCTACGTCAGCTAGTCACCTGCAGGCAAATACTGAAAATCCCCTCTGGAATACATGTGTCTCAGAGCGGACGGGCCGAAAGGGTGAGAAGGGCGAGGAAGTTGCGCGCAAGTCTTTCCGTGCTGCCATGGACATTATCGCGACTCTCTCTCCCAACAAGCGACTGTTTGCGAAGAAAGGATCCACAATTTACGTAAACGCAGTTGCAAACGACGATTTCCTCCACAACTACATGTACTGCAGCAAGCCCAAAGATCCTGCTGATCAGCCCGATGCAGCAATGTGTGCCGAGCCTTGCCAAGACACGACGACGATATGCGGTGACTTGCACATGGACATGTGCTGTGTTTCCGCTTTGGCGGATACTGCGCTAATGTTGGGGCCTAGGAGGACCTCAACATCCAGTCAGCTCCTTTCGTTGAGCCGAGAGACGTCATACTCGAAACTAGAGCCCGAGTCATGGTTTGACATGGCCAATGAGCGCTTTGACGGTGTCTTGGAACAACTGGTCGGCAGTGCCAATCATCATGGCAGTCAATGGAATATTTCCTTTCAGGCTCCCAGTCTGAAAAAGAACCCTGGTTCGAACATGAAGCCTCCACGTCCCGACTCTCCGACGTCTTCTCCAGCACTCAGGACGAGTGATACTGGTGTTGACTACTCGGCTCCTCAGCCGCTCTTTGAAGAGCCACCAGAAACTCTCTCGGATACCCAGTTTCATCTGATTTTCGGCATGTCTCGGGAAGCGTTTGCTGCGTCCAATCATGACGGCGAAACCTCGGCACCTCCCGAAACGCCCGCCGCTATTCCAGATGCCGTGTTTGCAAACAAGAGTTTCTGAACGAACGACACCCGTCAACTGTAATATTATCATTATGTAAAAAAGTTAACTCGACGAATAATAAACCGTTCGCATAATAGTTTCAATCGATCGAAGGCAAGAGGAATTCATAACGTTCCTTGAGAGTAGCGAAATTGAACCAAGGACAGAGCGCACACGGGCTTCATAAATTCCTTGGACGACAATGGCAAAGTCTCTGGCAAAACCAGCGCCAATGAATCGATCTGACAATAAGTACCCTAAAGTCTTGGATGCACCCACGTTTCCTTGCAATTGTCAGTGCTTCTTCCTTGAAAAATAGCAATGAGTAGACGGTAATGGAAGCCTCACTCACCCATGACTTGTTGTAAGAATCTAGACCGTGATTTTAAAGGACTACTTGATAAAGTGTTCCGGATCAATCGTAGTTGCATCCGTGGCGGTGGACGCTACCTGTCGCGATTCTACTTGTTTCCTGGCTCGTTCCGCGTGCGACATTGTACAGACGAAAAGGTTAGAGAGCATGTCACTATGACAGCGTGATAGCTGATGAGACCAATTGGGAGTATGCAAGGAAGCTTCTCTTCTGCAATGAACACCCAAGACACTGGTCTTCACTCATGAACGCGAAGCTCCCCTTGATGGACGGCTGTCTTACGATCCAAGCATGTTTCCCAGTAGCTAACCAGTTCACTATAGTTCTCTAAGCTTTTGAATCAAATCATCCACGTGTCTTGGATTAAAAAACCCAAAGAATTCCTTCAAATCATCCCGAAAGTGAAAGGTAATATAAAAGGCCAGCAACACTGCTGCCAACGTGTCAATAATCACATCCTGCACGGCTCGGTCCATCGCCGCTTCGTCAAAGGAAGCCGCATCTCCATGACGCTCTCGCCTGGGAATCTTTCGTCGTCGTGGTCCAACCAAATCTTGATCGGGTAAGAGCCCGTGCTGTATTCTCCAGGCTGCTTGCGCTCGCGCCGCAAAGGTTTGCAAGTTGCCTTGTCCATTCCATTCGGCACATACCCGGGTCTGTAATACTCCTTGCGCAGCGTCAGTCACATTTTCCGACTGTATACCCAGGCAGTCGCTTGGTTGTACGGCCAAGAGACCCACGGAGCTCTTGATACCACTACTATTACTACTGCTGCTTTTGTCGTTGTCTTGATCGGGATGAGCTTGATATTCCTTTCGTCGATCCTTGGCCCCCACGTTGACGGCATTCGCAGCCGCTTCGAGTCCGGGGGCGGCACGTTCGTGATCCGATACACCCACGGTAATGCCCTCGCAAAGGTGGCGCAACTTGGCGTGTGCCGCCACTTTGCGCGCCAACTGTTCCGCCAAGTCTCGTTGCACTTGATGAAATCGTTCCCGCGCGGCAGCTTCCTTGGTCGCATCCAACGACCACCGCTGTTTCTTTTCGGGAGGTTCCACGCGATCGACAATCAAGTATATACTGCATTTTTCCCTGTCATTACTGTGATTGGTATCATTGCCAAGGGCGGCGAATGTGGAGTGTTTGGCAGGAGGCACGGGTCGTCCTCGTAGAGCTTTGGCTGTTTCGGTCGAATTCACGACATCTACTAGACTCTCGACTCTTGTGACGGCATCGAGAACGTCCGTTTCCATGAACACTTGCGCGCTGGTGGTCATGCCAGGCTTCCACAAGAGATACACGAGGCAAAAGGTGGGCAGGGTCGAGTGCGTATGATCGTCGTTCCCATGATCGCCATTGCCCGAATCTGTCGACAAATCTTCAGTATCGTTGGTTTCGTTTTCGATATCCAAGTCGCACAGAAAATTAGTCGAGTGAGCGTGAATCTCGAGTTCACTGAGCAGGAAAAAGCGTTCGCTGCTGTAGGAAGGAAGATGTTCGGTGCTCAACAGGGTCACCGACAGAGGTTCGCTGGTGGAGGCGGATACGGAACTACGTGTACTCTTTTTCGAGACTTCTGGACTCCCTTTCGGCCGCAATAGACACGAAGACGATCCAGATCGTCTCATGGTTGCTACTATACCAGGTACTGCGAGGTTGGTACGGTATAGTATATTCTATGCGAGGTTCAAGGCGCTTTTGCCAGTTTCGTCATCGTCATCGTCGTCGTCGCTTTTTGTTCTGATTTGCTAGATGATTTTTCTTGGTCGGTGGGAGGTTTCATAGTCATTTTTCGTCATTTTGGGTCATTGTTTACTTCGCGCCAAATAATTGCAGTAATTGCAGGCGAGAAGACAATTTCATTCTTGGTTCTGCCAAAAGCCAAAAGCAAGGCCATAGCCAAAACCGACCGCTGACATCGACATAATGACACAGTATAATATACGGTACGCTTACCGCTTGCCGCATACGGTATACTGTTGTTGTGGTGGAATACCGCATACCGCATACCGCATACCGCCTGTACAGTACAGCAAAGCTCTCCACCATGAGCCCCTTTCGTGCTCCTCCCGCTCCTCTCTTGGTTTCGTTCGCAGTGGGTGCGGCGACCGCCTTTATTCTCAAAAAGGTTCTCGCGTCGATAAGTAGCGAACGAAAGAATGGTGCGTCTACAGCTGCCGACAAGAAATGAGTGACTGTTTACGTTGCGTCTCTTACAAGAAATGAGTGACTGTTTACGTTGCGTCTCTTTTTGTATATATATATATATATATTCTCACACACCGCGCAATCCGCACCCATTGCAGCCGGAGCGTCCGCAGAAGGCAACGATCTGTCCTTGTTTTATGGAAATAAGCAAGAGCTCTCAGTCATTACGGACCGCCGAAAGTACTTGCCCAGTGACGTTTATGAGCGATTAGTGCAGGACGCGGTCATTTGTTGCGTCGACATTTTGCTCGTTAGAGTCAACCCTGCAGAGAACCGCAAAGAGTTTTTGCTGGTGGAACGATCCTCGGAACCCGTAAAGGGCATTTGGTGGTTGCCTGGTGGACGCTTGCTAAAGGGTGAAACGTTCTTTTCCGCGGCCCAACGCAAGGCCTTTCAAGAAACTGGTTTATCTAAAGTAGCACCCAGGCAAGTGCTCGGCGTGTGGAATACCTTCTTTCCTACCAGCCATTGGGACGATGAGAATTCCAAAGGAACACAGACTGTGAATACGATTGTCTTGGTGGAACTCTTGGAAGAAGGAGCCGATGTGGAGTTGGACGAGACGAGTGAAAACTACAAATGGACCGGGCTGGATCCGGTAGCGGCCGAGGAAGCTGGCGAGGATCGTTACATCTTGCAAGCCTTGTTGCGATTGAAGGCATGGGATCCCAACTATCACAAAGTGTAATACAGCATGGGTTGAGTAAATACGGCCGTAGTCTGCAGTATACACGTGCCTAGCGTCTCTTCTTCTTCATGCTACTTTACTGTGCAGGACATTCTGTACAGATACTCGTTCTCTAGACTATATCGGATAGCATACCGTAGTCTAGACTAGCGTACCTGAATAAGTTTAAGTATAAAGCAGCATGATTACGTAGTCTAGCAGCAAGCAGCGCAGCGTAGGAAGCTAGAAGCTAACGTCGAGTTCGTGATTGATTCGCTCTTCAGAGGGACTGGACATTCGTAGTTCTTCGATCACGAAAGATCGCGGGAGATTTTGTTTGGCGATGACATGAAGATACAGTACGGTACGACTAGTCTAGTCTACGGTAGTCTACAAGATTCCTTCGGTATACGAACGATAGCTCTTGCCTCCTTCTAGTTGATACAGAGTAGACTATAACGAGCCGAAAGACTCATGTCAGCCAAGGCCGTTCGTGAATACCACGGCAAAAAGCTCATTGCCAAGCACGTCAAGGAGATATCTGACGGAAAGCATGTGATTGACGATCGGAGCGTTCTCGTGACCGTCGAAACCGACTTTGCGACTTTGGCGGTCGATGAACCTTGGCTCAAGAATACGCAGTTGGTAGTCAAGCCCGATCAGTTGATTAAGCGTCGTGGAAAAGCTGGTTTGGTTGGAATCAAGCTAGACTGGGATGGCGTCCAAAAGTGGATTGCCGAACGCATGCAAAAGGAAATCCAGGTCGAGCAGGTTACAGGGACGCTGGATCATTTCATTGTCGAGCCCTTTGTGCCGCACGCTGCAAGTGACGAGTATTACATATGTATTCAATCGGATAGAGAAGGAGAAGAGATTCTATTTTACTCGCAAGGAGGTGTCGACGTTGGTGATGTGGATGCCAAGGCGTCTCGTCTTCACATTGCGATTGATGACGACGGTCTGAGCCCTGAACGCGTCCTGGAAGCAGCCCTTCTCAAGGGAGTTCCAGCGGAGCGTATTGGCTCCCTCGCGTCCTTTGTCTACACTCTGTTCACGGTCTACCGAAAACTCAACTTTGTCTACATGGAGATTAACCCAATTGTCTACGCGGAGAGTGGAACAATCGTTCCGCTCGACTTGGCGGCCAAAATTGACGAGACGGCATCCTTTCTCAATGCTACCGACTGGGGACACTTGGATTTCCCGGCACCCTTTGGTCGCAAAGAGTTCCCAGAAGAAGCGTATATCCGTGAACTTGACTCCAAGACGGGCGCTTCACTCAAGCTAACGATTCTCAATCATTCCGGTCGAATCTGGACAATGGTTGCTGGTGGAGGAGCCAGTGTGGTCTACGCCGATACCATTTCCGATTTGGGCTTTGGACATGAACTAGCCAACTATGGTGAATACTCTGGTGCGCCTAGTACGGAGCACACTTACGAATACGCCAAAACCTTGATTGGACTAATGACCAAGGAAAGGGATCCACGAGGAAAGATCTTTATCATTGGTGGAGGTATTGCCAACTTTACGGATGTCGCTGCAACATTTACTGGACTCATCAAGGCCATTAATGCCTTTCAGGATATCTTGAAGACTCACCATGTTAAAATCTGGGTCAGACGTGCCGGACCAAACTACCAAGAGGGTCTCCGGTTGATGCGAGAGTGCTCTCGCAGCACTGGTCTTGATATCCATATCTATGGCCCTGAAACACACCCGACAGCCGTTGTTCCACTGGCGCTTGATCTCGCCAAACTAGAGGACTTTCCCGAGTTTGATGACATGATTCATTCCGAGCGCCCCACAAAGCGTGTGAAAACCAGTAATGGAAAAGGTGCCGAAGACGAGGACGCCAAGCCGCATGCCTCTCTTACGCCCCAAAAGGCAGACCACGAAGCGGATCACAAGATCGAAAACTTTACAGCCATGACTCGTTGTGTGGTTTATGGTCTACAGCACCGAGCCGTGCAGGGCATGTTGGACTTTGACTTTATGTGCAAGAGAGCGAAACCGTCAGTGGCTGCCATGATCTTTCCCTTTTCGGCAAATCACTTTGTCAAGTTCTACTGGGGGACGAATGAAATCCTGATGCCCGTGTACCAGTCCATGGAAGAGGCTTTCAGAAAGCACTCGGATGTGACCGTCGCTGTCAACTTTGCTTCTTTTCGGTCTGTATACACCTCGGTCATGGAAATGCTCGAGTACTCGAATCAGATCACGACGATTGCCATTATCGCCGAAGGTGTGCCAGAGTCGCAAACTCGTGCCTTCAACAAGGCTGCCCAAAAGAAGAATGTTGGAATCATTGGACCTGCGACGGTTGGTGGTATCAAGCCGGGATGCTTTCGTATCGGAAACACGGGTGGCATGTTGGACAACATTGTCATGTCGAAACTCTACCGTCCTGGTTCTGTTGCCTACGTTTCACGTTCTGGCGGACTTTCCAACGAGCTCAACAATATCATCTCTCGTAACTCGGACGGTGTGTACGAGGGAGTCGCTATTGGCGGAGATCGCTATCCAGGATCTCGCTTCATTGACCATCTTCTACGTTACAACGACAACCCGTCGGTCCACATTCTCGTCTTGCTCGGCGAAGTCGGCGGCGTCGACGAATATCAGATCTGCGAAGCTCTAAAGGAGGGTCGAATTACGAAGCCCCTTGTCGCCTGGTGTATTGGTACTTGTGCATCCATCTTTCCATTCGAGGTCCAGTTTGGACACGCTGGTGCCTTGGCAAGAGGAGACATGGAAACTGCCAGCGCCAAGAATAAGGCGCTCAAAGAAGCCGGAGCGCACGTCCCTGCAAACTTTTTCGAATTTGGCGACCAGATCAAGGAGGTTTTTGACTCGTTGGTTGACGCTGGTACTCTCGTCCCAGCTCCGGAACCTGAGACACCCAAGATTCCAATGGATTACTCGTGGGCCAAGAATCTCGGGTTGGTACGAAAGCCAGCGCAGTTCGTGTCATCGATTTCGGACGACCGTGGCGAAGAGCTCACCTACAGTGGCATGCCCATTAGCGAAGTCTTTGAGAAGGATCTCGGTATGGGAGGCGTCGTCTCTCTCTTATGGTTCCGTCGTCAGCTCCCTCCGCATGCCTCTAAATTCATCGAAATGATTTTGATGGTGACTGCCGATCACGGACCTGCCGTGTCGGGTGCCCACAACACCATTGTCGCAGCCCGTGCCGGCAAGGATCTTGTCTCGTCGCTAGCCAGTGGTCTTTTAACGATTGGTCCTCGTTTTGGTGGAGCCTTGGACGATGCCGCTGCCATGTTTGCCGAGGCCAGTGATGTAGGAACTGACGCAGAGCAGTTTGTCAAGGATATGCGCAAGCAAAACAAACTGATCATGGGCATTGGTCATCGAATCAAGTCTCTAAGCAACCCCGACAAGCGTGTCGAGATCATCAAAAAGTTTGCTCTGGAGAACTTTACGGACAATACGGTTCTCAAGTTTGCACTGTCCGTGGAACAAGTCACGACAAAGAAGAAGGCCAACTTGATTTTAAACGTTGACGGTTGCATTGCAGTATGCTTTGTGGATATGCTTCGTGGGTGCGGTGCCTTTTCGCATGAGGAAGCCGATGACATGATCCGTAACGGATGCTTGAATGGCCTCTTTGTACTTGGTCGATCCGTTGGCTTTATCGGTCATTATTTGGATCAAAAACGTCTCAAGCAAGGCCTCTACAGACACCCGTGGGATGACATTAGTTACCTGAATGGAGCCGACATGTAATGCGCGTGCGAAAGACTGATACGATTGCTATTAAAGACGAAGTAATACATACAAACAAAGAGTGTCGTCTACTAGGGTTACCGTTGCATGCTGAGCCAAGGATTCAACTGGGCTACAAGTCTATTTTCTTACTTGGGTGCTTGATTTGATTCTTTCGTTCATTCAGCATTCGTCGTCCGAGTTTGCTTTGGACAGATCAAAGAGTTCCACCGTCTTGGAGTTGGCTGGAATAATAATCCTCTTGGGTCATACAGATGGTGGTCCGGGGAAAGATACGGTGTCGCCGATTTTGCTCAATTTTTTGCTATCGTAGCTTTCGTTTACAGCTAGGATGCACAAGCGAGCATCTTGCCCGGAGCCAGCGTTTTAGTCTATTTCTTCAATTCCTCGGCCAACCAAGCCATAAAGGATCTATCCCAATCAGCATTTTCAGAGGTGCCTGGTATCATTCTAAGATGAAAAATGGATGAGAGGTGCTCCAGCATTTCCTTGCAAACGATTGATGCCTCAATGTTCTCAGCCCCGTCCGCTTCGAGGGAATGGAATGAGGCTGTTATGTCACAAAGCGAACAATAAACAAAAACATCATTTCGAAGGGAAACGTCATTCTTGTCACTATATGCATGTAGACGGTGGAGATGCCGGGTGTCTGCAGAATGCTTCTCGTGGAAGTCCTTGACGATTTGTTCCAGCTTGGACTTCTTGATCTGAGAGGGATTCTTTTGAACCAAGTAAAGGTAACGCTAAAAGGTACAAGCCCATTGCTGAACGAAGGACGCGAATGAAAAAGAGGGCGCCAATCGCGTAGGCAGCGTAGGTGAGCAACTGCTTGTTTTCTTGCATGGACAGCTTTCCTGTACCTGTTTCAGCTGCTGAAGACGGTGATGATGTAGTAGTATTAGTAGTAGTTCTAGCAGTCGCCGCACGGACCAATGGCTCATCCCATTGGGACACGCGCACGACCTGCAACTGCTTGCTTACGGGTTTGCCGCAACTGTGCTCGGCGAGCAAGCTTCTATGCCAATCAGCACTTTCAGAGGAGCCTGGTATCATTTTAAGATGCCCAATGGATGAGAGGTGCTCCAACATTTCCTTGAAAACGATTGAAGCCTCAATGTTCTCAGCCCCGTCCGCTTCGAGGGAATGGTTTGAGGCTGTCATGTCACAAAGCGAACAGTAAACATAAACATCATTTCGAAGGTAACGGTTATTCTTGTGAGTATATGCATGTAGACGGTCGAGATGTCGGGTATCTGCAGAATGCTCCTCTTGGAAGTCCTTGACGATTTGTTCCAGCTTGGACTTCATGATCTGAGAGGGATTATTTTCCTTCTGGCTCCGAGCATCTCAAGCAGCCAAGACTCCGACAACGGCAAGCCCCAACGTAGCAACTCCAACTACACCAATGGGACTCCAAGACTTGTTGCTTCCTCCACCCCCCTCAAACTCTGAAAGGTTGAGGTTGCCGACGTCATAAAGCCAGACATCTTTACGAACGTATTTTACCAGGTCTTCAAGAATTTTGACTTGGATATGGTGGTCCAACTTTCCTTTGTCGAGATTGGCCTAGCCTCCGGTTTCATAGTTGCTCTTCGCTATGACGAGTTTATCGTTTTCGCTGGGATTTAGGGTGGTCAGGTAGACTCCTTCCCCATGTTTCCCTTCTTTAGATGGTAGAATGTAGCCACAACTACTGATTTTCTTGTAACCGGCCTTGTCAGTGTAATGAAAGAGATCCATGGTACGAGACGTTGCTTGTTTTGGTGTTTTGGTGTCTTGACTGATTTTCTTGTAACCGGCCTTGTCAGTGTAATGAAAGAGATCCATGGTACGAGACGTTGCTTGTTTTGGTGTTTTGGTGTCTTGGTTTGTGGGAGCGGTGATCAGCCGATGCCGATTCAAGACGTCTTGAAATTTTCCATGTGATAAAAGCATCAATAATCATCCCCGTGGCTGGATATTTGCTTGTCAAAACTTTCGTCCCATCTCACTTCCACGACTTAAACGGTTACCTCAAAGGTGTGATGACGAAAACTCGTCTCTAGCTACCGGTACTTACAGTACAAGTACCTGTAGTAGTCCTGGATGGGATGGGAAACGACAATCACAAGTACTGTACATCATGCAATAATAAGCGGAAGGCGTGAGCTACCGGTACAGTAGCGGCTAGTGAGCGCACAGGTACCTACGGTGAGCGGTGTCGAGTGTCAAGTTATCGTACCGGTACGACATCCACACCGGCTTTGACTAAATCCGACGACCAAAAAGCCTCGATTGATTTACGTACATTCATTCAACCTTTTCTTTCTCTTGATGTTCTACTAGAGCCATTCTAATCCTCACGACCCACCACTGCCACTTCTTTCTGTCTCCAATGAGTCGTAATGCCATCAGTGTGCGTCCGAAGGCCTTTCAAATTTGGTTGGCCAGGCCTATTCTCAAAATATTGACCGTGTCCCAGTCTTGCTCGTCCCCACTGTTGAGAATCCGATATTGGAGAAAGTTATCTGGAGGTAGCGGACAGACGTTCGCGTTACCAAACAAGAAAAAAGTGTCCGAACAGATGGAGGTCGCATCTGCTCCCACGTATGCGTCAATTCTTAAAAAGGGC
>Ga0307981_1002985_pt1 | contig 13135 bp, 10 predicted proteins | sample OrgLakmetagen987_FD_201849 | JGI IMG/M metagenome (GOLD analysis project Ga0307981, IMG submission 201849) | Saline water microbial communities from Organic Lake, Antarctica - #987 | ecosystem: Environmental > Aquatic > Non-marine Saline and Alkaline > Saline | place: Antarctica: Organic Lake... | reverse complement strand
AGCGTGTGCATCAGTTGAAAAGTCTGGAAGATTATGGTACAATACGATCAAACACATAAAATACAAAATGGAAACTACAGGCCACTCGTACCATCGAAATGCTAGACTTCGACCAATCAGTGAGAAGTATCTAAAATATGCTGCAAAGAAGCAAAAGGAAAAGAACGGGACGAATTTTTGCGTAGCCAGCAGCAATATCACTCTTCTTACTCAAGAATCTTCATTTTCTGAATCCGTGAATTCATTTCTAGTTGTGAATGATGGTATTGTGGAAGTTAGCCAAAAGAGGGGGGAGAAACGTTTATGCATTGAAAAAGATGTGCATAAAGGAGGCAATGAGGCCACATTCACGTAGAAGTACTAAATCAGACAGCACAGATCTCACTGACTTTTCTACAAAGTATCCTTGCTTTCCTCCACTTGATAAAAACCCATCTACCACAATGAGCCTAAACCCAGCGATAACAATGCCTCTAGAACAGATTCAAAACACTGAACAATATAAAAACAAGGCGGCGAAGAGAGATTCAGATATTATGAGAAAAAAATCCTCTTTGACTGCAATTCAGTACAAAATTTTCCCACCAGTACAGTCAGGACGTGTTGGGGTCACACGCACTGATTCAAACCCATCACATACGGTTAACAGCATGGCGCACAGATCCAGCTTCAAAACCTTTCCTCCGGTGGAGGTAGCAAGTGTTGGGGTCGCTTGTAATGACTCTGAAAAATCACACACACTTGACAATAAGGCGTGTAGATCTAGTTTCAATGATGCCGAATCTGAAAAAATCAATTTTGAGGCAAGACGTTGTATCTTGTTTAGTTTTCCAAGAGAATAAATAGCAAAGAACATAGATATGGTGGAAATAAAGTAGATATGATGTTCGTTGAATCCGCGAGTCCAGCTATAGTGTTAAATGTGAATGATCACGCCTCTTCCTACGAGGTCTCTCCTAGAACAAGAGCTCCAATATTGAGAAGTGGAATTGCCGTTGACCTCAACCACAAGGGGCAGTACAGCTCATCGCTGCTTGATAAAGAATCCGTGTCAAATAATAAAAGAGTCTCTTGTGATTCTGGGATCCATTCTTTTGCTTTCTCTAGAACGTTTACTGATTCTGGGACCTACACTCATTCTTATTCTCGCGATACTGAATATGTTTCTACTAAACAACTCAGCAACTCGCGGTCGTCCAGTTCTATCGACTCCGATGCAGGCTGCTTAAAAGAAGTGGTTATAGATTACTTTGGCTGCTGGTAAACATTTTTTGTGTCTTTAAAAAAGCATTAATAGGTTCCAGTGTACAGAATCTGTTTTGTCGTCAGGAGAATGTAGAAGCGAATATTTACCAACAGTTGTACCACAATTTATGGTCTTGAGTGACGAGCTTTGAACGGTGGTTGTATACTGTTGGCCATTTAGGTATGTCAAGAAATATATCGTGATTCTGCAGATAAAGGAAGATGGTTAATGTTTGTGAACAAGATCATGCTTCTATCTTGGTGTCGGATTGTCTAGATAATTTGTCCTCAGAGAGGAATTTGGTGATTAGAAATAGCCGACGCTCTCCTACAGTAATAACCTAGATGGATCTATTCAATTGTAGTTGCTGTGCTGTGCTGTGTCGATAGGTGATTGGCAATCCTTGAATCTCCAAGGAGCTAAAACATGCGACCCAACTGAATTATTTGAGGTGGTGTAGTGCTGCAAAACGCCATCTCATCCTATTTTTATATTAAAGCAATCCTATATCTGCTTTACTATCCTCGCCTTACAGTAATCGAAATACTACACTTTGGCATTACTACCATCCATCAGACGTGTAATAACTAATTGATTTATCATCGTATGATCCTGATCGGCTTGAGTATGAACCAGAATCTGATGAATAGGATGATGCCGATGATTGAGAATAGCTTGAGTAACGGGTAGACCTTGACATCCGAACGGAATTCGATCTAGATTTCAATTCGGAATCGGACCTCTTTGAAGAACGTCGCGAACTAGAGAGATGTAGACTTTGTGTTACCGCCAGATTAGAGGACTCGATGTCAGAATCTGCTACCGCTCTCTTTCTAGCAGGGCGAATTAGATCAGTGATTAGCATCGTCGTATTTGCAGTTTCGTTAGTCTTGTGTATTGCGGGATGTGGAAAATTCTCTTCGTTAACATACATGCTATGCTTCTTTGTATTTTGGAAGGCATTGTCTCCTGCAACAGCTTGGGAGGAACAAATATTTTGTGCTGGATTCGATTCCAATGGCTGATCATCATCGTACCTTGCGTGTGCTATCTCTTGATCTGCTTGAATGGAGGAAGTATGCTCATTTTGTGCTGGATTCGATTCGAATGGCTGATCAGCATCGAACATTGCATGTGCTATCTCTTGATTGGTTTCTGCTTGAATGGAGGAATCATGTTTACTTTGTGCTGGATTCGATTCCAATGGCTGATCAGCATCGTACCTTGCGTGTGCTATCTCTTGATCTGCTTGAATGGAGGAAATATGTTTACTTTGTGCTTGATTCGATTCGAATGGCTGATCAGCATCGAACATTGCATGTGCTATCTCTTGATCGGTTTCTGCTTGAATGGAGGAATCATGTTTACTTTGTGCTTGATTCGATTCGAATGGCTGATCAGCATCGTACCTTGCGTGTACTATCTCTTGATCGGTTCCTGCGTGAATGGAGAAAGCATACTCATTTTGTGCTGGATGATTCGATTTCAATGGCTGATCAAAATCATTCATTGCATATGATACATGTTGATTGGTTTCTGCTTGAATGGAGGAAGCATGTTTACTTTGTGATTGATTCGATTCCAAGCGCTTGACTGTGTGAATATTAAATTGCTCGGAATTTTGTGCAGAAATAATCGAAGTCACTGCTGTGGATTGTGTATGATTTCTGATTGTCGGTGTAGCCACTGATTCTGAAACATGTGGCTCGTTATGAAACTGCCCTTGGCAAATATTTTTAATACTATTGCGTTGATAGGTACTCGTCTCAGGAATTAAACCAAGTGGAGCTTCCCCAGTCCTTGCATATCCATACGCACACTGCAAATCAATCTGAGACATTGATCCGTAATGATGATCAGACGGCACGTAACTGGTATTGTATTGCATCTGAGGGTAAAGTGGTTCAACGATTCTATCTGTTACGTATTGCTGATCAAGCCCGACTGGGTATTGTCGAGGCATACTGCTTTGGTGCAAATCTATTGAGTCCGTTATATTCGATGAAGATGCCGTCGCGGGATAGAAACCTTTGGAACTGCGCTTGGCAATGATTGCTTTTGCCTTTTCTCTGTGAGACGAGGATGTGTCACCTCTCTGCATGTGCCAGCTCTCTCCTAGAGATTCCCTTACTCTAGATGTGGTTGAATGGTGTGGCTGTAATTGTGGTTCCAAATGAATTGATTCATCAGCATAGGGAGTTGACGAAGTTATCTCAGAATGAGCGGAACTTGAAATCCTAATTCTTTTCATCTTTGCAAAAAGGCTGTTTTCAGACTTTCGTAGTGACTGTTTCAAGGCTTTGGTACTGCTCAGAGAGTCATCATTTATATCTTTACGAGCCTCGCGTTCCATCGCAAGAATCATAGCAACTGTATCAGTGTTCAGACTTCTGTTAGATTGTAAAGCCACGTGCATTGTAGAATGGCGTCCGAGAGAGACTTCGTATTGTGATCTAGGATTTGCACTCAGGTCATCCTCTGCCTTGTCTCGGCGAAAGGAGCCCTCCTCGTAATGGAATGATTTTTCATCTGGCCTATTCGCTGGTTCTCTTTCTTCTGCGAAACTAATTGACTTTGTCCTTCTCATAGAAACAGGTTTTCTTGATTCCTCATTAATTGCACTTTCTTGCCTTTCTTTTTTATCGACAACAGTTTGCGAATCATTGTAGTTGTCACAGGGATCTGAAATAATACTATGAACGTTTGCTGTCCATATTCCATGAGTATTCTTCTTTGAATTTGTCTTATTCCTCAATGACTGTAAGTACTGCATTCTCCTAGAAGTAGCCTGGTTTTTTTCATGAATGGAAGATTGCGAGCTCACTTTTTGTGACTTGGTTACAGGCGACTCCACAAGTTTGACAGTCGAAGGATGATTAGCCAATGAACTCGGTTGTGCCAGGTGGGGCTTCGTCTTCTTCTTGACCTGCTCTTTTAAGAAAGCTTGTCGTTGCAAATGCGAAACAGAAAATGATCTGCTAGCTGTCGCTCTAATCGAAGGATCCACTATTTCTTTTCTAATGATCTTTCCCATAGTTAACGATGCAGTTGTTGAATTAGATGTTGGTGTTCTGAATAGTGATGAAGCATTCTTAGCTTTCTTTATTCGATCGCTTAGTCGGGATGGGCGTCTCGTCGAGGACGATTGCATACTACAGCCTAATAGTAGTATCCTCAGTAGAATCCACAGTTATGTCTAGTTTTACTTTCTCAGCCAGATTATTCATTCGGTCCAACGCTATTCATTCGGTCCAACGCCCAACGCTGCTGTTTGGCGTTTATCTTTATCGTCGAAAAATCAGCGAAATAATTATGCGACATTCTTGTAAATAACTGGGCCTTCCTATGGCCTAGATGCCTAATTTAGCTTTTAGAACGCAATTAGCTAGCTGCTACAGGCTGAATAATCTGCAATTTGCGAACATATTTTGTCTACCTTTGTCATGAACTTCCTCACATTATGACCTACAAAGTCTCCTACACGATAAATGCCTTCCACTTCCTTGTATTCTCAATGGGATTCAGGATCTGACAGAGCGGTTCTACCATTGAATCCATTCTGTGTATTGAGTTCAAGCTTCTGGCAAAGGCGTCTGCCATGTCAGGGACATGCAGATCGAAATCATGTAGAGGCGTGTGAAGCTCAGCTTAAGCCATGTCCCTTGAGACTGGTGTGACGTGGTCCTCTATGGGTAACCTGAATACAATATTAGCGTGGCCATGAATAAATGTTAGATTCATGTCAGACTCTTGAATTAGGTTCCTCCAGCGTTGTGTCCGTTGACAGCGTATCTCAGTTGATTTTAAGGTTCAGTTTTAATAATCATGATCACCGGCATTCTTAAATCCTTTGAGAATGTCTACAATACTTAAGTGGTCTTTCTATGTAGTAGAGTACTTTATTAAAGCCTTTGTTAGCTTACAACTCTAATACAAGGGTTTGCCCTCTTGCATGATGATTGCACCTAATTGGAAGTCACTTGCATCTGTACGACTTGTGAACTTCTTATTAAAATCTAGGTAGGCAAGGAGGATGTCTCTTGTGCGATAAGTCTTCACATTTCAATGAGAGCAGATTCGCATTTATCGGTCCACACGACAATCAATGGCAAGAGCATCTCACTTCGTCTACGTCGGATATCACGATAGTATTGTAACATGCCGGCAAAAATGGTGAACTTCCGACTTGGTGGCAGGACGCTGAATGTCAAGGATTGCTTGAACCTTTTTCGGATTAGTTTTGATTCCTTCCGTGTGTTGAGGATACGCCGATAGCCACTAGCTAGAGTAGACGGTGACCTATCCTTTGACTCTTCACTTTTTGCTACAACAAGAACGACGAGGATTCTGCATTTGGTCCTTGGAGGAGAAGCTTAAAAGCGAGAACGAAGAGGTTGGGCAAACACAATGATGGTCCCTTATCTTTTATGTTGTTTCGTGTCGTGTAGTTTGTACGTGGGACGTGGGACGTGGGTATCGTAGTTCGTTGTCTCGGCGTATTGCGCATTCGTAGGCGATTGATAGTTGCCAATATTTGCACAGTGGTCTAGCTAGCACTATTTACTATCTCAGGTTTGGAGCTCCATTTTATTGAGGAAGGCCGGCGAAACTTCTTCCATTTTCATTTGTAATTTCTAGCAGCTGGTAGCTTGTAAATAGCAAGCTCGCAGCTCGCAGCTCGCAGCTCGCAGCTCGCAGATAACTAATAACTAATAACTAATAACTAATAACAGCAGAATTAGATACACACAACTGAAAACAGATAACGATGAAAACAAAAGTTGACGCGTCACATTCTCCTCAACAGGATCCTCTCCAGATTCTTCGCGATCTGGTCTCAGATGAGTTTAAATGTGCGATCTGTCTTGATACTTGCACAGATACGAATGTGAATCCACAATGCGGTCATCGATTTTGTAAAGTCTGCATCAAGCTTAGCTTGAGCAAATGCAAGCACGAGTGTCCCAATTGTAGAGCAGGCATTCCTACACATCGTTCCTTGAGACAAGATGCGAAATTTGATCGAATTGTGAGTACATACGCACTTTTATTGTTTGCCGGTGATACTTTATCCGATCATCTTGAAATTATCCACAATCAACATCTCACTAGCTAGAGCAGATATAGCTGTCACAAACTAACATCCTCATCCAAATTAGTTACTAAAAATTCTAGAAACAATTGGGGTATTGGAAGCAAATGTCGCAGAAATAGAAATGAGTGCAACAAACTCGTTGAAAGAAAGTAGTGATAAGTCGAAAGACAGCAGTGAGGAGTCTCAAGAAAGCTGCGGTAAAAAAACGAAATGCGCAGTATCGAGCAATAGGCATGATATGGACAATATTACTATGGGAGGTAAGAGAGAGGCTGATGGTGGTGGAATTGTTGCAGTAAATAACCATCAGGTAAATGCAAATGCCACAATGCAAAAAGAAGAGAGTTCTTCAACGAAGATGAAAGCCCGATTGAATCATTCTAATATAATCAATAGAAAGAGGAAACAAGTCAGTGAAGATTCCACCTGCTTGTCCAAGCACGAAAAGGCATCGAAGAGCAAACGCAAGAGAGAAACACGCCAAGCCGAGGATGAGATGGCGAAGAAAGATGCAAAGCAGAACGAAAAGAAGAAACGGAAGAAGGAAAGAAAAGCAAGCGATTCTCATCTTGATGTACCCGCTGGGATTGATGTTTCTGATTTCATGCATCATGAAGCAAATATGGATGATGGAACTGATATGCATACCATGAACGCCAAGGAAAAAATGCGAGCATGAAAAATGGAATAAACGCTTCATGGAGCTTGTGAAGTATAAAGAAAATAATGGACATTGTAATGTCCCAACCAAGAATGGATCGTTAGGGAATTGGGTCACAAGCCAGAGGACTTTCTTCAGATCCAAGAAACTAAAGGCGGATCGTTATGAAAAACTTGTGGGGATTGGGTTCACATTTGAGAATGCGAGATTTGAGACGAAATCCGAACGTGAACAATGGAATAAATGCTTCATAGAGCTTGTGAAGTATAAACAAAAGAATGGACATTGCAATGTCCCAACTGGCCCAACCACGCATGGATCGTTTGGGTACTGGATCTCGACACAGAGGTCTTTGTTCAGATCCAAGAAACTCAAGGCGGATCGTTATGAAAAACTTGTGGGGATTGGTTTCGCATTTTCATTTACGAAATCCAAACATGAAACATGGAATATACTCTTCGTGGAGCTTGTGGAGTATAAACAAAAGAATGGACATTGTAATGTCCCAACCAGTAATGGATCGTTTGGGAATTGGGTCTCGAAACAGAGGACTTTGTTCAGATCCAAGGAACTCGAGGCGGATCGTTATGAAAAACTTGTGGGGATTGGGTTCGCATAGCAGTGGCATGATATGTATCAGAAACTATTGGAGCATAAGGAGACGAAAGGATATTGTCTTTATGTGCTGAATACCTTTTCTCTTGGGAGATGGCTACGTAGGTAGAGGTGGATTTACAGGTATGGTATCTTGAGAAATTGCTTTCTGTTTGCTTTGATGATAAAAGGGAAGAAGGGCGGGGCCGTTGGTGTTCGTGATGCTTCATCGGGACAGACTCCAAGGAAGAAGAGAAAGGTGGAGGATTTGGACAATGATCTTGCCACCATGACCCATGAAAAAAGTAATGACAATTGCAATGCTCATGCTCATGAAAGAGGTTGTGGAGGGTGAAACGGGGAGAGGGCGGCCAAATATCGGGAAGAATATGAGCAGAACATCGGATTGACAGACCGGGGAACGGATCTAACTGTTTTTGAAATGTTTGTAAACTATTCTTAACAACAATATTGTATTCACATACGTAGTAGCCACGTAACCAAGAAGGCGTTCCTTATTGGTCTATATAGTGGCTAATGTTTCGTGCCTTTAGCATTAACACGTTTTTGTAATAAAACCGTGAGTGTTCACTCAACTCATGATTGCGCCACAGAGCTTTGGCCACTCGCTCTGTACCAACTTTTCCCAGTGCCATCGTTAAATAGTGCAGCGACTACCTTTCCGACCTTCAGATCGCATGGAGACCCGCCTGTTTGTCTTTTTTCTTTAAAATGGTGATACCTTACAGTTGCAATCGCTTGCCAATGACTGATGGTGTGACTCGTCTTGTGTAGAGGTGCCACATGTTAACATTCTTTGATTTTTGGTGATGCCCATCACCCTTCACCAACCAGTTTCCATCATTCAGAGCAGGGTTTACATGCATGCCACCTACCCTCCCCGACACGCCTTGAACTTGGAGAGCGCAGTATCTGATTGTTTAATTTGAAGCTAACTTCAAGTTTGACTTGTTGTGGGTCGCTGCAATCGTGACAACTGGAACCAAATCAAGATCCTGTTATTAATATGATACAACATGAAATGCAGTATCAAAATGTAACGATCCATCTGTAATTAATATGGTGCAGCATGAAATGTAGTATCAGAATGTAGCGATCCGTCGATAGAGAGACAGAAAGAAGAAAAGAATGAAAAAAATACAGAGTTCAATTTCATTCAAAGTAATAGTGCAATCATCGAGATCATCAAGATCACCCAAAAATTATCGGCAAGCAAGGCACGATGTAATAATATTTACCTCGACATGCAACCTTCACCGAAAGCAGCAACAACAGTGGGCCCCTTTCCTCACTAACGTCATTCATTTGTTCATCAAAATCAGGCACTGCACCTCCCAAGATTCCAGTATCTCCGCCAAATATTGATATATCCTCTATCTCGCGTGCTACAGCCTTTTTAGTGGATCGGACTAGCGCTTCTGTGGGTATAGGTGGCAGTATGAGGGAAGAAGCTTGTGTGAAGCAATTTGGTGGAAGATGGACTTCTGATACTAGCTCAGCATTATCTTCATTCCGTTAGTCGGTGATTGGTGTCTTTCTCAATTTCTGTTGCATGCTTGCCTAGGATTTGCAGCTATTCTGGATTTGACAACATACTCGTAGTCCTGCATGCCTGCAATTCCGTTCTCTGCTGTAGATGTAGAAGCAGGTCCTTTTGTGTTAACTAGATAGAGGTGATGAAAACCAGCCATTACTGTGATGTGGTTGGAATCTGTTCAAAGTTATATTCTGAACCGCTCGACAGCCGAAATTGTGATATTGTCGATTATAATGAATTTATTGTATAGTTGGAAATATGATTGCAAATAAACTGACTTTTAAAAGCTTCGTGCAGTCTTGCAGATGATCATTAAGTCATGCCTTAATTTTGACTTGGTTCCATCATAGGCAACTCCTTCCAGATTTCCTCAATAATGCCTTGTTCAACTCCCTTACTAGCTCCAGCAAACAGTCCATCCAAATAAGCTTGCACAGCTGGAATTTCAAAAGCAGGTTCAAACAGTATCTGATTCCATGGCAACGTAATAAGTGGCTGATGTAAAATTCCTTCTTGCAGTATAAAGGACAGAACGGCAATCATTCCCAATCTTCCATTATTAAGTTCTCTCGCTTGCATATTCCTTTTCATTGCATCTGGCGCGCCATCTAATATACACAGAGGATCCCAGAAGCATTCACCAGGAAGGAAGGCATCTCCAGCATCGACGTCTTTAATGCTCGCAGCGTATATATCAAGGTATCCAAGCAAGAGCATGATGAGAGTCATGAATAGAGATACAAAAGGCAGAGTGATTCCTCCATAAACCAATGTTGTCTGACCAAAACTTTCTGGAATAAACAACCGGTCAATAATCTCCTGCAGCGGCCAAAGAATTGTAGCAAGCATGGCAAGTCTCCCATGCCGAATTTCAATTTCTCTGTAGTCGCGCAAGATGAGAGCTGGGGGTCTATCTTCAAATTCATCAAAAATGGGCTTTGTCTTTGTGCTCAAGGGAAGTGCTGCTCCAATTCGATTTTCCTTTTTTGGATCATTTGGTTCGGGTAGAATATTAATCAAAGCATTTTGCATCATTTTGAAATAATCCTTGGTAGCGAGACCCAGTGGGTCGAAACCAAAATCGCCAGGGAGGCATTTACTGCCCACTCCTGCAGTAGCAGGCACAACTCCTTGCAGAAGGGCTTGTTCCAAGGCCGACGGGCTCAATGCTTTAGATGGCGGTTGATTTGCGTTACTGAATGAATAATCACTTTGATTTGTTACGTGAGGTGACGAATCTAGTTCCCAGAGCGTGGTTTCCTTCTCGTCATCACCCTCGCTGTCATCATCGATATTATCTGTACCATCTTCCCAGCTTTGTTGTTGGAGAAGGTGATCTAATTCTAATTCTTCCAGTTCATCGAGATCGTAATCTTCCAAGGAATCATTGAACCTTTCCAGTTCGTCAAGATCTATTAATTCTAGCAGTGCATCTTCATCAAATAAATCATCACCGTTGTCTGGATTCAAGTCCAAACCAAGCTGATCATCTTCATTTTCATGTTCATTGCTATTATTAATATCGATGTTTTTGCTTCCATCGGACGACATTGACATACAGATCCGCGAAGTTGGAGACATCCTTCTTCTATTTGACATATATGAGAATGGATTTGGGAGATTATGGGCATGCAGTGGTCCTAAGGGCAGGATCATTTGTGGGAGAATCATGTGCAGACCACCCTGAGCTTGGCCTTGAGCTTGGCCTTGACTAGATGAACCTGAGCAAAATGCGAGTGTCATGGGATGGTGCACTAAGTATCAAGTATCTGTTGATGGATAATAAAGAATGCAGCTTAGATATTTGATGCTCTTATTGCAGTAAGTAATTGATGAAGAGTCACGAGTAGGTATGTGATGTGTTTAATACTTGGCACTTCTTTTACTGTTCACTGTTCCGTGCTTCGGGCTTCAAGCTTCAAGAGGTTCACTTGGATCCGTTCAACCTCCTTCCTTCCTTCCACTAAAACCGTTAAAGGCAGGTAAATAAACACACGCGCACACTACTGCGCATAACTCTCGTCGCTCCAAACAACAACGGCAGACTGAACACCAACTTACTCACAACATAATAACAAAAAGAACTGAAGAAAAATGGTGAAAGTATGGTACGAACCACCTCCTTATGGTCCCCGCACTTCCCTCAATCGGCCCTCATACGGAAACGGAAATGATCTTGGACCCAAATGGGTTGTGAGACTTTCCAAGATGCCCGCTCACAGAGTGATCGTTCCTTTCGTCGCTACTTTCATCTTCCTTGGCTCCATCCCTATCTGTAAGTGCTTTTCTTCTACGTGGATTTCTACGGACACCACTCGCGGTTTTGAAAAATAATATCGAAACCTCTTGAACACAACAGACAAATTGGAATTGGAATTATTAGACCCTGGGCATGTTTCTGTTGGTTTCAATGATGATTCATTCCTTACTGTTCCTTTCCTACATATGCTGATAATAAATAATTCACACTGCATTCTGCATTCCTCGCCACAACAACAGGGAACCATAAGCTTCCATACACTCTTTCCCCAGAGTACCTAGCTGCTCAGCGTGCTTACATGCGTTACCACAACATGAACCCCATCTGGGGTATCTCCTCCAAGGATGCATCTGATGGTCAGAAGTAAAGAGTATGATTAGAATTGTGCAGCAGAATTGGTTGTCTTGAGGGATGAGCAATTGGAATTAGTTGGAACTTTTCAATAATAGAATGGAATGACATTCAAGTGAAATCCAATTTTAGAGTGGATCGGAAGATTTATTGGATGAGGTTGTACCGGTATTGTTAGGTATGAAGGGACAAATGAAAAGAATGGATTATCATATCAATACTTGTTGGTTGACTAAGGATTGTCATTTAAAAAATTTAAGGATTAGGTATAAATTGTTTTGTCTTTTGAAGCAGCGTAACTAGAACATTATAGTACAGTATGGATATGTATATACATCGATGCAATAAATGCGTATCGTAGGTCTTAGGTCTCAATGAAAAATGGCAGCAGCAATAGAAGGTATTTCTAGAAAGTTACAGGTAGCGCTTATTTTTTCTTTGATTTGCTCATGATCGTCTTCAAAACTGCCGAAGTAAACCCTTCACCTGTACCATCACCACTACCACCACCTCCATCGCTCGATCGTTCTCTCATGCTCAACCCCAAATCTTCTAAACTGGAATCATAACCATCATCAGGCGAACCGGTCTCTCCAGCAGGCATTACGATTATATTATTCTTACTCCTACTCATGGCATTGATATTCACTTTGGCAAGACCAAGACCTGGTCCTCCTACACCAGGGCCTCTTACGTGTACATCGTGCACATGATTGTAATGCCTTCTGCGATATTTTCTCAGCAACAATATAAGATACCGCGGTACCATGGACCACACAACCTTGACCTTTCCCCATAAATTGATCTTTTGATAATTGGCATGAATCAGGACATGATTATGGGTATAAATAATGGCAAGAGTCATGACCAAGAAGTATAGAGCTGATGTTTTGAATGCGACCTTGGCTTCTGACTTCATTTCAAAGATCATCCCCATGGATTCCATCATTCTGTTCATTTCCTGATGATCAGTACTCTGTTTTGAAGTCGTGACATTGTTGAGGATTCGAAGTCGAGCGGAGAAGTGCACCCAGCTATATTTGCTGTATTGTCCCATTAGGTTTCGACTAAGCGGTGTTCGAGCGGCCGATACACCTTTAATGTAGAGGGGTTGAACTTCAATGATAAACCCGAAGATGAAGAGGAGGAGAGTTCCAATGAACGAAAAGATGGTGATGGCTTTTGATATTTGTAGGTTCAATGGTTGAGCTGAGAATGATTCCGGGTGTGTATTTTGCGCGTGATATACGACGGTCTTCGATTTGTGATGGTTCCCAGAGAGAAGGAAAGAAATGTATTTTTGGTCCGCGGGCATGAAATCAGCAATATTTGGATGCGGTGTTGGAGATGATGGAGATTGTGTTGATTTC
>Ga0307981_1002983_pt1 | contig 13138 bp, 11 predicted proteins | sample OrgLakmetagen987_FD_201849 | JGI IMG/M metagenome (GOLD analysis project Ga0307981, IMG submission 201849) | Saline water microbial communities from Organic Lake, Antarctica - #987 | ecosystem: Environmental > Aquatic > Non-marine Saline and Alkaline > Saline | place: Antarctica: Organic Lake... | reverse complement strand
GCCCATGCCGAAGGCGAAGCCTGTGACGACTTCAGGATCGAATGCTTGGTCGTCACGCTGTTTAGAAATGGTGCTGAAGACGGCGGGATCTACCATCCCACAGCCTGCTACTTCTATCCATTTTGGCTCTTGGCCCTCGATTCTGAGCTTAACGTCTATTTCAAAACTAGGCTCGGTGAAGGGGAAGAAATGTGGGCGGAAGCGGACTTCTGTCTCATCACCAAACATCGCTTGGAGAAAATATTCTAAGGTGCCTTTGAGGTCGCCTAGCTTCACATCCTGATCCACATAGAGCCCTTCTAGCTGGTTGAAAACGGGTAGGTGAGTGGCGTCCACATCATCTCTGCGATAAGCGGATCCTGGTGCGATGATTCTCACTGGAGGAGTGGAGTTCTCCATGGTGCGAATCTGCACTGACGAAGTGTGGGTGCGGAGCAGCTTGCCTCCATCGAAATAAAACGTGTCTTTCTCGTTTCGGGCCGGGTGGTCATCGGGGGTATTCAGTGCATCGAAACAGTGATATTCTGTCTCTATCTCTGGACCGTCTGCGAGGGCGAAGCCCATGCGGCGTAAGATCTGGATGGCTCTGTCCTTGATGATGGTGAGTGGGTGGAGTCCGCCAGTAGCGAGTTCGCGTGCCGGGAGTGTGAGATCGATACCTGCGATAGATTTTTGGTCAGCCAGGTTTTGTAGCTCTAAGGTTTTAGCGTCGAGCGCGGCGTTGATCGCGGCGCGAGCTTGATTTAGGGCTGCTCCAAAAGCAGGCTTGTCCTCATTGGCGATGTCTCTCATGCCAGCGGATGCGCTAGCCAGAGTTCCTTTTTTCCCCAGAAATGCCACGCGTGCTTCTTCGAGGCCACGTTCATTAGTAGCAGCTGAAATACCAGCAACTGCCTCCTCTGAAATTTTTTGAATATCGTTTGTCATAAGTCCGTGTGCTTCCTGCTTCTCGCTCCTTGCTTCCAGAACCAAAGGTTCAATTTACTTCTTATAAACATCCTCTGGATTAAACGTAAGATCCTCAGTAAATTTCAGTGCGGTAGGTGAAGCATTATCGCCCACAGCCACTTCACGGTAGAAACAAGAGTTACGGCCCGTGTGGCAGGCTCCAGATCCATGCTGATCTACATAAAGAATGATTGCGTCTTGGTCACAGTCCGTCTTAATCTGCTTTACCTTCTGGGTATGGCCAGAGGTGGCACCTTTGTGCCAAATTTCTTGGCGTGAACGTGAGTAGTAAACTGCCTCGCCGAGCTTGAGAGTCATCTTGAGAGACTCATCATTCATGTAAGCGAGCATTAGCGGTTCCTTGGTTTCTGCATCCATCGCGAGCGCGGGGATGAGGCCATCGGAGTCGAACTTAGGTGCGAATACGGGTAGTTCTTCGATGTCTTTCTTAGAGTCGCGTGCGCCAAATGTGGTGTCCATATTTGTAATCGGTTAGATGTGTTAGGTTCTGAATTAGAGTGTGACTATGCTAATTTCAGACGGTCATCAGACTCAAGAAGAGTGGTGATGGAATCCCATCCGCCTTCGGTCTGCAGATTGAAAACGTAGAGGTAAGCAGTGACAAGCTTGGTGTCAAACTTAGCAAGCAATGCATCGACAGCGCCTTTGGCCTTTTCAGCATCGAGCTCCTTTGGAAGTTCGCCTTCTACTGAGCCTTTACCATCGTGTTCGATGTCCATGGCATCACAGAAAGTGACCAGGATCTCTTCATTTCCCTTCATGAAGAAAAGCTGGAAGAGGTGTTCGCCCATCATGTCTGTTGACTTGAGTTTGAGTGTCTTGTGCAGCCATTTGAACTGATCCGGAAGCTGCTTTTTCTGAATGAAGACTGGGCGGAGCTTGCGGTCCTGCGCCAGTGAAGTCACCGTGTTCTTGTAGAGATCCTTCTCCTCAGCGCGGAGCCATGTGAAGAGGTCTGTGATGAGTGCTGGATCGGCTGCTTGGTAGATTTGATGTGCGTTCACTATGATAAATGGTTTAATTAATTTGATCGGAGTGAACTCGGGAGCGAGGGCTTAGTCAAGGTTTGAGTGTGAGGAGGGAGGGATTTTCTCTGAGGTAAAACTTACCTCAGGTTACGGGACTTTGATCAGGTGCTAGCTGTCCTCGTGTTGGTTCTTATTCCTATATGATTACTTCTGTTATCTGAGTGACGGCGACTACGATGATTATTATAATGCTCGTTATGATTTCTATGACTGCTGTGTCTGTTACGATGCTGGCTATGGTTGTTGTTTGAGTAGCGACCGCTATTATAATGGTTTCTGTGTGAGTAATGATCTGAGCGATGGCGGCGATCACTATTTTTTTTACCATAATAGGCAATGGCACCAATGGCAGTCGCTCCCAAGATCAGTGGAATAGTAGGGTCAGAAACGGTGCTGTTATTTCTGTATGGTCCATTACTATATGGCGTGTATGAGTTCCCGCTACTGCCGTAGGAAGAGCTCACAGGGTAGGACTCATAAGCACATGAACTAACCAGTGAGATACAGATTGCCGCTGAAATAGTGCGAAGGTTAAATTTACTGAATATTTTTCTGATTTTCATCATAGGTGAATTGATTGTTCTGCCGATTTGACTCACTAGTGAATGGTATTTATTCAGATTTTTTTCTGTATCTGGTGTAATAAGAGTGATCGATCTGAAATGAAGTTACTTTGTATTTACATTTTAGCTTGATTCTTTATAAAATTTGCCTAGTCTGGAAAATATAACTTTTAGTAATACTTAAATCCACTAGTCTGATTACTAGTTACAAAATCCAGAAAAATATGTATTCATCCAATTTTCCTAGCTCAACGAAACAGCCTCTGATCCAACAAGCAATGGCGACAGATATGAAGTTAGCGACTCTGCCAATAAGAAAGTCAATTAGGAGCAAAGGCTTCACACTCGTCGAAATACTAGTGGTAATGGCTATCATTGCCACCTTATTAGGACTTGGTGTGGGCGCGATCAAAAATATGGCAAGCTCTAAAGGGGTGAGCAGTGCGGTGCCTCTGGCAGACAGCATTTTTGCTCAGGCTAGGCAAGTGGCTAAATCATCTGGTGTCCCTACTAGAGTCGTGATCTATGCGGACTATGGGGGTAGCGATGAAGATAAGCGTTCACGTTACCTTAGAACGGTTGGAGTGGCAACTGGTAGAGTAGCCGGAGAGCCTGCATCTAAAGGGCAAACTATAGAGGAGTGGAGATTAGTTTCTAGACCAATCATATTACCTAGTAATACCTTCTTCAATGCAAAGCTAAGCAATAAATCCGCAACTGATGGAACAGCGATTTTCCCCGGAGATATAGCGCCTAAAAATTGTTACGTCTATGAATTCAACTCAGAGGGGGCGCTTATTGAGGCGAGTAATGACGGAAGTGGTGCCCCAGTTGATAATGGCCAGTTTGTCGTTCAGGCTGGTAAGTTGAGACCCGGACAAGATATTCCAGTTGTCGATAGAAATGCGACGCGAGATCTTGGTGGATTTAAGATTTGGGCTAACGGAAGAATGGCAATGTTTCGGAGTCCCAAACAAATTATCGAGGCATCTGAAGATCCAGAATTTTAAAGATTAAAGATGATAGCAAAATAGTAGGCCCAATCACTATTAATATAAAATTATGAAATCACTCACTTTTTCACAACTTAAACATAACACTATGCATCCCCGCCGCGTCAATTCCAGTAAAGGATTCTCTATCGTCGAGGTAGCCATTGCCATGGGCGTGGTCACCCTACTCCTGACCACTTTCTTGGGGGTCTTTGGACCAGCTCAGAAAAATATTCAACGAGCTCTTAGCACGAAGGATGCTAGCAGGATGAAAGACACGCTATCTAATGAGATGAGTATTCTGCGCTCTACAGATACCGACGCTAGCTCATTTGCGAAGGCATTTAGGATGATAAGTAGCTCTCATGCGAAGGTAACAGCAGTGCTGATGTATCAGTATAGAGCAGATCCGGAGGACACTGACAATGACGGGATTCTGCCAGCATTCACAGGTACTGACGGAATCCAAGGAAAAGACTACATCATCCAGACCGCGGTGAGAACACTCGGTGTGAGTGAGGGGAGTGATGATGACATAAAAGATGAGCTTAAAGTTGTGGATGGGCCAGTATTTGTAGTCAGAATGACTCAGCTGGTCAAGGATACTAGCGATTCCTCTGCAGGTAAGCTAGTCCTTACGGCGCGTGAATCCCCAGCTGCAGGCATCACAGACCCAGACACCCCAGGTGCAGACATCACTGATCCAGCTTTATATCCTAAGGCTGTGATCGCATTTAGAGCGGAATTCTTTCAACTTAGTGCGAATAAATTTGGGTTTATCAACAGTAATAACTGGGATTTTGATAGGGTTGGAAATGCGGTGACGGAAGTGAATATGGCTATACGAAGATAAAGTCTAATAACTGAAATAAGATGAAATTTGAAATGAAAAATACTAATCAGCAGAAGCAATCAGTGCAGAAGAAAGCGCATAGAGGATTCACGCTTATCGAGCTACTGATCTCCATGACGATCACGCTAATCATCGTGGGGCTCCTGATGGGAATGACTAAAATGGCAGTGAGCGCATGGCAGAAGACCCATGCCAAGACGAGATCTTCTAGACTAGCGCAAGAGGTTTTTGACTCTATTGGTAAGGATCTAGAAGGAATGGTGATCCGTTCGGGAAATAATTACGAATGGTTACTCATCAAGGATGTGGATAGCATGGAAGATGATGAAATGGGGCCTATTGGAGGTCCTGGAGCTGACGCCGAAAAGCAAATAGTAAACCCATTAGAGATCAGTTTCTTTTCAGCAGTGACTGATAGATACAATGGTCAGATCAACGTTTCAGGAGTTGATATGGGAGGTGATATTTCTATGGTGAGATACAGACTGATTCATCAAGATTTAATAGGTGGGGCTACTCCGAAACCAGTATTCGCTTTGTATAGAGAGCGCATTGATCCTGATTATACTTTTCATCATGCTTTGGCTAATAAAAAAACTCCCATTACTGATCCTGTTGTCTATTCCATTGATAGTGATGATTTGAGGGACACCCCTTGGACAAATAGAGATATGACTGAAAGACCGATTAGAGATTATACTTCTGCTGGGATTGTGGAGGAGCAAAACTATTTGGCTGAAAATATATTCGATTTCACATTAAGTTTTAATTTCGAATACACTCTCGCTAGTGGAGCCAAAGGTTACGAGAGAGTAGTGATTCAAGCTAATGGTGATAACGAGAGTCTTAGCATCAAAGGAAATGAAATTTTGGTAAATATCCAACCAGATGGCACTGGTGAGTCTCCTCTTCCAACAGGAGCAAGCTCACCAAGACTAGCGGGTGTCGATGTGAGTATTTTAGTTCTCTCTGATGGTGGGATGAATGGGCTTAAGAATAAAAACATTACTGATGATGCTGACTTCGCGAAGTTCCTCAATGAATTTGGACATCACTACTCCAAGTCGGTGATCATACCACGGCCATAGCGCTTTAAAAATCTTGCGATTTGAAGCAGGGTGTGTTTGTTCTGATGGTTTTAGCTGCTGCATCTTGCAGCAGTCCGTTCATGTGGCTACCAGCCGCAATGACCTTTAAGCATCCTCGCTGCAAGATGCAGCAGGAACGGACTGCGGCTAGAAGCCGACAGCTACTAAAAAACATCAGATAAAAACACACCCTTCGAAGCAAGAATCGAGAAGCCGCAAGCGAGTAACCAGATTTCATCATTTAAGTCAGTATCACGCTTGCGGCTCCCTGCTTCCAAAACCGAAGGTCGCTCCCCGCTCCCGAATAGATATGCTAACGGATTCTAGGATTTTTGATTTACATTGAGCAGGTCTGCTGTGATTCTGCATGCATGTCAGAAACGTATGATCAGCTAAAGAAAATGTTATTAGAAAAATCTGTTAGAACAGGGGATTTCACTCTCGCGTCTGGCAAGAAATCAGACCTCTATATTGACTGCAGAGTCACTGCGCTTGATCCAGTAGGCGCAAGACTAATAGGTCAGTTAGGCTGGAAGACGGTGCAAGAGAGGATCAAAGCTGAGGGACTTAATATAGATGCTATTGGTGGTATGACTATGGGCGCAGATCCCATATCACTCGCGGTAGGTATGACCTCTGCGATGGAGCACCCAGACGAGATGATCCAGGTCTTCAACATCCGTAAAGAGCCTAAGGGGCACGGTCGCGGCAAGCAGATCGAAGGCAATTTCAAGGAGGGCGACGATGTCATCGTCGTCGATGACGTCATCACTACTGGAGGCTCTACGATCCAAGCCATCGAGGCCATTGAGCGCGCCGGCGGTAATGTAAAATTTACCCTCATCCTAGTGGATAGAGAAGAAGGTGGCCGTGCCGCCATTGAGGCTAGAGGTGTCCCTGTCGTGTCTCTCTATTCTCGTACAACACTGTTGTAGCGCTGATTCATCCTATTGTCTCTTCTTCTCCCAGCGGGAGATCGCTTCCAAAGCCTAGGGATTTATCCCTAGGAAGGGGTATGCCCACCGACAGCCCATGCTGAAGGTATGGAGGAATCCAGAAGAAGAGCTTAGCATGTGACCTTCCACTGTTGTAGCACAGGATTTGTTTTCTGATGCTAACCATGGGATAAATCCCATGGCTCTGGAAACGTTCTCCTGTCAGGAGGCGGGAGTCGGTTAGAGGTGGTTAATAACAACCACCCTTCAGGAGCCAGTTACCCAGGGGTCATCTAACTAAGGAGAAATCTAGAATGACGATGTTCTCAGGCTTCAGGATGTAGTATGTAGCCACCTTCGGTCGTAGCGAGTAGCCGCAAGCGAATCATGGAATTTATAGAGCAGATCACGAAAAACGCTACCCGCTACCCGCTACTCGCTACCCGCCTCTTGCTTCTCGCTTCTCGCTTCTCGCTTCTCCTTCTCCCAGCGGGAGATAGCTTCCAAAGCCTAGGGATTTATCCCTAGGAAGGGGGATGCCCACCGACAGCCCATGCTGAAGGCATGGAGGAATCCAGAAGAAGAGCTTAGCTTGTGACCTTCCACTGTGCCTGTAGCACAGGATTTGTTTTCTGATGCTAACCATGGGATAAATCCTATGGCTCTGGAAACATAGTCCCTTCAGGAGCAAGTTTACCCATCATTTTTAACATGATGAGGCGCTAGTCCTTCTTAGGTGCTTTCTTCGCTGCTTTTTTTGCGGTTTTCTTGGCCGCTTTTTTAGCGGTCTTTTTCTTGGCTCCCTTTTTCGCTTCTCTTGGTGGGAACTCGAAGATTGGCCGGCTTGCTTTGAAGTCGTAGAGCAAGAACGCTTTGAAGTTTCTCTTGGTTCTGTTTGAGATGAAACCTGTCATCAGTGAGCTTTTCTCACCTTGGAACATAAGGAGTGCATCCTCGGCGCTGACGGGCTGCTGGAGGAGGATCTTGGAGATCTTGACTCCGTTCTCTTCCTTCTTCGTCTTGAGCTCTGGGACGCGGTAGAATTTCTCAGTCTCGTAAACTTTGTATTCTTTGTCGTCCTGAGTGAAGTTACCGATGATCATGGTGTCATCGAGCTCTACTTCTTCGTCATCGTTGCCGAAGTCGAAGGTGACTTTGAATTTCTTGTCGAGCACGAGTGCTGCATCGAAGGGTTTGTTGAAGCGAGATTTAAACCCTATTAGCGGGCCTACCATGCCTTTAATGAAGAGTTCATGCGCTTCTTTCTCTTCCAACAGACGGCTGGCGATGTGCTTGCCCATGCGGAAGTCACACTCTAGCTCGTGGCACTCGTAAGTGGCATCAGTCTGCTTGAGGGTGGGTGCCTGGCATTTAGGGCAGGGTGCTTTGATGTCTGGGAAAACTTTGTTTTTCAGGTATTCCGCACGTTTCTTCGCCTTGCCCACGATGTCCTCGGTGAAGTTGATGATTTCCTGCATGAATTCTTTTCTGCTTAGCTTGCCATGCTCCATTTGGCGGAGTTTATACTCCCACTCGCCAGTCATCGTAGCAGAGGTGAGGGTGTCCACACCGAACCCGAGCAGGGTTTCGATGAGGCGGAGGCCATTGGCGGTGACGTGGATTTCACGGCCATCGCGGAGGATGTATTTCTGGCGGAGTAGTGCCTCAATGATGGATGCGCGGGTAGCAGGAGTTCCTAAGCCTCGCTCAGCCATTGCCTCGCGGAGTTCCTCGTCATCGATGGTTTTGCCAGCGCCTTCCATGGCGGAGAGCAGGGTGGCTTCATTAAATCTTGCTGGAGGGCGGGTCTCGTCTTCCTTCACTTCGACGTGATCCACAGTGGCTGTCTCACCCTCGTTCACTGGGCAGAGCTCATCTTTACCAGCAGCTACGCCTACCTGTCTGCCGTAGACGGCGAGGAATCCAGGCTCTACTAGAACCTTACCTGTAGTGAGGAAGGTATCCGTCTCGCTACCGTGATCGATAGCGGTAAGTCTGCGGGTGTTCTCGAAGACGGCGGATGGATAGAAGACAGAGAGAAATCTTTTGCATACAAGGTCAAATAATTTTGCCTCATCATCAGATAATTTTACGAATCTTCCTGTTGGGATGATTGCAAAGTGATCAGAAATTTTCGCGTTATTGAAGACTCGCTTGGTCGGGATCATTAGATTTTTATCTAAGATATGCTTTGCATAAGGTGCGAGCGGCGCGTGGTCCTTAGCCACAGCTCCGATGGTTGACTTGACCTCTTGAGTGTAATCTTCAGGTAGATAGCGAGAGTCAGTTCTCGGGTAAGTGAGCATCTTGTGGCGCTCATAGAGCGCCTGGGCGATACGCAAGGTGCTCTTAGCTGAGAATCCGAACCTACTAGAGGCCTCACGCTGAAGAGTGGTGAGGTCATAGAGCTGAGCGGGTGCTTGCTTGGTAGGTTTCTTGGTCTCGGTGACGGTGCCAGTTTTCCCGGTGCAGCGGTCTGCTATCTTATCGGCGATTGCTTTATCCCAGATGCGTTCTGCACGGGAATGCGGGTTTGCCGGGTCCTTAGCCCATGCAGTATCGATCCAGCGGCCATCATAATTTCCAGCAGAAACACCAAAGTCTGCGAGAACTTCTGCGTAGGGAGTGGACTCAAAGGCGCGGATTTCTTTTTCACGCTTGGCGAGGATAGCCAGTGTAGGAGTCTGCACACGGCCTGCGGAGGTGATATTAAATCCACCGTGACGTGAGCGGAAGCAAGTCAATGCACGAGTTGAGTTTAGTCCTACGAGCCAGTCGGACTCAGAGCGGCATTTAGCAGCATCGCCGAGGTTCTTCATCTCGTCAGCACTGCGCATCTTACCCCAAGCTTCGAGGATGGCGTTGTTGGTCATGGACTGCATCCACAGCCGCTGAACAGGCTTTTCGATGTTACCGAGTTCTAAAATATAGTTGAAAATAAGCTCTCCCTCACGGCCGGCATCACAAGCATTCACGATAGCAGACACGTCCTTGCGGCGAGCGAGTCGGAGGACTTGCTTGAGGCGAGTCTCAGATTGCTCGATCGGTTGCAGCTCAAATTTCTCAGGAACAGCAGGGAGCACATCAAATTTCCAAGGAAGGTTTTTTCCATTGGGGCCAGTTGGCATTTTCAGCTCCACCAGGTGACCGACAGCCGATGTGATGACGTGGGTGTCATTCTCAAAGTAATAGTCACGTCCCTTCCCTTTTTTCTCAAACTTGCCCACATTGGGAGCTTTGGCGAGAGATTTAGAGAGGTCCGTAGCGACGGAAGGTTTTTCTGCGATGATGAGCGTCTTTGACATGGTTAGTGCTGATTTAAGGGGGAAATAACGATTTGGAAAGGGAATTTTTTTAGCAGGGTAGATTTAGTTGCTTATTATAGCGGGGATTAAAGTTTACTCATCGCCGCATCTGCCAAGCTCAGCACGAGAAAAAACCCGCTCATATCGGTGCATGTCGTGAGAATGGGGCCAGAGGCTAAGGCAGGATCTGCTTTGAATTTCTTTAGCAACAGCGGCACGATACCACCGATGGATACAGAAAAAATAGTATTGAGCATGAGCGCGCCACCGATCACCATTCCGAGATAAATATTATCTTGCCAGATCGCGGCCAGGGTTCCTAGCACTATCCCTAAAATGATCCCGTTATTCAGACCAAGCCAGATTTCCTTCATCAGCACCCGGAAATAATCACGTGGCTTAATGATGCCGAGAGTCAGCTCGCGGATACTCACCGCCACTGCCTGATTTCCTGAGCAACCACTCATATCAGAAACCATCGGCAAAAATACCGCCAGCGCGATCACAGCCTGAAGCGTGTCCTGGTAGCTAGCGATGATGCTGGCAGCGAGTAAATTGAGCAAAATATTAGGCCCTAACCAAGCTAGCCTCCGCATACAGCGCTCTTTCAGTGGCATACTGCGGAGTTCTTCACCACCAACAATTCCGCTAGCCTTCAAGTAACTATCCGTCTGCGTGTCAGACATCGCTTCCTGCATCGCATCCTTCGTCACGATCCCCAAGAGCTTACCCTCGCTATCCACTACGGGAAATGCCAAGTAATTTTTGCTTTCAAACATATCATGAAGTAGCTCCAACTCCATATCCACCGCCACTGAGACTGGATCATTGATCATCAGCTTGCCTATCTCCAGCGCCCTGCGACCTAATACTAAATTCCTCAACGCCAGCACGCCCTTCAGCATTTCCGTTTCATCCACCACATAAAAATACTGAACCTCATCATCTGTATAGTCTTCCGCATGTTCGCCCAGCTCGGTAAGCACCTCAGCCACCGTGGTGTTTTCTCTAAATGAGACCACTCTGTCAGACATCAGACCGCCCGCACTATCCCAAGCATAACTAACACGCTCGCGGATCTCATCACTCTCTTCGGTATCATCAAACTCCGCTAAAATAGCCTCACTTCTGTCTTCATTAAGCTCACGTAAAAGGTCACCACTAACATCGGGGCCAAGCTCTTCTAAAACATCCGCTGCGAGTTCCGCCGGCATTTCCTCCAGCATATCCACCGCCTGTGCCTCAGCCATATTCTCGATCAACTCCGCAGTCTCACCCACCGGTAACAGCGCACAAAGCGCATCCCGATGCTCCGCATCTAACAGACCGACCATCCGTCGCTGATCATCCACAGAAGCCGCCGCCAGGATGTCATGTGCCACCTCGATGTCACCCGCCTCTACCGCATCATGCAGCAGCTTCCATCTAGGGGTGGGCTCTACCACGTCATCCGCCTTCTCTTCATCCATCTGCTCAGTAGCCATGCAGAAAAATTGCACACTACCGCCCATCCAACAATCTAAAATGAGTATCTAGTCGGTCTTAATTATATTACTCCCCGCAATTTTTCCCTTGGCTTTTGGCCCGGGTAATTACGTATTTCTCTGTTTCAGTGAAGTCGGGTTACCTGTTCGTATTGTTATGTTTGATGCATTTTATTTCCAAGGCCTATATTATTTCTGATTCATGATGCCGAGTAAATCTCATTGAAGAGAGTGTGCTGACAAAATCCGCTAGAGGTAAGTTTTTTCTTCACTGCTGCTTCCCTTATAAAATATAGAAAAGCCGCCAAAAACTCACAAAACTGTTCCATCGAACACCTTTTTTGTTGCTATGAACACTACTTTACGTTATTTCTTAGCCATCAAGACGAGCCAGACGCGCTCAAATCTACCTAATTAGACACCTAACTAACTACACATCATACTTAAACTAATATTATGGCTAAAGAAACAATTACCGAAAAAGCAGCAGAAAAGATCGCACTCGCACGTAAGAAGAACCTCGATCTTGCCATCACTCACATTCAAAAAGAATTCGGCGAAGCTGCCATCATGCGCATGGGCGATGAGAGCTGTGTAGACGTGGATGTTATCCCTACAGGCAATCTTCTTATCGACCGCGCCCTCGGTGTCGGTGGTTTCCCACGCGGTAGGATCGTGGAAGTTTACGGGCCAGAATCATCAGGTAAGACCACTCTCACCCTCACTGTCATCGCACAGGCGCAGAAGCTGGGTGGGCTGGCAGCATTTATCGATGTAGAGCACGCACTAGATCCACAATACGCCCAGAAGCTGGGGGTGAATATGGATGACCTCCTCGTTTCTCAACCTTCATCTGGAGAAGAAGCCTTGCAGATCTGCGAGACACTCGTCCGCTCAAATGCGATCGACGTCGTCGTCCTCGACTCCGTGGCCGCTCTCGTGACCAGACAGGAACTCGCTGGCGAGATAGGGGATTCCACTGTTGGTGCTCAGGCCAGGCTCATGTCCGCCGCCATGCGTAAGCTCACAAGTTTCATCGCTAAGGCCCGCACCTGCTGTATCTTTACTAACCAGATTCGTGAAAAAATTGGCGTCATGTTCGGCAGCCCAGAGACCACCCCCGGTGGCCGCGCTCTCAAGTTCTTCTCATCTGTTCGCGTGGACATCCGTAGAATCGGTCAGATCAAATCTACTGACGGAGTCGTCACTGGTAACCGCACCAAGATAAAGATCGTTAAAAACAAAGTGGCACCACCATTTACCGAAGCAGAATTCGACATCATGTATGCAGAAGGCATCTCATCCGTAGGATCGATGCTAGACTTAGCACTAGAATACGAGATTGTCATCAAGCGCGGATCATGGTTCAGCTACGATGGAAATCAACTAGCCCAGGGCCGCGATGCAGCTAAAGAGGTACTCAAAGAAGACAACGCACTCTATGTAGAAATAGAAGATAAAGTAAAAGCCGAACTCAAGAATAAGAAAGGCAAGTAAAGCCTAAGCAAAGACGGAGAGTGGGCATCTTGCCCGGCGGTCAATCCCTACCAGTAACCTTCGGTTTCCGTTGGGTAGGGCACGATCGCCGAGCGTGCCGCGCTACACCTAGAGTCTCCCTAACTACCAATCCATTAAGTCAGAGCCCAAGACTTGAGGGTTCCGAGATGGTTTTAGGTTAGAGGGTTTTGAATGGCGTAGCTCGGATTGCCCGGCGGTCAATCCCTAGTGCGTTGCGAAGCAATGCGCACTTCTGAGGTGAAAGACCTCAGCCATCGGTAGCCGTTGTGCTGATGAGAACTCGAAGTAACTGCGTCACCGCGAGGTGGGGTGGGAAGCAACGGATGAGAACCAGATCGACCGTAATAAAGTGAACATGTTTCGGCTTCCATACTCGACGAGCCCACTAGGGATTGGCGAAGTC
>Ga0307981_1002979_pt1 | contig 13146 bp, 13 predicted proteins | sample OrgLakmetagen987_FD_201849 | JGI IMG/M metagenome (GOLD analysis project Ga0307981, IMG submission 201849) | Saline water microbial communities from Organic Lake, Antarctica - #987 | ecosystem: Environmental > Aquatic > Non-marine Saline and Alkaline > Saline | place: Antarctica: Organic Lake... | reverse complement strand
CCTGTCCCGGCGTAGAGCAACGTAGCCGGACCCCACGGCACCGCTCCAAACTACGCCCGGGCAAGCCACTTCAAGGTGTGAGCGTATGGCCAAACGTCTGCAACTCGTTGCAGGAACGAAGCCTGTCCCGGCGTAGAGCAACGTAGCCGGACCCCACGGCACCGCTCCAAACTACGCCCGGGCAAGCCACTTCAAGGTGTGAGCGTATGGCCAAACGTCTGCAACTCGTTGCAGGAACGAAGCCTGTCACGGCGTAGAGCAACGTAGCCGGACTCCACAGGCGCCGTGGAACTACGCCCGGACAAGCCAGACGCAGCCGGAACAAGGGATGAGAGCCAGTCCGCAGGACGGGTTCGACGAGCGCAGCGAGATGGGACGCCATAGGCGGTCGCGTAGCGATGAAGCAAAGCTTCACCAATCCCTCCTTCTCCGCCAGCCTTCGCAGGAGCGAAGCAACGGCGAAGGCTGTCACGCCGGAGCCTTCACAAGGTGAAGCGTAGGCGGACCGAATGTAGAGCAACTTTCGCTCCTGACCTCCGCGCCCACGCATCCCATATCCCGCATCCAATACCCCGCATAGTATCATCGAAACTTGGCATAGGTAAGTTGACTAAGACTTCAGTCTCTCTCAAATATACATGATGCGAAGTTCGATCAAAGCTCTCTCACTGCTTCTCATTGCGTCTAGTTTCACCCTTTTAGCTGAGGAACGGCCCAACGTCATACTTATCATCTCTGATGACCACGCTTTTGATGATTATGGCTTCATGGGATCCGAGCGGGTCAATACTCCTGTCCTGGACAAACTGGCCAACGAGAGCCTGACTTATACCCGTGGTTATACCATGCCGGTCTGCTCCCCGACGCTCGCCTCGCTTCTTACAGGGAAGTTACCCCATGAACATGGCATTACGGGAAATGACTTGTCTGGCAAACATTCCTCTGCAGGCAATCGAAAGGCGATCGCGGACCAACTTCTCAGCAATTCGCTGCTCCTACCGGAAGCGGTGACTAAAGCCGGCTACTTCACCTTCCAAACCGGCAAACTCTGGAACGGCACCTATGAGGAGATGGGGTTCACCCATGGCATGACCAGTAAAGGCAGTCGCCACGGCGATGAAGGTCTCTCCATTGGCCGGAAGAGCATGCAACCAATCTTCGACTTCATCGAAACAGCAGAGCAAGCCGATAAGCCGTTCTTTATCTGGCACGCGCCCTTCCTCCCACACACGCCACACAATCCACCGGAACGATTACTTAAAAAGTATCGCGGCAAAGGCCCCAATTTGAACGCTGAAAAGTATTTCGCGATGGTCGAATGGCTCGATGAAACCACGGGCGAACTCATGGATTTCCTCGAGACGAATCAACTCACGCAAAACACAGTGATCATTTATCTGGCCGATAACGGATGGGATGCGGATCACAAGATGTGGAAGAACTACCGCGCTAAACTCAGTCCCTATGAAAGAGGTATCCGCACTCCGATGTTCATTCGTTGGCCGGGCACGGTTGAACCTGAAATGGATGCTGCCACGCTCGCGCATGTGACCGATATTCCGAAAACTATTCTCGACATAACCGAGGCCAAAGACCCCGGTGACCTTCCGGGCCTCAACCTAATGAACCGTGAAGCAATGAAAGGCCGTCGAACGGTCTTCGTTGAAGCATATAACCATGATATGGCAGATCTCTCTAATCCAGAGGAAAGCCTCTTTGCTAATGTTGTCATCCACGACTGGTGGAAACTCCTGATTCCCGGACAGGCCACACCGGACAGGCCATTCGCCACTGCACCGGAAGGCATTGAGCTCTATGACCTAAAGGTGGACCCCTTCGAGAAGCACAACCTCGCCGAAAAACAGCCTGATGTCGTCGCTCGGTTGAAGCAGTTGCAGATGGAATATTGGAATCCTTACCCAAAGGCTTCAAAGGTTTGCTGCGGTAATCATTAGCTACTGATGTAATACCACTACAACTCGCAGCTCGGGAGAGCTGCGTTCCCGGGAACGCAAAACTCCCGTTTTGCGACTTAGTCCAGTTGAAGACTAAAAAGAGACAAGAATCCGCCCAAGCTCCTCCGAATGTCCAATCTTCTCACCGTCGGCCAGAATGGTCAGCCCTTTACCAAGACCGTATCTCTCACCTCTCTTGTCCCAGATGATCGTGAGAATGCGACCCTGGTAGAGCACATTATCCAGACAAAAGTAGTCCCACTGTTTAGAAGGCAGGAGCGGATTGACTTCGACGACATCGTCCGCTCTCGGACGAAGCCCAACCAGTCCGGTGATAATCAAATCGTTATACGTGGAATGATTGTAGTCCTTCCCGCGCTCTACGCCGCCCTTTCCTGCATCCCAAGTTCCATCTTTCCATGACTTCAGTCGGGTGCGTGAAATCCAGTCACCTGTAAAAGGATTCAGGTTCTCATCGATCCACGGAATCCACTTCCCGCTCTTGTGCATGCGTCGATGCGAACGGGTGTAGATCCGAAGCGTTTCAAAGTAGTCATCTTTAGTGATAACCGATTGCTCATAATTATTCAGAACGTTGGCCAAGGCCGTGAGCGTCACCGATGTCGCCAATGGCCAAGACGGGCCATTCCATTGGCATTCGTGGCCTTGATAGGAAACGGAAAATTCAGGATGTCGCCGCTCGGCGGTAGTCGGCCCATAAGGCGCATAAAATCCATCCGGATCCATGAGTTGCTTCCACGCCGCCTCGTAGCCTTTGCCTGCTTCAGGTAGATTAAAATACCAGGGTGTGTAACCATGCTGCTCGCGGACACCGGCTAGATCCATAGTCTCGCGGTTCATCACTTTAAAAAAATTCGCTTCCTTATCCCATAGCTTGGCCAGCACCAGCGCCTGGAGCCTTTCAGCCTTAGCTTCGTATTCTCGAGTTATCTCTTCGCGCCCAGCCAAGTGAGCGACTTCCGCAATCGCCACGGCATCGCCATACATGTAGGAATTAATTGTTGGTCGGTAGCCGCTACCCCCGATGGACATCTCCATTCCGTCTCTGTCGTCGACTTGATAAAACAACCCGTCCTCGCCAAGCTTACTCTTTTCCCATTCCTGATAATTGGCGATCAGGTCGTCGAGCAGATCGACCAGTAGGGTTTCGCTCGGCGCCACCAAATGACGGGCATAGTAAGCATCTGCGATCCAAAAGCTGTATTGGCGAGGCTCTCCCCCTTTTCTCAGCCAAAAGGTGGCGTAGTCATCAAGGTATTCCGGGCTGTGTAACCAACGCCCCTCATAAAAGTGGTGACCTGCCGGACAGCTGATTGTGTTGTGCTTACTCGACCAGGAAACCTCCGGCAGGAACTCCGTAACGACATAGCCGGCGAGTGTCTCCTTGACGTGTTTTCGGTAGGTCCACCAACGAAAGTAGTAAGTCCTCTCGAAATCTTTTTCCGGACATTCAAAGAGCGGGATATTTTCCTTCAGAAACGCATAGGCTGCTGTATTGGGTATGTTCGCGTAGAGTTCCTTGTCGGTAGCGTTGAATTGCTCGACGTAGGATTTAAGTTTGGAATGGTTAAGAACGGCCGGTTCGGCTGGCAGATACTGGTTCGATTGCAATAAAACTGCTACAAGGAATAACAAAGCCGATCTCGCACCTAACCGAAACAGGCGGGACGCCTGTTCTACGTAGGACAATGCTTCTTGTCTGTCCCCGGGTCGCGAGCACGAAAACCCAACCTTAGAACAGTCACACCTCATTTGATGTATTTCACATCAACATAATACGCCCCACTCTCATCGCCATTGGGCCGCTCCAGCCAAGTCTTCAAAAGGGTTGGTCCGGCATTGAGTTGCACAAGGAATCGAGCCTTCGTTGCCTCACTCGAAAGGTCTTTGGAGACTTCAAAGTCACCCACCCGCAAGCGCGCTGATTTCATCTCCATCACCTTGTCCAGATAAGGAGCCCAACGGTAGAGTGAGATTTCATACAATCCATCCTGCTGAACCTCGACGGCCCAAGGCCCGTTCTTCAGGTCACCTCGACGAATATGGTTCTGGTGCCAGGCAGATGTACCTTTATCCGGCATCAACCAGTCATGTGCAGTCAGCACCGCTGGATTCTCGCCACCTCCGAGCACGGGCCTCACAATCATCTCCATCGAGGGTTCGAGTGAAGCCCACCAAACTTCGTAGTCCCCGCGAAGCCGCTCCACCACATCCGGATGCCGGCCAGCAATATCCGTCTCTTGTCCGGGGTCAGATTTCAAATTGTAAAGTTCCTTGCCGTCGATCAGGCGCCAAGGCCCCTGCATGACGGCAGAGGCATCCCACTTTGGCGGCAGGTAGTCACGCTGCACGTGTGTGAATAAAGTCCGGTCTGGAAAAGATTCTTCTTCGATTCCATACAGCAGATCGGCCAGAGAAATACCGTCGACCTCAGGCCCTTCAGGCTTCTTCAGATCAAGAAGCTCCACTAACGTTGGCAACACATCGAGGTGGGCAGTAAGCGGCGACAGATCGCGACCTTCCTTCAAACCACCTTTCGGCCAGTGCCAAAAGATAGGCACGCGGTGCCCACCCTCCCAAGGAAAGCTCTTCCAGCCACGCATACCTGCATTAAAGTATTCGTAGCCAGATTTTTGGCAGATCCAACCGGCGGTGGTGCCGTTATCTGTCATAAAGATCAAAAGTGTATTATCCGCTACCCCCATTTCTTCGAGCTGTTCACGGAACTCTCCGAGATTCTCGTCGATATTGACGATCATGCCGTAGAACTTCGCCAGTTCCTCAGGCATGCCCATATCGCGAAAGGGGTCGGCGTAGCTGTCGTCCACAATATACGGGCCGTGCGGGGCGTTGGGTGAGAGATAGAGGAAGAACGGCTCGTCTCGGTGATCCTGCACAAACTTCGTCGCCTCCTCAAACCAGACATCTGTGCAGTAGCCCTTAAATTGCTTCCACTCTCCGTTGGCCATATAGGTGTCATCATAGTAATCATTATCCCAGTAGTCGGGGCCGCCACCGATACAGCCGTCCATATGCCAAATCGTATGCGCGAAGCCCTGGTCGGCCGGCCGGAAGGGATAATTTGCGCCGAGGTGCCATTTACCAATCATGGCCGTGGCGTAGCCGTTGGCCTGAAATACCTCAGCCATAGTTAGCTCCTCTGCACGCATCATAGAGCGTCCGTTGATCGTGTGCCAGACTCCGGTGCGCGTTGAGTAGCGCCCGGTCAGGAGCGCCGCACGCGTTGGCGAACAAGTCGGGTCCACATGAAAGTCAGTCAACCGCACGCTCTCCCCGTGCAGTGTATCCATATGCGGCGTCTTAAGCTGCGGATGCCCGTGCGCCGAGATCTCGCCGTAACCTTGATCGTCAGTGATGATCAGGATGACATTGGGCGGACGTTGCTCACCGCCAAATAAACTCAATGCTGACACAATTAACAGAAAGAGAAACCTGTAAGACTTTGATAATGTGAAATGCATAAGAACAAGGATGCGTGCTAAGGTTCACGATTCAAGCAAGTATGGCAAGACGCTGCCGCAACGGAGCCAGAGGACCCGTCTTCGTATGACTACGCCGTGGCATGCTGGCTCGGCTACACTTCCACACGTGTAGCCATGGCAGTCCTCTGCCATCGGAACCAGCACCGGAGCCAGAGGACTGGCTCGGCTACACTTCCACGCGTGTAGCCATGGCAGTCCTCTGCCATCGGACCAGCTCCACTACACGATACCACTAATGTAAGACAACGAAGCCTAAGCACTCAGCCGAACGATCTCACCTTGCCATGGCCAATCTTCAGGCTTCTCGCAGAGCCCAGCACGCACTGGATTCATCGCGGCGTATTGCCACTTTTCGCCGTAACTATCACTGCTTCGAAGCACGTGATCAAAAAATCCGGGCTGCCAGTGCGGACGTGAGATACCCTGATCCGCCAAGGCCTTCCCAAGCACAGTCTTCAAGGCTTTCATCCAGCCCTGTAGTGCGATTCCCCGATCAGGCAGGAGAACGAAAAGATGCACATGATCCGGCATAAAGACATAACGCCCAACTGCGACATTGTGCGATTGATAACCCTGCTCAGCGAAATCCAGAAAACTTTGGTGCACGAGGCCATTATCAAGAATCCGCTTTCGATGAGCAGTATTGAAAGTGATGAAATAAAACGGCCGCACATCCGCAAAAAGCTGAATCCGAGGCGGCCTACCAGGATAACGCTTTTTTGAAGACAACTCACTCATCACACTAGAGTGACATCATCCAAAAAACATGAGCAAAACTATTTTCGCATAAATCCTGTGTGTCGTGTAGTCGTGGTAGTGCTTTGGCATCGGGAGCACACGCTGTAGTCATGGCAGTCCTCTGTCATCGGGAGCACACGCTGTAGTCATGGCAGTCCTCTGCCATCCGAACCTGCAACGGAGCCAGAGACCCGTCTTCGTATGACTACGCCGTGGCATGCTGGCTCGGCTACACTTCCAGCCGTGTAGCCATGGCAGTCCTCTGCCATCGGGACCACGCGCTGTAGCCATGGCAGTCCTCTGCCATCCGAACCTGCAACGGAGCCAGAGACCCGTCTTCGTATGACTACGCCGTGGCATGCTGGCTCGGCTACACTTCCAGCCGTGTAGCCATGGCAGTCCTCTGCCATCCAGAAGCCACTAATCCTTACCGCATGACGTTAAACGTATCGGGCCCGGATGGTTGATCTCAGTAGCATTTTTGGCCGCTCCAGGGAACTCGGCATGCGGGTTTTGTTTCCCGTATTTTTTACCCATGCGTATAATTTCACCGTCAGCGATACTTGGTGGAGGGCGGCGATCCGGTGTCGGATTCTCCGGTATCGTATCGCCGGTCTGCTCGGTCCAAAGTGCCAGTAGTTCACGCGCCTGGTTCAAAGCTTCGGCATACGCTGGCAGCTCGGCCACATTCCAGAGTTGATTCGGGTCACGACTGACCTGAAAGAGCTGCTCGGCCGGGTTGGGGTCGGCGAAGAGCTGTTGCTGATGCCAGAGCGTCTCGCCTGCGGCCTGAGCCCTCCATAACTCCCTCCCCGAGGGGTAAACCATATCCGATTCGTGACTTAGGTTGGGGATGTCCGGATAGTTGTTTTTGATGTAGAGGTAGTCGCCGAAACGCACCATACGCTCATGGCTCTTATAAACGTGCCAGTTGTGCTCGGCAAAAACGACTTCACGGACCGTCGCTTCCGGATCCTTGAGGATCGGCACGAAGCTTTGTCCCTGGATCGCATCCGGAATCTCCGCGCCAGCCAGTTCCAGGCAGGTGGCACTCAGGTCAATCACACTGACAAAGCTGTCCGTCACTGCAGGCTGTTGAATCATCGACGGATACTGCACGACCCAGGGTGTTTTGATACCACTATCATAAAGGTAGCACTTGTCTCTCGGAAAGGGTCGGCCGTTGTCCGTCGCGACCACAATGAGGGTGTTGTCCAAAACGCCCTGTCGCTTAAGCTCCTCTTTGACGAGCCCGATAAAGTGATCGAAGCGGCTGATTTCGTGGTAGTATTGGGCCAAATCCTCCCGCACCCCTAGAGTATCCACCAAATACGGCGGCACGATCACATCCTTAGGGTCGTAGACCGGAGCTTGGTCATTGATGTGCCAGCCACGGTGGCCGTCGTAAGCGGAAAACCAGAAAAAGAAGGGCTTGTCCATAGGACGTTCTTTCACGAAGTCCACCCAGTCTTCTGAGCCGCTCTGACCCGCGCCTCGTTTCATGCGATCGAATGCACGGTCCTCGTAGCCCGCAAACATGTGGTTCTTACCTGAAAGCGCAGTATAATAGCCCGCCTCGCGCAAAAGCTCGGGAAAGCGAATTTGCTCATCCGGCAACGTGGAGTGAAGCTCGGGGGCTCCCGTATTGTGGGGATAGCGCCCAGTGATGATACTGCAACGTGTCGGACTGCAACTGCTGGTCGTCAGGTAGGCGTTGTCAAAACGCATGCCCTTTGCTGCCAGTGTATCGATATTCGGGGTCTGAATACTGGGGTTACCATAACACCCAACATCTTCCTGCGACCAGTCGTCCGCAATGAAGAAGACAATGTTCGGCCTCGGGTCAGCCGTCTCTGCAATCAACAGCGTCGCCCAAAGTGCGTTAATCAAGGTGCAAAAAATAATGCTTCGTTTGAACATGATGTAAGTTGCTAACATAGATTTTTCCTTTTACGAATCATTTTACCGCCCACAAAGAGACAAAGAAAGTATCCGGCGGATCTCCATCCCAAATAATCATGCACCTCTCCCATCCTCTATCCCGCTCAGCGCATGTGCGTCAACCTAAGGAAGAAGATGAAGATCTCTTGCGACAATAATTACGAAAGTCTGCGGTTTTTTGCGGCCCGATGGTTTGGCTTGGTCCGGCGTAGCCGGAGACCGCTTATGTTCGCTTATTTACGCTTATGCTTCCTTGCGGCTAGATGGGGCAAGACTCAGAATATGGGTATAACGTTTAATAATTCAGAATATTTGGGAGCACAAGGCTACGCCTTAATGGGTTCCACATTTGAGGTTCACCGTGAACACTTGGTGGAGGTATGAGTGAAGACGAAGTGCGATAGGGTATTTGGTGACAGCCCGCTCGAAAAGTTGGAGTGGAGGCGCTTTATCCTGAGAGAATACATCCTAAAACGAGATGGTCCTATTCGGGTTACTATAAGCGTCAATAAGCGCCAATAAGCGGTCTCCAGCTCCGCTGGATTCTTTTGAGCTCTGAAATCGAACTTAGGTTGACGCACATGCGCTCAGCGGGATAGAGAGCCCTGACGGGCGAGGATGAGGAGGATAACTTTTCGTTCCATAAAAGGAAGCACTCGACTCCCCCACAGCCTCCGCAGCAACTCAGGCTACATTCAGATGCAGCTAGACAAACCGAGGAAAACTGCCATGTTTAAATTATTACTATCATCACAAAAAAATTTGTTCTTGATGCAGAGGGCAAGCCCTCAGACGTAATGATTCCCTACGAGCAGTTTATCGAATTATCCGAGACTTACGGCTGGGATCTGGATGATCAGGAGGAAGAAGAGCTTAAATCAGCTCTCGAAGATTCACGTAATGAAAACCGTGACGCGTTTATTCCCGCTTCCGAAGTGTAACCTAATGGACACCCATTTTCCTGGGGCGCTGAAATCGCAGGGCGAATGCCTACATGTTTTTTTATCACGTAAAGCAGGGAGACGTCGAGCTTGCGCTGTATTTTTTATGTCCTACCGCTTCGAATCCTGCGCTTACTTCAGGTCTTCCAAGTCGTCTAAATCTCTGTGCCGTCCGGCTGCGAGCTTGGCGGCTCTCAAACTTTGAACGCTGAGTAGCCGGGTCGGTGCGCCGTCAACGATGACGACTTCAGGAAATCAACGAAGTCTGCATTAAGCAAATTGGCTTCGATTGCTCTCACTTCCTGAGGCGTTTCGAATCCCCATCCATCATTGCTACAAATGACATTTCCCGTTTTTCCTTCCTAGGACTTGATCGGTAACACTTTAGGGACAGTCCCAGTTCACGAGTTTTCACTTGCGCTTAGTTTAACGTATCTGTTAATTTAGTCGCATGGAATATGAACGTTTTAGAGATGCGGTATGCCAATTGCCCGCGTTCAGCCTGAGGGATGCGGTCACCCTGTCCGGACAGAGCACCCCCAGCATTTCGGTACACTTGAACCGCTGGGTTCGTACGGGGCGCCTTGAACGGCTCCGCCGGGGACTCTACACCCTGAATACACATGATCGGCAAGCGCCCCTGACAAAAGCTTATCTCGCCTCGCTACTTGTCGAGCCGAGCTACCTCTCCGGTGTCTGGCTGCTATCGCAACTTTCGGTCATTCCAGAAGCGGCATTTACGATCACCTGCGCCACGCGTGGTCGCCGGATTCGGTTTGAAAATTCCTATGGGCGTTTCGCTTACTACAGGCTTCCGGAGAAGGCGTGGTTTGGTTTTTCAAGCAAGGAAACCGAGGGTTATTACGCCCTCTACGCGAGCCCGGAGAAAGCTCTGTTAGACTCGATTTACTGGAGCGGTGAGACTTGGGACGAAAAGAGGTTCCAACAGGAACGCCTGGACGCAAACCGCCTGAAAACTCGCCGTCTTGAGCGCTTCGCTGCGCGATGGGGCATACCGAAACTGAGGGATTCCGTGGACGGGTTTATCCGCTACAAGGAGGCACCATGTCCGACTTGGTAATCATCTCAGAAGAAGCGAGAGCTCTGGGCGGAGGCCTCAACGGCTTTCGCGAAGCCATGCAAAGACATATTTTGCGCACGCTGGCTGCTGCGGGATTCTTTGAAGAAATGGCCTTTGTGGGCGGCACCGCTCTTCGGATCGGCCATGGGCTCAATCGCCATTCGGAAGATTTGGATTTCGCTGCGCTCCACCCGATTTCAACGGATCGCACCATCGAAATCGGCGATACGGCATTCGAAGCACTGAAAAAATTGAAACTCAGCCTGAGCGCTCGACGCGATTTACGAACCATCGAAATGGGCGGCCCCATCGATAAACTCGACTACGTCTGCCATCTTGAAGTCAAGCTCCCGCCTACATTCCGTGAGACCAAGGCTGACTCTTTCAATTTGAGAATCGACCTCGACCGCAACCCTGCCGAGGGGTGGAGTCAGGAACCGATTCTGGTCCGCTCAAAGAGCCGCCCTTTCGCTTTACGGATGCATGACCGGCCCAGCCTGTTTGCGGACAAACTTCATGTCTTATGCTGCCGCGAAGACCGCGCGAAGGGACGGGACTTCTTCGATTTGGCTTGGTATCTCTCTCAGGGAATCACACCCAATCTGACTTTCCTGGACACCACCATCCAAGCCCTGGAAGCCAAGCCCTGGCCCGCCTCCGAATGGAAAACCCAATTGCTCAAGCGCTTGGTCAAAGTCGATTTTGACCGCCTGAGACGCGACATTGAACCCTTCCTCATCGACCCACAGGATGCGATGTTGGTCGACCGTGAACTCCTCTCGGCAACACTGAGGGAATAGAAGAATAAGCTTCAATCCCGAGTAAACTTTTCAACAAATGCCTCATAATCCGATGAAGATTCCTTACCTCCAGCTTTGAAACGCCCAATGTTGACGGTCACGGCTTGCGGCACGCCCATGTGTAGCCGCTTGGCAATCCAAGCGTTGGGCGCATTGGAGCGCCGCTTCATTTCGTTAGCGATCCAGATTTTCCACTCGGCCGATTTTTTCACCCCCCGAGCGGCTTGCTCGGTCTTCCCGGCAGCCCTTAATCCACGTTCCAGCAGCGACTCCCAGATCAGTTCATTCGCTTCAGCCAGTTCACGACCTTCCAACCGCAACGCATCGAAATCCCCATCTTTGAGCAGACCCTCGCTCTTTAGTAATTCTCTTTTGAACTCCTGAGTCCCCAGTGCCCAACCACGGCACATCCGCCCAAAGGCCATCTCTTTCTGCGCGACGGCATCCGCCGAAAGCCACTCCAAATACGAGCGATAACTCCGCTGCCCTGCCGCCGTATCCGCCAATTTTCCGGCATACCTCAAGGCACCTGTCGAATCCAGAAACTCGGGGCGCGACTTTGGATGCCGCAAATACCAATAACTCGACCACCGGTATTCGTCCAGTCCCGCAACATCGCAGATACCCGCCCGGACGGGATTCAGGTCCACGTAATGCATCAGCGCACCGAGATAGGCATCTTCTTCCACAATCAGACTCTTGAATCGGCCCTGGAAGAGCTTCCCGTTCACTTTACGATGACGGTGGTAGCGGTTCGCAAAGGTCGAGAGCAGCCACTGTTCCGGCTCGCTGCGCGCCCGGTCTTGTCGGCTTCGCCTCGGAACATCCCCCAGGAAAGATTTCCCCGGGGCGTTCGGATAATCAGGTGTTCCGAGGCAGATCCGACAAGACCGGACTCTGCCTAAGCAGAGGACCGGACCAAATGGTTGGTCATCACACAAAATCCCTCCAGAACCCAGCCAGACTTCTCACACGCCTCAAAGAGACAGGCTTCGAAGGACCGGTGCGCTCCTTCGTTGATAAATAAGTCACGGCGGTAATTACCACGGTTGATCACGTGATACACCCCGCCCTCTCGTTCGATTCGTAAACTTCGTGCCATTAAACAGGTGCAGTTAATGATGCCAATGAATCAAAGCATGTTTATTTTTACGGAATGGTTGTTTTCAGCATCGTGAATCTTGGCGGTCGAGCGGAGCCCTGAAAGGGTAAAGCTCGGCTCGACCGCCAAGTTCACGGTGCGGCTTTTCGGAGTCGCCCCAATGCCATCGTCGCAGCCGCTTTCGCGGCCACGACGTGGCGGGTCTTATGCCGTCCACAAACGTGGCGGCAGCACCTATACTCGGCGCGATGAAAAGAAAAAGCATATTCAGAAACGAAAGTCAAAAACTAGATGCCGCCTTCATTGAAGCGGGTCTACCCGAGAGGGTATTATTGGTCCCGTTGGACTTTGCGAAGGTCACCCACTATGCCTGTTTTTGTGACGGGCGTGGGACTTACATTCGCAAGGCCTTTACGGTTAAAAACAATCAGGAGGGCATCGATTATTTGGTCGATCAAATCGAGCGCACGCGCGTGGCGCGTTCCATCAAAAGTAAACGCCACGTTATCATCGGCGGTGAGGACAGCGCTAGTTATACGCGTAACTTCATGGACCGACTGTTCGAACTCGGTTACTTGACCGTCCGCCTGGATTCCAAGGAAGTTCACCGGCAAGCAGAAAGCGTCGATTCTTCGACCGATAAGACCGCAGTCAGAGCCATCGCTAAGACCATGCTCAACCGAGATGCTCGGCAAGTCGGCGGGAGCGATCCCTATGCTCAGTTGCGCGGACTGACTCGGCAACGCCGCCGTCTCGTTCACCTAAGCACAGCGGTAAAGAACCGCATTCACACTCACGCGGACTGTTTGTTCCCTGGCTTTCTGAGTAAAGACAGCGCGGTTGCTGCCTTCTCAATGGCTAGTTTGGAACTGATGGCAAATAAGTTTAGCGCAGCCACTCTGGCTCGCAAATCGGAGAAGACGCTCACTCGGACTCTCAGCCGCCAAGGCGTGCGCAGTGCTCCCGAGGTAGCCGCCAAGCTCAAGGAGCAGGCACGTAATGCCATTTGCGCAGACGATGCCTCAGTCCAGCTCAGCTCTCAACTGATAGAGAGTGAGCTGCGA
>Ga0307981_1002976_pt1 | contig 13150 bp, 22 predicted proteins | sample OrgLakmetagen987_FD_201849 | JGI IMG/M metagenome (GOLD analysis project Ga0307981, IMG submission 201849) | Saline water microbial communities from Organic Lake, Antarctica - #987 | ecosystem: Environmental > Aquatic > Non-marine Saline and Alkaline > Saline | place: Antarctica: Organic Lake... | reverse complement strand
GAATCCTTCGCGATGCGAACCAATCAACGGATCTGAAAATCCGCTCAAATCCAGAGCGGACAGCGATAGCTTTGACTATTCTTTCAGAATCAATTATTTTCAATTTTCCTCTTGATACTTTGACCCTCTCTGATTTGCTAGCATTCAAGGGTGAATCAGTCACTTTGGAATACGTTTTGCAGGAGTTCATTGTAGGGAATCGTGAATACGCTTTGCATTTACTGGTGAAGAACGGAAAAATCGTCAAAGATATCTGTATCGAATATCATTTTACTCACGATTACCCAATTAAAAACAAGGATACACCAACAGCTAGATGCATCATCGAAGAACCATTTTTGGACACGTGGCAGCCGCTGCTTGAGCTAATCAACTTCGAAGGCATCTGTTGCATAAACTACAAAATTAAAAACGGACAACCAAAGCTTTTAGAAATCAATCCGAGAATCGGCGGAAGCCTCTGTGAATACTTATTCAGCTTTGTAGGGAAGCTTTGAAGATTACTGCATCCAACGGAAAAGCTGCCACCGTTTTTTTCGAAAGGAGTGATTCGAACGATCGGAAGGTAAACTGATTTTCTATCGAACACTGCACCGCAAAGAAATCGACAAAAGATTCCCATGAAATCGGGGTCGATCCAGCCGCTGAGCACAATTCCATTACGCGCTTCGCCTTCACTCCGCTATCCACGTTCAGGAAATGAAAAATTGACGATTTCAAGTTTTAGCACATGATTTTATTCCATGAGCACTGTAGAAGAAATTGAAAACGCCGTAGAAAAACTGAATAAAGATGAACTAACCAGTTTTCGCGACTGGTTTGCACAACACGATGCCGCCCAATGGGATGCTCAATTTGAGTCAGATGTTACATCAGGCAAATTAGACTCCCTCGCAGCCGAAGCTATCGCAGAGTATGAAGATGGTAGAACCACTAAACTGTGAAGCATCATGCAACTACTAAGTTCTGGTCAGCTTACTATGCATTGCCTCAAGACATTCAGAAGATTGCGGATAAGAATTTTGAGATACTGAAAGACGACCCTTATCACCCATCACTGCATTTTAAGAAGGTTGGACTTTATTGGTCAGTTCGAGCCGGACTCGCCTACAGAGCACTCGGCGTTTTAGAAGACGATACTATAATCTGGTTTTGGATCGGCGCCCACGCAAGATATGACCAACTCATCAAATAGCCCACTGAACCAATCGATAGTGACAATGTCGCTAACGCGCCATCGTCACATCTCCACGATATGGGAAAAGAATGAAATTTTACAACCGCTGCGCTAGAGGGGGGAGTTTTACACAAGGGCATAATAATGGGAGAAATGAGCATTATGAAGCAAAGCGCACCTCCCTAATCTCGCCCGTAGGGCTCTTTATTATGCCCTTGGGTGCAAGCGAAGCAGTTGTGAAAACCAAATTAACGGAAGAGAAGACACTTGCCGGATTCGGTCTCACTGGGCACTCTGAAATCCATATCCAGTCGCGGTGATCAATTCCGTTACGGCTCCGCCTCCACTCCACGATCACGCTTCACGTTTCATCGAAATAATTTGACCTTCGATAGCTTTGTGCGAACCTACGCACATGGCAACCAACATAGAATTAAACGAACCACTTCTGAGCAAAGTGATGCGTCTTGGCGGCATGAAGACAAAGAAAGAGGCCGTCAACCAAGCGCTATCTGAATATGTCCAGCGCAGAGAACAACTCGAAGTTTTGGATTTCTTCGGAAAAGTCGATTTAGACCCTGAAATTGACTACAAAAGCCAGAGAAAAGTTCAGTGAAAGTTTTAGTGGATACTGACGTCTGGTCAGAGGCTCTGAGGAGAAAAAAGGGCAAGAAATCGACTTACGTGGATGAGTTGGTCGATCTTATTCAAGAAGGACGTCTTGAGATTATTGGGCCGATCCGAATGGAAATGTTATCGGGAATCAGAGATAAGGAAGTCTTCGATGCATTTTCAGATAAACTCGCAGCGTTTTCTGACCGGCCGATTGAGTCCGAAGTCTACATTCTGGCCGCAAAGTTTTTCAATCTATGTCGGAGTAAGGGTATTCAAGGTTCAAACACAGATTTTCTGATATGTGCTTGCTCCGTGCATTGGAGCGTTCCGATTTTATCGAAAGATAAGGACTATCTACTCTACAGAAAGCACCTTCCTATCAAACTCATTCAACCAAGAAAGAAAACAGGATGAACCAGCCGCTACTGGTCAACGTCGCTAATGCGCCGCGCCAGAGCTCATCGTCGACAAAAGAAAGGTTGAAATTTCCCGCTAAATAAGGAGGATTGGACTCATGAGCACGAAGGAATTAGCATTAGAAACCATCCGTAGACTCCCCGAAACAGCCTCTTGGGCGGAAATAGAAGAGAGTATTCATTTTTGTGCTGCTATTGAGCGTGGTCGAAATGACATTCTAACTGGAGAAGTCGTTCCGCACGAAGAAGTTAAAAAAAACCTTAAGGAATGGATTACAAAGTAGTCTGGACTAATTCTGCAAGAGCAGACCTCAAACAGCTAGTCGAATACATCTCAGAAGATAATCCAGCTGCAGCCGAGAGTTTCGGACTAGCCATCATAGAGAAAATCGAATCAGTTGGCGATTTTCCAAGAATTGGGCGAATCGTCCCTGAAGAAAATAAAGAGTTCCTAAGAGAGCTACCCTATTCACCATACCGACTGATTTACGAAGTGCATGACGATTCTAGAGTGGTCTTTATCGTTCGTATTTGGCACTCTTATCGTGGAAGCCCGGAAGCGGACTAAGGGTCGATCAAGACGAAGTGGACAACGGCAAAGCCGCGTCTATCCTCTACGTTAAATTTGTAATGAAACACTTAGCTCTTATCGCTCTACCATTTCTTTTCCTCATCAAGGCTAGTGCGTCTCAGATTGAGGATTTTGAGTGGAGATCACTCGATCACTCAGAATCTAAGTTCCTTGTTCCTAGTTATTGGGAAACAAGACACTCAAATAATAAAACAATTGATGTCTATGTCTGGGCAGAAAAAATAAATGAAGATGATTTTGGGCACGAATTAGGTTTTAGGATCATGATATCTCATGACCTGTATAAAAACACAAAAATACTTCCTACTAAATTGGCTGTTGATTCGGAGTCATGGGTGCGCAACACACTAGAGGCACACTACCTATAATCCAGCCCTAAATCCTTGGTACCATTCGAAGGATCACTCGTCAAATACGAATCTCGTGACAGGACATACAAGCACCACGAGATACATCTCGGCATTGATAGCACTGATAAAATGTGGATTTTAACATTCACATCACCAAAAGACAGTTGGGATGAAAATTGGGAGCAGTATGGTTCGAAGATTTTCAAACTCCTACTCTTAGACGACGAATACTAAAATTTAACCAGTCGATGGGATCAATTCCGTTACGCGCTCCGCGCTTCACTCCATCGATCCATCTCCACGTTCTGAAAATGAAGATACCCCTCAAAAATCAAATCGCGGCTAATCCGATGAGGGTGACATGGATTATCACCACGGTTGCGCTTTGGGTTACTTACGTTCTCAGTATATACGGAGCGTCAGGCAGCTTTTCGTTCTTTGCCGAATACCCAATGTTTTTTCTTCACCTGCTAATTCTACTTCTACTTGCAGGCTTAGGCTTCTTTGCACAAATCCCTCTAATCCCAATTGCCTTCAAGCTAACCAAAGGAATAAATAAATGCGATTACAGTGCGGGAAAGAGAATCCTTATTCTGGCGGGAAAGCATAGAAATCGAATAGTTACAGTAGATCGAGTCATGCTGGGACAAGGTGGACCATCTCACGAAGTAGTCGAAGAAGATGGAATTCAGGGGGAAGAAAAATACTTTGAAACCTACGAAGTGGGATCACCAGACCTACTTAAGAAAACAATATCAGAACCAATCGCTACTGGGCAATGTCGCTAACGCGCCATCGCCAGAGCTCCACGTTCGCAGGAAGTGATTTCGACCTTGAAAATTCCCAACCCTTGTTCAACGTAAAAACATGAGTGCAATTACCGAGCTAAAGTCTCTTTCGATTCCCGAAAGGCTCCAATTAGTGGAGGATCTTTGGGATTCCATTGCGCTGGACCAACAGTCGTTACCGGATCATCCTCAAGTTGTTGAGGAAATCCGTCGTCGCCGAGCCATGTTCGAGGCGAACCCTGGCACTGGGCTGGCTTGGGATCAATTGAAAAGAAGAATTCGTTCAGGGCATGGCTAGGGTGTTGATCTTTCTACCAGAGGTTGAATCTGATATCGGTGAAGCCTACTGGTGGTATGAAGAAAAAGACATGGGGCTTGGAGATGAGTTTCTCAGGTGCCTGGAAGAGGCGTTTTCAAGGACTTCTAATGATCCAGAGCATTTCCCTGTGAGATTTGACGATATTAGGAGGATTTTGGTCCGACGCTTTCCTTACGCAGTCTATTTTTACCATGATGAGGCCAAGGTCTTTATCACACATGTCTTTCATACCGCACAGAATCCAGACCGATTGTTCGAAAGGCAACGTAGTGCGAACCAGACGATTGAGGACAACGATTTAGGCTCCACCTAAATCGTGCCTCATCTCCACGATCTGAAAAATAAAAAATGAAGGTCAGAGACATACACAAATTATTGGCTGACGACGGCTGGGAAACGGTTCGGACAAAGGGCAGCCACAGGCAAATGAAGCATCCTCATAAGAAGGGAACGGTGACGGTTGCAGGCAAACCAAGCCTTGATATTCCGGTCGGAACGCTTAAGAGTATAAGTAAACAAGCTCAACTCGAAGGAAAGGAAGAAAAATGAAATATGCTGTCGTAATTGAAAAAGGAGAGAGTTCATTTGGGGCTTATGTTCCTGATTTGCCGGGTTGCGTAGCGGTCGGAGAGACTCGGGCGGATGCCATGACCTTGATCCGTGAAGCAATTGAATTCCACTTAGAGGGAATGAGAGAGGATGGCGAAAGAATGCCGGAGCCTCACTCAGAAGCGGATTATGTCGAAGTGCTGACCGCCTGATTCAGATCCAGTCGGCATATGACAATAGATTTCGCTGCACTCATCTATGCACAGCCTTTACGTGGAAGAACAGAAATGTTGAATTCGTTGCGTTTTAGGGCATTATAAAATAATGAGTGTCGCAGCAATAAAAGAGGAAATAAAAAATTTAGAAGCACCTCAATTGGATGAGGTTGCGGCGTTAATCCTTCAGTTAAGGCGCTAAAGACCCTGAGAGAAAAAATCGGGTATCGGAACTCATAGACGGTGATGATTGGGTCGCTTGGAAAAAAGACGACTAAAGAGAATGGCCGACTCGTATGTGGTTTTTCTCAATCGGCCGACCCACTAAGCTCTGATTCGGCTCAAGGGAAGCAAGTGAAGTGCTATTGAGAAATTCATAGATTACCTCTCAGATAATCCATTTGAGGGAGGCGATTTCTCTGAAAACGACAAAGCTGGTCGAATCGTGCATTGCAAGATTATCCGGGACTACGCCAACACCTTCTATCCAGATCATGCTGTCACAGAGCTGAAGGTCATCGAGCTGGTATCTACCCCCTAGAAAAGATTCCATCCAGTCGCGGTAGCCAATGCGAGTGCCGCCGTCGGAAAATCCGAGAACCACTTGCACGACTGACCCCACAGGCTCGCATCGACTACGCTCGTCGTTGCACCATCTCGCTCGCTGGCACCCAATATGCTCGACCTAGTAAACTAAAGTGGTCTGTCGCAGGTGCGCATCCTAAAAAAATGAAAATATTAATTATCAGCTTAGTCCTTTTTAGCGCCAGCATTAGTAGCGGGGAGCTAATTAATGTAATTGAAAACAAAAGAGTCTGGCCGGGACTGGATGAAAACTACGAACCAAAGTCTGTTGAAATCGACTTAGATCAAGATGGCATCACCGACGTTGAGTTCTACGGTAACAACGACGTTTACGCCCAATACGGGGTGTTCTATTTGAGACTTAAAACCCCTAGCAATGTATTTGTTAAAGTAGTTGATGCTTCCCCGGACCCTCGAGAGCCCGCGCTTGGATTTACAACATTTTTGGAAGATTCCGCAGTCGATAATACAGAATCTCCGCCTTTCGAAATTTGGGCATCAGGCGATCTCCCGCATTTGGGTTTCGATATATTAGGCGGTCCTCCTGGTAATGACAGTTACCTCTTGGTGAAAATTATTAAAGAAACCGAATCGTATTTTGGATGGATCCGTTTGATCTTCCCAGATAACTATAACCAAGCTGATTTAACGGGTTATGTGAAAGTAAAAGAATATGCATTTGAGGACACGCCTTCGACGCCAATTGTGACTGGTGTCGGAATCAGCCCTATCAAAGATCCAATCAGCAATCAGATTTCCTACAGCACTGAATTCAGTGAGATCAAAATCCATTTAACGGGCGAAGCAGACTTGATATATACTCTCGAAGAATCTTTGAACTTAGTGGATTGGGATGTTGTCTCTAACAACTCCTCAGTAAGCGGTCAAATAGAGTCTTTTTTTAATCCTTCCAAAGAGGATACTTTCTATCGTTGGATACTTTCAGAGAATCTGGAATAGAGAAACAATGACACTCTGGGGTGGGCACCCGGTAGACGCGCCGTGCTCAGTCGATAATCATTATATCTGCTCCGGCCTTCGTGAGTGGCAGCATTAGAGCGCCCCGCTACACCCGCAATCGTGCTATGCTCTAAAAGATTTTACTGAAAACTGCCTAGCGTTTGTTCATTTACATGCTCTCAGAACTCTAATTTTATCTACCAATGCTTCCTTGGTTTGAAAACGGGCAATTCCCGCTCTATCTGGCTCCGATGGCTCGGTTTACGGATATCGTGTTTCGTCAGTTGTGTAAGGAGCAAGGCGCAGATGTTATGGTCACTGAGTTCGTGCAGGCGGATGCGATCATGCGGGGCGATGATCGCTTGTGGGAAACAGTTGATTTTACCGAGACCCAGCGCCCGATGGGTGTGCAAATTTTTGGCTCGAACCCGAAAACGATGGGCGAAGCGGCCAAGCGACTCCGTGATCGTTTGCAGCCAGATTTCATTGATATCAATTTCGGCTGCCCAGCCGACCGCGTGATTTGTATGGATGCGGGATCTTCCATGTTGCGAAACCCAAAGAAGCTGGGCGAGGTCACCGCTGCAGTGGTGAAAGCAGTTCCGGAAACGCCTGTCACAGTAAAAATTCGAACAGGTTGGGATAATGATACGATCGTTGCACTTGAAGTCGGACATATCGTGGAAGGCGAAGGGGCTCAAGCACTCGCGATACATGGCCGCACTAAAGTGCAAGGCTACAGCGGGGATGCGAACTGGCCGATCATTGCAGAAGTGGCTGAACAGCTGACGATCCCCGTCATCGGCAATGGTAACATTCGGGGGCCTGAAGATGTCATCCGGATACGCGAGCAAACTAACTGCGCAGGGCTGATGATCGGGCGGGCAGCTTTAGGCTATCCTTGGATCTTTCGAGACATTAAGCATTATTTAGCCCACGGCGTCGTCCCCTCCCCGCCCACTGTAGCGGAGCGTTGGGACACGATCATTGAATATACACGACGCATCATGGCACGTCCATATCGCGATCAGAAACACACCGATATACGATGGATGCGCCCTAAGATTATTGCACTGACTAAAGAAATGACAGGATCACGTCGAATCCGCGGGGCACTCGGCACCGTTCACCAAATCGAAGACCTTGAAAGAATTGCGGCTGAGCACATAGAGGTTTACGGCGAACAGGCGACTGCTGGGATAGTTTAAAGTTCGCCCAGATCGGCGCGCTTTTTACGGATGGCTTCGCTCAGCAGCTGAGCATTTCGAAGGTTGCTTTTAAAGGCCGCGTCGATGAGGTCGCCTACAATCGGAACAGTGCCGACTAGACCATCGATTAAGATATTCGAAAGCATTTCCAGCATGGTTCCCTTCGAGACTCCCAGACGAAGGCCAATATACAGCATATAGAATTGTGGTAACATCGATAGGACGTCGCCCACGACCGGGATCAGGCCAATTATCGGGTCCCAACCAAATCGAATGTTTGTTCCCGGAATTGAAAACTCGGCATCGAGTAAGCGCGCCATACGATCCACCTTTTTCAGGATGGGTGTATATGCGTCCTCATAAGGCTTGAGGTCGGGAGAATCTTGATTGGACATGTATCGATGAGATTTAATTCACTCTAAAGTTTGAGACAAAGCTATTTTACGCTGACAACTAACTCTTAGTTAAATAAAACAAAACATCCTATCTCCGTCAGCTTCATGGGACCACGGCCACAACCTGAGCCTCTTCCACTAGCGCCTTTTAACGCATGCTTTCCACCATTAACATCATCTAATGGCTTTGAAGAAATACCTGACCTTCAGAGTGCGTTGCTTGCTGGGTATATTGCTTACGTTAGCGCTTGTATTTATGGTGCTACAGTCTTTTCGCACGGAGCAGATAGAACGTTTTGGACCTGAACTAGCCCCTCGAGAAGCCGAAAGAATTTACATAACTCGTAACGAGCTTCCCGAAGTCACTTACCAAACGTTGTATAACTCCGAACCGAAACTTGTTTCGACGAAGCCTTCGCCGGTTGCTGTGGAGCTACCTTTTAGTGTGATCGAAAAGAAGTGGAACGCACGAGAGGAACGATACGCGTTCTACCGTATTGGGATGGATGGCAAAGAAAGCCGAAACATCAATGACGTGCGGCGGTTCATACTCTCCGAGAATCAGGCAAATTATCCGGAGCCTGAGAGCGCTTGCGGCCCGATCGCCCTACTCAATCTGTATGTGTGGTATGCGAAATTTGGTTTAATCAAAGAATCGGTTCAACATGCAGACCTCCGTGCCTACAAACAGTTAAAGTTTAAAGAGATCGATCAAAAGATTGCGGGCATTCGCGGTCGCCCCCGGGATGGAGATTCCGGAACGAATAGTATTGAGCAGGTCATGGCGATGGATGCACTGCTCCAGGAGAACGGCCCAAGTAATCTCAGGCTCCATTCCAGTTTCAAGCTTGCACCCCTGACACACGCTGATTTTGCAAAAGTATCGATTCGCTATCGTGCAGGCATTCTCTCGGCCTACCCGCTCGATCTACAAACTGGTCAGTTATTGCCCAGTCATGCCGTCTTGGTTGTGCGCGCTGATACATCGGGCACGATTACAATCGCGAATTGGGGTGAATTTATTCACTGCCGACTAGTCAATAAGCCGGATGGACAATGGTTGATTCCAAATGATACCAGATACCATCCACTCAAGATCATTCAACTGACCAGCTTGATACCCTTCAAACCAAAGGCTTAATCGCTGATACCCAGTGCATTGTTTTTACCATCCAGATTATTTTCTGCCGCTACCCGAGGGACACCCGTTCCCGATGGAAAAGTTTCCCGAGGCATATTCGCTGATTAAATCCAAGGTAGACATTTATGAACCCTCAAAACTGAGCATTGAAGACATACTGGCGGCACACACTCGCGATTATCTCGATTCAGTGAATTTTGATCGTTCATCTGGAATGCCCAATGGACTCACTCAGTATGCCAGAAACCGACTCGGTCTGCCTGCGAATGAGCTACTGCTTGCGCGATCCATGCTCGAAACTGCAGGCACTGTCTCAGCCACTATTGATGCCTTGAACAATCGAGTTGCTGCGAATTTGGCAGGCGGCACGCATCATGCCTTTCCCAATAAAGGACTCGGGTTTTGTGTGCTGAATGATGTCGCGGTTGCGGTCGAGTATTTACAAGCGCGAGGCAGGAAGCCCGCACAGATTTTAATAGTGGATACCGATGCGCATCAAGGTAATGCAAACAACGCCTATTTCAATCGAGACGCATCGGTATTTACTTATTCAATACACGTCGGGAAGAATTATCCGGCAAAAAAGGAAACGGGCGACTGCGATGTGCCCTTACCCCGCTATGTTGAGAGTGCGCACTATCTGCGCGAACTCGAACGAAGCCTCGTGCCCGTGTTCGCACAGACCGAGCCGGATCTGGTTTTTTGGATCTCAGGTGCTGATCCACACAGCGATGATCGTTTTGGACAGATGTTATTAACTGATCAAGCACTCGCTCAACGCGACCATCTGGTGCTCCAGCTCTGCAAGGCATATGCGACAAAGCTCGTGCTACTCTATGGTGGAGGCTACAACAAAGTCGCCGAAAAAACGGGCCGCTTACACGCAGAAACCGTATTACGCACGCATGCCTACTTTAATGCAGATTGAAGCGTCTGAACTGAGTGGCACGCACTTAAAGATACCCGAACGGCTCGGCGTGGGCTTATAAGTTATGGAGCGCCGCAGAAGGCTTAGCCGTAAGTGAGTGTTGGGGGCGATTGAACACTCGCGGACGCGCGGGAGCGCATCCCTCCAAAATAAACTGGAGGGCCGTGCTCCGTCATGGCCGCAGAGGCAGAGCACGACGGACGCCTCGGCGAGGCTTCCCTACCCCTGAACTTACATTCGCGGACGCGCGGGAGCGCATCCCTCCAAAAAACTGGAGGGTCATGCTCCGTCATGACCGCAGAGGCATCCAAATATGGAGCGCCGCACAAGGCGTAGCCGTAAGTGAGTGTTGGGGGCGCTTGAACACTCGCGGACGCGCGGGAGCGCATCCCTCCAAAAAAACTGGAGGGCCATGCTCCGTCATGGCCGCGCAGGCAGAGCGAGTTGCGTTCGAGCCTGCAATTGCCGCGATTACAATCACTACCGATTAAACCAAAACAAAAAAGGGAGTGACCCATCGATCACTCCCTATAGTTAAATATAAACGAGCTTATTTATTCGAATAGAAATCGTCGATCTTCTTAGACACGTCGCGGTAGCTGATATCGGCACCGTAGAGTGTCTTGTATTCGGCAATGGCCTTTTCCATGTCACCCTGCTGCTCGTAGCACGAGCCGAGTTCGTAGAGAACATCCTTTTTCTCTTCGGTCACACCGGGGATTTCACTCTTCGCGGTTACTAATTGCTCAGCAGCCAAATCGAAGAAGCCCTTTTGCTTGTAGGCTTTACCGAGGATGACGAGCGCACTGATGCGAACTTTAGCGCTGCGCTGTCCCAATTGGAGTTCTTTAATCGCTTTATCGATTTCACCATTCTCGAAGTAAAGTTGCCCCAATTCAAAGCGGTAACTAAATTCATTCGGGTAGCGATTCACGAGGTTTTCGGTTTGTTCGAGACGGAATTCAGCCTCTTCGCCACGCAGCTTTTCAAGTTCAGCTTGGATCGCTGCATCTTCAGGCGCTGCCTCAAGCTCTTCCTCTTTCTCGGCGATGGCTTTTTGCATTTTCTCACGCTTCAATGAGCTTTCCAAGCGCTCCAAATTAACGTCTGCTTTACCTGATTCGAGCTGACGTGCTTTGCCCAGCCACTCTAGTGCTGAGTCGTATTCGCCGAGCTTCTTGTAATTATTTACAATGTCGCGGTAGAAATTAAGGTTATCTGGTTCTTCTTCGACAGACTTGATTGCATCTTCAATGAGCGAGCGCAATCCTGCTTCACCCGTCTTCGCGCGGCCCGCCTGCTCAAGCTTATTCGAACCTTCTTCATCCTTAAGCTTATCGCGGAAGGTTTTGTCGTCTTCCCACTTACCTTTATTAATAGACTGTTCTACAGAGGCTTTTTTGACCAAGCCTTGAATCTCATCATCTGTCGGGTTTAGACGATAGGCTATATCACCAATTTGAATCGCTTCTTGAGTCTTTCCAGCTGCAATGTAAGCACCCATCAAGGCTTTGATGCTTTCAACATCTTTAGGATCTATTTTGTAAATTGAATTATAGGCAAAAGCTGCGGTGCCGTAAAGCTTGAGTGCATCTGCAGCGGCACCTAACATTTTCAGTGCACTTACATTTTCAGGGTTGGAATTGAGCATCTGCTCAGCTGTTTCCATCGCCTTGGCCGGATCTTTTTTTACCTTAGCATCACTCCCCATTGAAAATGGAATACTTGTGACCTTGGACATAAATTTACCGAGCCCTTTGGATTTACCCTTATTCGCCTTTTGTTGCGCTTGGCGGAGGATTTCCCGGGCTTCCAGGCAGTTAGGGTTTCGCGCGACTATGTTGGATAAAATGTCCATCGCATAGGATGGATTCTTGTCGAGTGCTTTGCGGGCATTATCGATTTGTTTGTGTAGACGGCTGTCGAGTTCTTTGAGGGTAATTTCTTCCATAATATAACTTTTAAAAATTTGGATTCTAGCGCGTGCGGTCAATCACCAATTACCTTCAAAGCGCCTCTAACTGCTTTTTCTAGCAAATTCATGTGTGCAGAAACCGCTGAAGCGTCTTTTCCTTCGATCAGTAAACGGATTTTTGGCTCCGTGCCCGAATAGCGAATCAGCACGCGACCTTCGTCACCTAATGCAGATTCGATCTTCTGAATCGTCGCTTGTAGATCCGGTAATTCGTCTAAAGGAATCTTCTTCTGCACTTTTAAATTGGCAGTCTGCTGAGGAAATAAAGTGATCGCGGAACTGAGTTGAGCCAATGTCTGATTCGTTTTACACATCAAATCGATCAGCTTGCTGGCGGCGAGTAAACCATCACCCGTTGTTGAAAAATCGGAAAAGATTAAGTGCCCGGATGATTCCCCACCAAAGTTAGAGCCGACTTCCCGCATCTTTTCGGCGACATTGCGATCGCCCACGTCCACGCGGATCACTCGCCCACCTGCTGCCTCAACTGCTCGATCGAGACCGATGTTGCTGTGGATGGTCGTGACTAAAGTTTTATTGCCGAGTGCATTCACTTGCAGCGCATGAATCGCAAATATGCCCAGTAAAATATCACCATCAACAATGTGACCGGTATGATCGCAGATAACGACACGATCACCATCCCCATCATGCGCAATCCCGATATCGGCACCCAGCTTGCGGACCAGCGCCTGCATCTTTTCCGGAGACTCGCTCCCGACTCCGGAGTTAATGTTGTCGCCGTCCGGATTATCCCCGATCAGGTGCAACTTTGCATTCCAGCGTTTAAAGACTTCGGGGGATGTTTCCGCGGTCGCGCCATTCGCGGTATCCAGAACGATCGTCCATTCGGTCATACACCCCTGATCCATCAGAGATCGCTGGTAATTTATATAATAAGCAGCTCCATCCAGCGGGTAAGACTTCGGGAGCGGTA
>Ga0307981_1002975_pt1 | contig 13152 bp, 9 predicted proteins | sample OrgLakmetagen987_FD_201849 | JGI IMG/M metagenome (GOLD analysis project Ga0307981, IMG submission 201849) | Saline water microbial communities from Organic Lake, Antarctica - #987 | ecosystem: Environmental > Aquatic > Non-marine Saline and Alkaline > Saline | place: Antarctica: Organic Lake... | reverse complement strand
GGTCGCCGCCGATGATCTTAATCCAGGCATTACTGTAACTGTATCGTACCGCCAAGAGAACCGTTGTTGCTGCTACCGTTGCTGCTGTAGGACTCTCCTTGGCTCCCTCCATCTCGCTACCACATTGAATACTACTAGAGCTAGTTTAAAGAACAATGATTAGCAATTTCTTTGTCTTGTCGCCACGTGGGGACACCATTTTGGCCAAGCAGTATCGGACCGACAAGGAACGCGAAATGGGCGCCCACGAACGATCCCATACGGAAGCCCTCTTTCGCAAGATCAAGTTCTGGGACGATATGGCTCTCAGTGAAGTAGATGAAGCCATCAAGGAGCAGCAACTACTGGCTGACAATAAGGAAAGCGGTAGCAAGAGATCGGGGGATGCACCGCCCGTCATGATGATGCCCGACGGCATGACGTATTTTCACGTCAAGCGCAATGGACTCATCTTTGGAGCCGCGTCGGCGAGGAATGTCAGTCCCAATACCGTAGTGGAGGTAAGTTGCTTGCTTGCTAGTGTTAGTGTTTAAGTTATCGTGATACGTTGGGGGTGTGGGCTGCGTTAGAAGATTTGTTGTATTGTGGGTTGTGGGCTAATTATGACAATGACGATGATAATGACAATGATGGTATCGTTGGAGCCAATCTCACCAACACCAACACTTATACTCTACCCTCTGCTCTCTACTTCCTATATCAACACAGCTACTCTCGACGATTGCAAGGATATTCAAGGATTACTGTGGAACGCTATCGGAAGAAGCTTTGCGAAAGAACTTTATCCTGTGTTACGAGTTGCTCGACGAAATGCTCGACTTTGGCTATCCCCAAGTCACCAGGACGGAAAACCTCAAATCATTCGTCTACAATGAGCCCATTGTCGTCGACCAAGTGGCAAATACGGGAAGTATGGTCAACCCAAAGACCGCTTCTGCCAGCGCGGTACACAAGCCTGTAATTTCGTCTGTCCACTCCAACGGTAGCAAGACCAACTTGACCAAAAACGAAAAAAACGAAATCTTTGTCGACATTCTCGAACGCCTCAACGTTTTGTTTTCAAACAATGGATACGTTCTCAATAGTACCATTGATGGCTGCATTCAGATGAAATCATACTTGGCGGGAAATCCAGAACTTCGATTGGCCTTGAACGAGGATCTAGTCATTGGAAGTAAGGGGCCGGGACAATATGGATCGGTATCCGTCGATGATATGAACTTTAACGACTGTTGCAACATGTCGGAATTCGAATCTGCCCGAACGCTGTCATTTATCCCACCCGACGGAGAGTTTGTCGTTCTTAACTACCGAATGACGGGAGAGTTCAATGCACCTTTTCGCATCTTTCCGTCGATTGAAGAAGTCGGACCCAACAAGCTCGAGATTACTATTTTGATTCGGGCCGAAATGCCCAACAACCACTTTGGTGCCAATGTTGTGGTGGAAATGCCCATGCCCAAGGTGACGGCTGCCGCCTCGTGCAATGTCATTAGTGCGCCCGGTACCGGCCATGCCAACGCGGAATTCGTCCCGGCCGAAGGCAAGATTATTTGGACCATGAAGAAATTTCCAGGTGGAACGGAGCAAACCATGCGCGCCAAGGTCACTTTGCACAAACCGTGCACGACGCAGATTCGACGAGAGATTGGACCCATCAACATGTGCTTTGAAATACCTATGTACAATGTTTCGAATCTGCAGGTGCGCTATCTCCGCGTGGCAGAAAACATGGTGGGCTACACGCCCTATCGCTGGGTCCGCTATGTGACGCAGAGCAGTTCGTATGTTTGCCGATTGTAGCTTGCAAAAAGTCCATATGAATCATGCACTTTTTTACGACGCTTCTAATTACTCTACTAGGATTAGCTAAGTAGGATGCATTCTTTCGAATACTAATGTGACACATATACGGCATGCGAGTGCATTTGTGTTGATTCGGTCGATAGATGATGAGTAAATCTCTCCAGGAATCGACTAGAGCTTCCAATCGAAGGAAATTATAGCTTGGACTTTCTTGCTGATGTGACTGGATCCCATGGCCATGACCATGACCATGACGAACACAAACATAACAGAAAAGGAGGACTCGACTGACTGGCCGACTGACTGGGCGTTAGCGAAAACCCGGATATGATTTTCCAAGTTGAAGGCGGAGAAGAAAGATGAATGACAAGCGGCCATCGGCCATCATCACCACCACCTGTCACACAATGATAGAAGCGTCCCGGCTGCTTATCTATCTCATCTACGGAAGCCACCATGTCCTTCCTACCAACCACCATCCACCTGCTAGTAGTTGTATGCTGCTTGACGGTAGCAAATTCGTTTGTCGCAACACCCTCCCAACACCCCATCAAGTGCATTTCTTGGAGAGTGACGCCCTCATTCTCTTCTCCTAACGATTGGGACGGCGAAGTAGTTGCCAATACTAAAGGCGGAAAGATCAAGGGATGCACTCTTCAACAAGTGGAGGGATCTCTGACTGAGTGGATCATTAGCATTGACGGCGAGGAAGCTGACTTGGGTCGTTTCAGTGACGCCATTTACAAGAAAATGATTCAAGAAGCAAAGCAGCAACGTTTCCAAGGCTTTCGACCCGGCACTATCCCTCCCCACATTGAGCCTACTTATCGTGCATTTTCCATGGACGAATGCGCACGCGAGACTGCTCTGGAAGCCATGCAGCAAAACAACATTCGACCGTTTGAAAGCTCACGGCAAGAGTTGGTGCTGGAAGATTTCCGCATTCCTCCTCCACCAAAGAAAAAGGCCAAGAAGAGCAAGAAAAAAAAGAGTGCTCAAGTAGAGCCTGCTACTGATGCTGATACAAAGGAGGAAACCGCTCCGCAGTGGCTCTTGTTCCCTTCTATGAAAGAGGCTATTAGCGCGGGATGGAAGCCTGGTCAGAGTTTTAGTTTTGTGGCAAAGAATGTGAAAGGGCAACCGGTAGCGGAAAAATCGAAAACGGACGGAGCGACACCGCTCGGGATCAATTATTAGATTAGACACAGTACGGCTAATATTGATAGGTCCGTATAACTAGTCTAGTACGGTGCATACTCCATGCTCAAACTGAGCGAAGCGACTATTAGCCTTATTTTCTCCCAAGAGGACAACGAGTGGGTCAGCAATCTGTAACCAAAGACCATCCCTGGATCGACCTTCGGATTCTACTCTCGCAGAGCCGGAGCTCTCACCGGGCTGTTAGCTACGGCCCTCAGGACACGGACACGCACACACGGACGACGGCGGTTTGGCACGACCGATGACCGCGACGCGAGGTAGAGCGCGAGATAGAGTCAGTCGAAAGTCACAAAAGACAAGTAGTCTACGCTACTCTACATAGACTAGTACATGCTTTCTCGCTGGTTTGAAAAAGTGAGAGTCCCGGCACGTGCTGCAGCACGACTAAACGCAACGGAAGACTTTTCGCTAAGTGACACCCGCTCCGCGAATTTTCCCAGGATTGTTCGTCATTCCTGGCGATCCACACCCCAGCGTGAGTCTAAGGAGGAATAAAGTATGACGTCACTATGCGATATCCGATCTTATTATTATTATTGGACCGAAAAGTCCAAGAGCATCACGCTGGGGCGTACATGACGAAAGGCCTAATTAGGGGCCTATCCACGAATCAACCCAAGTAGTTAAGACTTACTTTGTACTATGACATATGATGCTAGATTAGGAAACAATATGTACTATACGTGTCTTTGTACTCTGGGCGGGCCCAAAAAAGCGCGGATGGGGCATTCTCCACTCACTCAACGGGCGGTGTGATCGGATGCATCGTGCAAACCCGGCATCATCGCTCTTCATCACCAACCACGCAAAGAGTTCGTGTGTATCGCTCTTCCACGGCGCTCTCTCCCATCACGCTCAAGCTCTCTCAGCGTGTGCACTACATATAGGGTTACCCAACGTGTGCTCTGGATAGCGTGTGAAAGCCTTTATTAGCTTCATCCCTTGGCAGCACACGTTCCGCATCAAGGAAGCAATCGTTCACACAACCACACGACAGCCGTCACCGACATTGCCCTTGTGTGCATCCCTGCCAGGTGAATTCATACAAGACTATCGAATGAACGATCGGAGTTTCTACTTATATCTGTTGTAAAAATGCCAAAGCAGTCGCGAGGATTTTGGGTTTGTGACTTTTGCGGTTTGACCTTTGATGGCCACGATGAAGCCCGATATCATGAATTGGAAGAATGCCAACATAGAAGTCGACAAGCCGCGCACTTGGACTCTAATAGAGAACAAGCGTATGCACCTCCCATGATGCCACCACTGGGTCTACCGGAAAAGCCTCCTGCAACCTACGATTATGAACTGTCGGTACAGCAACCTCGCCGAATCCCCCTAATGGGTCTGCACGAGACGGGCCACTTGACGGAAGCTGACACGGCACTATGTCAAAACGTTGAACTCTTTGAAGCTAGCGATCTCGTATCTGACCAACAGGGGACTGCCATGAGCCGGGGTCAAGTTGGATTGCGATGCCTTCACTGCATCGGCAGCCAGACTGCAGGGAGTGTTGTATTCCCACGGAGTCTTGCCGTGGTTGGGGACAGTGTTCGGATACTTGCCGACAGGCACATGTGTCGATGTGCGGCTTTACCAGTGGCCTTGGCACACGAACTGGAGCAAGCTGCGAACAAACGGCAACAGGCAAAAGACGAAGGGGGTCCGTCGTGGCATGAAGAAGAAAGCAATCGTAGGGATTTGGTTGATTTCTGCGCCCATCGCTGCCAAGAAATTGGAATCACGGAAAAGTATCCGGTAGACAGTGGTCTGCTGTTTCGCGACTCGGAAATGCGACAAGGAATGAAAGGTCCGGTGCCTGTACCAACTCGGAGGTACCCACCGGGTGGTGGGGTCTTTCCAACGCGGTACGCAATGGGACCTGGGGGGAATGAACCCATGCCACCAGCATCCTTGCCACGACGACTTTCTCCTGTGCCTCCAACAACACAGGACTCGGAGCTCTCCGGAATGAAAGTCCAACAACTTCCAACCTACGATATGCCGGCAAATTTTCCGTTCTTTCAGGATCCGGGCGGAGACTGGATATGCAAGTTTTGCAGCCATCTCCATCCCCAGTATCGAGACCCTCAGTACATTTGGTCCGCTCCAGGCAGGGTTCCACCTCCTGGACAGTTTATCGAACATCACTTGGGCATGTGTCGAGCTTACCACCAGAATATGAATCAGCAGCAGCAGCAGCAGCAGCATCAGATGCCATCGCGCAGTGAATACCAGGAATCGACTCCGCAGTACGGTTACCCGCAGCAACCGATAGCCTATGGTTCGCCACAGCCGAACTGGGAAACGCAGTCCGAGCCAAGGGGACCTTCGATGGTTTCACCGCGAAAGATGCACCACTCTAGCAACTTCGCATCGGCTTCCGGGGAGCATCAACCATCATCGTTCGAGGAGTTTGCGCCCCAGCCTCGTAGAGGCCCTCCTCACAGCTTTCGGGAACCAACGTATCAACATATGCCCCCCCAGAAGTCTATTGTTCCTCCCAGGTCGGAAGGAAAGACTGACCACGCAGTCGATTTCCTTGCAGTGAACGACAAGAGCTTGTACAAGTTGGATGGCTCGCCCATCTCTGCAGCTTCGATACTGGTTGTCGAAGAAGATAAGCTCTTATTGACAGACTATTTCTATTGGTTGATGAAGCAGTTGCGCATGGTTCATTTTTCTGAGGCCGATAGAAAGACTCGCGGCGGAAAACGCGAAAAGATCAAAGTAGGGTACGGTGGACTCCAGTGCGTTCATTGCGCCGATCTACCAAACTCGCGAAAGTTCTTTTGGAGCAACGTTGATAGACTCGCCAATAGTTTTGCAGAGATTCCAGCTCATGTACTCAAGTGTCGTCGCTGCCCACAGCCAACTAAAGATGCGATACATCAACTCAAGGAAAAGCACCCCGAGCAAATGGCAAGGCTTCCGAGAGGATCTCAAAAGGTGTTTTTCCGGCGAATGTGGCGGAGAGTGCACCCTGTACAGAAGCCTGGCGACTTGAGTGCTGCAAATAACGAGAATCCTTCGAGTATATCAATGCTAGGCGAAGCTGGTCAACCTGCACTGGAAGTAAAGCCGACCGCTCAGGATTCGCCTGGTACAATCGGAAGCGAAGAGAGCGTGCTGCTCCTCGAACGCCCAACGAAGGAAGCTGCAAAAGCACTGGCGGATGCGTCAATGCAGGACGGACCACCGTCACCCTCCTCTCGCATCTTGCTCGCTATTCCGGAGGATAAAGAGTGGTTGTCTGATACTGACGTTTTTGTTCGACGCCAGCTGGAAGTATTCTGTGCGACCATGGATGACGTTGAGACGGCCCGATCGGATCGCAAGTACCCTGTCTACGAGGGCCAGGTTGGAATTCGATGCGTGCATTGTGCGCTTTCGAAAGGTGCCAAAGGATCGGGAGTAGCCTATCCGTTTTCGATCAGTGCTATCTACGAATCCGTTCGCGAATTCCAGCGGCTTCATCTTGAGGGATGCGCGAACCTTGCACCTTCTGTAAAGTCAAGACTCACCGACCTCAAGGGTGCTTCTTCCCTCAGTTCGGTCCTCCGAAAGTACTATGTTCTTGCTGCTAGAGCGCTTGGTCTCAAGGATACTCGCGATGGTATCCGCCCGGGTGGAGAGTCAATTCCATTGGGGTCGCAGGTGGCCTTTGCGTTTTCCGACACTAGTTCCAAGGTGTCGGAAGAAATAGGCCGGACAAAGACGGCGGATGGAGGAAGTGACTCGTCGTCGCATCAAACTCCAATGCACCACCGCAAACGGAGACCAGATGCAGAGGCATCTAGAAGCTCCAACTCGAAGAAATCTTCCAAGACCTATCCAGACGTCGAAAATCAAGGGGGCTAGGACGTCTGAAGTGCACATTGCGTTTGGAGTCAACACAGGGAGTTGCTACAAAGGGACGTCTTTGACAGCCAGTATACTTAAAGGTTGTTCAAACATCTGTCTACTTGCGGGTGCTATTGCTGTTTTATACCACTGCAGCTACGTATGATACACCTTCGCAAGCAAGACAATTCAGTTATTCTCATATCTCATAGAAATGGCGATGTTATAAAATGGAAGTTATAGGGTAGATCGCTTTACTAGAGGTGGTGTGGAGTGCTCTTTTGGATTTATCGAAAGAATCTCTCGAGAGGAGGACCAGCATCAAAATATGTCATCTTTTGAATTTGGTCTAGCATGGTGTCATGCCAGCTATCGATAATCGAATCGGATCCGTACCAATTGTCCGGCGCGTTAATGGAATGAAGCACGCCTTCCAAATTTATTTGGTTGGCACCCTTTAGATGCCCCGCACATACTGGAACCACACCATCCCCAACTGTCGTACCATCTCCACATACAGCTTCGTACGAGTTGTAGGCAAAGCCCGCGACAGTGTTTTTTTCATTGCCTTCTCGCTTGACACCAGCGACAGCGTTGCCAATCACAGTGACATAAAACAGACGGGGTGTGTGAAAGGCTCCAGGAAATTCTGAATGTGTAATCCGTAAGGCTCCTCGCGTCATATCCATGACTTGTGGGGGCGGTGGCTCGTGTGGAGCTCCCAGAGTGACCATTCCAATGATTCGATCCAAGTCTATACAAAAAGATGGCGTCTCTTTCTTGTCGCTGACGTAAGAGGCACTGCCAAAGCCCAGAGCCGCTCGTGCCAGCCAGCCCCCGGCAGAATGACAAACCAAAACGATCTTGGCGTCCTTGTCCGTCGCGACCAGGTCTTTAACTTGCTCTGCCACTCTGTCTAGATACCAACCAAAGGCAACGGCCGGAGGTGCCTGATTCCGCCAAAAGTCGAGACTTACTGCGCCTCGTAAAAATACTTGCAACCAATCGGTTCTTTTGAGGGGCAATACGCGAATCTGTTCATCCTTCCAACCGCGCTTCTGGAGCGACCGGGTGAGGGAACCAACCGGCGCTTGCTCGAGAATGTAGTCGGCTGATTCGTTCCCAAAACCTGGCAAAATGAGGAGGTGCACATTCTGAGGGACATTGCTCTTGCTCGCTAAATACGACGAGGTTCCTGACTGAATCCATGAGAAGCAAGGTTCAATGGCGCAGGCTAACAGTAGTAGTTGTAGTAGCAAGAGCGCCGTGCCTGGCGTCTGGACCATCTTCATGGTCGTCGGGCGTCGTTTTGATGTGAGCACTATCGTGAAGCGGCGGTTTAACGCGCGTGATGATGAAACTGTGATGACGTCAGTTTTAAATCTGGCAACGAAAAACTCCGCCGCGATGAGATGAGGATGAATGAGAATACCGGTCGTCTACAGTCTACTAGTAATCGGCGCCGCACGCACATTCTACGACGATGGTCCTCACGACGAGACTGTTTGCAGACCGCTGCCAACCCAAGCCGTACGCCCTCCTTACACTAATTTGCATGGGACTACTCTGCTCTTTTGGATTCTGCTTTTCTTCTCAACATTCTTCACCACCGCGCTCATCACCCACTCGAGGCAGACCACCCTTATTGACACTGGTGGCTTGCACCGAGGAGGACCAAATGCCGACACCAGCTACAACATCGACAGCAGCAGCTACAGCTGCAACGACGACACAAGCATCCAATGAAAGCAGCAACTGCATTCGAAACTTTAGAGCTGCGGTAGGTCTCCGCAACGTGTACAGGTGCGCCAAAACAGACGGACTTGCCGATCGCCTAAATGCAGATTGGTCTGTTGGAGAACGAATCCTCTTGCTCCAAGCAGGATTGATTCTCGATTTGCGGTCCGACGCGGAACGCGACGAGATCAAGTCAGTCCAGTGGATGGCGCAAGCTGCTGGAGGGAGCTTTGCCGTGTACAGGGACAACTACTCTTTGCGTCCGCAACACGAACAAGACAAACAAGATAACAGCAGCAGCAGTAGCACCAACAGGCAACGTGCCGTATTGCGTCTCGATCCACTGTCACCGACGCAATTCATGGCGTATCTAGATGATCACTGGTTGACACCCGCTCAAAAACTGCAAGCGGCCATGTTCAAAATTGTCAGTGGAGAGCAGTTGCACAGTCTCCGAATTCAAGTGTTGAATGGCAAGGGCCTGGGCGGGTTGAACGAGGCCATCTTGGAGACGGGAAAGCGAGACTTATTCGCAGCCTTGCAAGCCATGACATTACACCTAGAGAAGCATCCTGGGGATACAGTGGTTATACAATGCGTTCAAGGAAAAGACCGGACGGGTTTGCTCGTCATGCTGTGTCAGTCGCTACTGGGCGTGGCAGACGAGGAGATTGTTGCCGATTATCACCGTTCGGAAGCCACTCTGTTGGAGGGCTCGGCCGCTGTCAAGACCGCAGTCAGCAAAAGGCAAGCTGGGAAAATCGACAAGCTGATATTTGGGGGTGCACCCAAGGAAGTAATGGAGACGACGCTTGCGTGGATCCGATCGAAGTACGGTACCGTATCGCCTGGCTACTTGGACGCCATTGGGTTTGACGACAGCTGGCGCAACCGGCTGCTGACAGCCTTGCAAAATAGTCCGTCTAATGACAGAAAAAGTAGATTATAGGACTCTCAAAGTTATACACTGTTTAGAAACGACATGCAACGAGTGTAGGATTACCGCACATGCATGACGAACATTGATTCTCCAGACATCTTTCTAGCGAAAACCTTGCTGATTCTGTTTTCTCATCAATTGCTGCAACAACATCTGCAAGTCTGTTCCCGAAGCCTCGTTGCTGTTTCCTTGCGGCTGCTGGGACATGCGCTGAAGACTGGCCATGACACTACTTTCGTCGCGCTGCCTCTGCTGATTCGATGCCGCCAACTGTTGAAGTTGCCTCTGGAGGCTGGCTGAAGCGTCAGTGCTGGAGCTCTGCGGTTGACTGTTGCCCCCTGCAACCTGTTGAAACCGACTTCCTGGCTGGTGCTGCATCAGCAAGTTAGTCATGGTGTCACCCCGCTGCGTCTGTTGGCTCGAAGCAAGCTGTTGAAGAAGTTGCCGTGGGAGAGCGGTCGGGGCTCCGTTTCCAGAGATTTGCTGCTGATTGCCAGCCTGCTGAATCGCAGCAAGCTGTTCGAGAAGGTGTGGGGGGAGCATACTGGTCAGAGCTCTGTTGCTGGAGCTCTGTTGCTGCTGATTTCCAGCCTGCGGAAGCTGGCTTTGCAGAAAGGCCAATATATCGTCGGAACTCGGTTCGGGCCGACTGGTTACCGCCTGCAGATGCTGGTGCTGTAGGTGAAGACTTGTAACAGGGTTCGGAACTACTCCACCCATTTGCTCAAACGGCTGATGTTGGTGAAGACTTGCAGCTGGGTTGGAAGCTCCACTACCCATTTGATCCAGCATTGCCATGAGCAGAGCCTCGGCTGGAACATTCTGCGCAGTAGGACCCATGCCTGGAGCTGGCGCGACGGCGCTGATACCGCCTGATTGCCCAAACGAATGGGAAGCACCATCAAGCTGGCCATTCAGATGGTTCACAGGACTAGGACCATCCATGAGCGCCCCGATGTGCTGTAGAATTTCATTTCGACGATGTGCCAACGCCTCGAGACCTCGCAGGTCGTCAATGTTCTGGTTTTGTTGGTCTTGTGGTGGTCTTTCATTTGCAGCATATAGATTGTTCGTATCCGGACCGACGAGAGTCGCCATCGAAGGAGGTATGACCATCGGGGCGTGCGGCTGCAACAACACCGGGGCGTACTGCTGAGGAGGCTGATCCGGTGCTTTCACGCTTTTTGGGGCAGGCTTAGCCGAAGGTGGAAGTTCATCGTAGGGTAGAGGAAACTTGCGGCTGATGGCGTAGAAGTCAGGCGCAACCGCCTCTTTCTCTCTCTTGGCTTTGGCAATGTCTTGGGGTGTGAGCCTCTTCATCGTTGCGGCCAAATTAGGTTGTCCCCTGAGAAACTTCTCGTTGTAATAAGCGTTGTAGTCCGTTCCCATGACGATACGTTTGAATCCCCAACCGTTAACCTGTCTGGCAAACGAGGAGTAACGCCCGTGACGAAAGTAAAGTGGAATAACTTTCTCTTCAAATTCCTTGTGGCTCGAGATTCGCCAAGCGCGACCGTGAGGCAACCACGTGATGGCGTGCTCAAACTCTGGCCGGGAAAGGATCTCGTGTAGCTTCATGGGAAAGGTTTGCATCTTGAACTTACCCGAATCGGTAACGCGAGGACTCGCTTCCTGGGAGTAATCACGGTAGGGAGCAGACGGAATGGTATCCTGATCACTCGTGTCTTTGGCCGCCTTGGCGCTGCTGTCCTCCTTGCTTGCCACAGCACTCACTTCGTTCGTATCCATACTGAACTTTGGTGAAAGGATTCGGATTCCGTTCTTCCCCTTGTGCTTTTTGAAAGACGATATAGGTGACTAAAGACTGATGCCTGGGAAGGTAGACTATTAACAAGGATTGGTTTGTTACGATACACAACAGTAGTGTGATGTCGTGTGTGATGTGAAAGTGAGTGAGGATCAATCCAATCCATCCATACGACTGTTTTGTTCTTGTTTTCCGTGCTGTGCCGGAAAAGACCGTGTTATTTTTAACTGAGTTGGGCCGCAATTCTGTTCTCAATCTGCTCACGGCCTGTAGAGTTGTACAGAGAATTTATACCAGTAACAGCCCTTCCTTTCGCTTTCTGAAAAAAAAATCGCAGCGAGTTGATACTTTGCAACTGCTTTCCAGAAAACGCTCCGCAGGAAGAAGATAAGAGGTCGATTGTTGTGTTCCTTCAGGGAGTGTGACAGTCTTTTTGCAGAAATTCGGTGCTCCGACCTCGCGGTTCACCAGGTTCCCGGCACAGTCCCGGGACAGAGAACCCAGCGCACCAGCAACGACAAAGGCCGCGGCCGCGCCGACGGGCGGCCACGAGCTAGCGAGCCGTGAGGATAGATCGGAGCATCGTTGCCGTTCAGGTAGAGCTCCATCCTGTAACGGTAGTGCTAGTCCGTGGACATCAGTCCCGTACGCAAGACTCGTGAGTGAGGTCAGGCAGCGTGCGTCAGCGCTCGTCACAGCCTGAAGCATAGCAACAACTGCTCCAGACCAACACACAACACCAGCAACAATCCACCACACGTGCAAGCTCCCCGCTTACACCGTTACAATCCCATCATCATGTTGTATACTGTGATTCTGCCAACGTACAACGAGAGGGAGAACCTCCCCATCATCTTTTATCTGATCGAAAAGACGTTTCAGGAAGCGAAACTGGAATACGAAGTGGTCATCGTCGATGATGCCAGCCCTGATAAGACGGCCGAAGTCGCAAAGACCTTGCAAAAATCCTATGGAAAGAAGCATATAACAATTGTCTCTCGCAAGGGAAAATTAGGCCTTGGGAGCGCTTATATCGCTGGACTAAAGGAGGCCAAGGGAGATCGTATTATTTTGATGGATGCCGACCTCTCGCACCACCCGAAATTCATTCCGGAAATGGTGGAGCTCATGAACGAGCTTAATACCCAGATTGTAACAGGCACCCGCTACCGAAAAGGTGGTGGTGTCGCCGGCTGGGATCTCAAGAGAAAGGTGACAAGTAAGGGAGCGAACTTTTTGGCAGCTTTTTTGTTGAATCCAGGCGTATCTGATCTCACTGGAAGTTTTCGGCTGTACGAGCGTTCAGCTCTGGAAGAGATTCTACCCAAAGTGAAGAGTACTGGTTATGCATTTCAGATGGAGATTGTAGTATTAGCGAAGAAGGCTGGGTTTACAATCGCCGAAGTACCAATCACCTTCGTTGACCGATTGTACGGCGAGTCGAAGCTGGGTCCAAAAGAGATCGTATTATACTTACAGGGTCTCGTTCACTTGTTCTTGACAACTTAATACTCCACCGGTACTGCAGTAAGGATTGGAATTAAAGCAAAGCACAAAAATTACGTGGATATCTCGACTTTCACACAGAAAAGTCACCGCGTTGAAGTCATACAAATCTATTATCTTCCGGAAGCGAGGAGGCTCTCGGTGCCAGCGAATCCTTGAGGAGGAAGTCGATCTAATATTTAATCTTGCTTTAGTCTACGTTTCGATGTCGATCTTCTGGCTACTAGTAACACACCCCTGAAGGCTTGTCGTCCGTCACAACTTAGTTCTTCAACGCGAGCAAGTCATCTTCCGCCTTATTCAGCGTTTCTGCGACGTCGCGCTGGACCTT
>Ga0307981_1002974_pt1 | contig 13152 bp, 6 predicted proteins | sample OrgLakmetagen987_FD_201849 | JGI IMG/M metagenome (GOLD analysis project Ga0307981, IMG submission 201849) | Saline water microbial communities from Organic Lake, Antarctica - #987 | ecosystem: Environmental > Aquatic > Non-marine Saline and Alkaline > Saline | place: Antarctica: Organic Lake... | reverse complement strand
AGTTTGCGGACGAGACTTTAAAAGGCGACCGCGACATCGTGTTGGCCGCCGTCGCGTGGGAAGGCGCGGGAGATTTTGAGATACCCGGGGCGCTCGTGTTTGCCGATGAGAAGTTGAAAGGCGACCGCGAGATCGTGTTGGCCGCCGTCAAGTCGTCGGGGCTTGCGCTCGAGTTTGCTGCTGAAAAGTTCAAGCGCGACCGCGACATCGCGTTGGCCGCCGTCACGCAGACCGACTTTGCGCTCGAATATGTGCATGAGAGCTTGATGCGCGACCGCGCCTTTGTGTTGTCGGTCATCGCACAGAAGCCATCGGCGCTCGGCGATTTCGTCGATGTAGTGCATGAGAGCTTGCAGTGCGACCGCGACATCAGGATGGCTCTATGTCGCGCAAGTCTGCTATGGGGCCGGGGCCCCCACGGGTTCGGGTTCCTCGGGTTCGGGTTCGAGTCCTAGGGAAACCCTTTTTTGAAGTTGCCGAAGCATCACATTCCTCGCAACATGTCTCGGTCTCAAACTTCGACACTGTGGACTCCCAAAGGTCATCAAGACTCAAGGTCTCAGAAAGTAGAAAAAGACATAACCTCATTGTGTGTAGTGGGACTCACCTTCACCTTTGGTTTTGTGTGTAGTGGGACGGTGGAGATGTGTGTCCCAGGCCCAGCTGGAGTCAGCGGGTGTCGTTGGCTTGGATGCAACGCGAGGGCTCATCGGCCGACCCCAGGCCCTGGAGCCAGGCGAGCTCGCCGCCAAGGACGGCCGACATGACATAGATCGTTAGGAACGCCTTTGACACGAAACTGAGGGCGACGTAGGTGAGCTCGTAGACGGCAAAATCAGGCGTCCCGCGGAACGACGAGAATACGTGGACGGCGTTCACGAGGCCAAAGCTCACAAAGAAGGCGACGACAATCCAAATCAAGTACTTTATCGCCGCCGGGGCCGCACGGACATCGCTCAAAGTCGAACTGCTGCTCTCGCTCTCGACGATCTCGTTTTCCCTGCCCTCTTCTGTCGCCACCGTCGCGCACCTCTTCGCCACTTTGCTCCCATAATTTATCCCTCGTTGATACCTAAAAACCACAACGTAGAAAATAAGTATAAATAGCCCCCAGCCGACGACAAGCGGAAGGAGTTTCTCAAACACCGATGCCTCGGCCACGATGGCCTTCTCGACGTAGAAACCTTGGAGCATGACGACGGCGTTGGCGGCCATGAGGAGCAATAATTTTTCGAGGTTGCGAATTCCGGAGAGAACGGCGACGATGCCGAGCATGAGGCTCGCGGTGATGCCGTACTCGATCCATCGCATGGAATTGCTGCCGCCGGCGATGAATTTGCTGTAGAGGCCAAAGGCGTCGGTGGCGTAGACGAGGTGTGCGCCGGCCGTAATGGCGCAGAATGCCGCGATGGCCCAGACGATGTCGAACGTTGCGCCGAGAGATTCGACGGCCTCCTCGGCGTAGCAGTCGCATTCGGCCACACCCCGCGGCGGCGCAAGCGTGTCCCGCAAGAGTATGGCCGAAGTTTTCTTGGGCTTTTTTACAAAGCGGTAGACCACAAGGCTCAGGAGGAGGAGGAGGTGGAGCGCGAAGGCGCCGTAGTTGACGCGGGTCAGGGTGTTTGTCGAGAGTGACACCATATCTACTCAGTCTGCAAGAGACAAAGAAAATGTCTTGTCCCGCGTCGACGGGGAAAAACGAAGGCTCGAGTTACAACGTTACAACCAACGACTGATCGCTGCCGGGCTGCTGCTGTCGTTCGGAAGAATTTGCACGGCTCCGAGGCGAGGTGCGCCGTCGAACTGGTTCAGGCGGAAGTTCAAGTTGCTGCCTGTACCGACGAACCCAAGCTGCATGCCACCTTCTCCGAGGAGGAGCTCATCCCTGTCCTGCGCCGGGCTGAAGACTTCGAAGCCGCCGTGGCTCCCAAAGGAGGCCTCGGCGATGAGCACGTCGTTATTCATGAGATTGACAAAGGGGCGCAGGCCCGTCATGCCCGAGTCATAATAAAATCCGTCGTCTTCCTTGTCTACAACAACGATGACAAAGTGGTCGGAGGTGTCCTCGGGGAGGTCGAAGCCCCGGTCGCGCAGCGAGGCGGGCGAAAACATGAGGTAGGCGAGGAGACCTGCGCTGTTAGAGGTCGTGAGCGTTCCCTTCTCCGTCGGCAGCGTGAGCGTCTGATATTCTCTCGGTGCCACCGTGGTGGCGCTTTGACTTTCGCTGCTCGAAGCGCTGTCGCTGCTCGAAGCGCTGTCGCTCTCGTCGTCGCTGGCGCTCTCAGCGTCGTCCAGTGCGATGCAACCTGGTAATGTTGTGTTTTGGAAATATGTTCCGCTGGCATCGATGATTCCTATCTTGTGAAGCAAGTACAAACTAACGAGGGACATGTCGACGTCGTTCAGATTCCGTTCGTAGATGAGGAGTTCTGCGAGGGCCGTCGTCGATAAGTCGATCGTTGGGCCCGCGACGTCGATGCCGACGCCGCCGTCGATGCCTCCTCCTCGGGGCCTGCCGTTGATGAGAACATTAAAGTTTGTTGAGTCGGCGTGGTCGCTCGGCCGCTGGCGCCTTGCGACTACGACGATCCAGTCGTCGACGAGAAGGATGGAGGGATCGGTGTCGCCGATGGTGGTGTCTGATTCGAGATTGTCCCCGTAGTGGACGTGTCCAAGGAGCGGGCCGTCGATTCCATGGAACCAGTTCTCGGACAACTTGTTGCGTAATCCCCCAGCAGCAGCACTCGCTGTTGGGCTGGCGGTGGCGCGGAGGATGGCAGCGATGGTGTAGGCGCCGTCGAGTGTCTCTTGAAAGTCGAGGGAATTCCCTGACGTGCCGCCGACAAAGGTCAGCTCCCGCTGCGAGCCGTTGCCGACGCTGCTTTCTAATGTCGCTGGAGCGTTGCTTTGAAAGTCGCCGCGGACGAAGACGCCTTCTTCGAACCAGACGAGCGGGTCGAAAGCTTCCACGAGGACCCTTCGATCTCTAATCTTTTGGTCGAGAGTTGCGGGACAGCAGGTGTTTGAGAGGTGTGGAAGGTCGTCGTCTCTTTCGATCTGCTCCATGGCGATGTCGTAGTCGGAGGGAATTGCGACGATGGTTTTGCAGGAGCCGGGGTCGCGGTCGCAGGGCCGGTCGCGATCTTCGCCGGCTTGCTGTGTACGGATGCTTGTGGTGACGGTGGTCAGGTTGCAGTTTGTCGTCGGCACGTAGGTCATGAGGCGCATGCCAAAGAAGGTGTAGCGCTTGCGAATGGCCAATTCGACCTCCGTGCCGTAGCGAGTGCTCCGGAGGATGGTCCCGTAGTATTCCGGGTAGAGGGCTCGGAGATGCATGAGGAGGGCCTCGGTGTGCTCGGGGAAGGCGCGCTCGAATCCCGTGACGCCGCTGTTGGCGGCGATGATCGTTTGGTTGAGCACGTCGTTGGCGGCGACGTAGCCGGCATCGGTCGGCGTGTCCTGGAAGAAGATGCGATCGAAGCGGTAATCGATCTCGTACATGATAGTGAGGCCTTCCGTTGGAGAGGCGGTGTGGAACAGAAATCCGGGCACGTCTTCGAGTTGCTCGTAGGCCGTAAAGCTCGGAAGGAGATCTTCCAAGTCCTTGAGGACGACTTCACAGGAGAGGTAGCGGATTGTCGAGAGGGGCGGGTCAAACTCGAGGATGGGCTGTTGGTGTGCGCTGTAGACGTGCGAGAGGATATCAACGATGAAGACGCGGACGTATTCGATCGCTTGGAGGCCGCGTGCCTCGGTCGGATCGAAGATGACCTTGGCCACGTCCGGGGAGAAGTTCGCAAAGGTGATGCATCCGAAATTGGTGTAGTGTGAGAGGGGTGCTTCGATGTCGTGGCACGAGTTCTCGTCGCTGCTGACGAGTTCCGTGGGAAGGGTCGCGCCACAGAGTGGTAGTTCCTCGGCCTCTTCTGCTGCCAGAGTGATGTTGGGATCGGCGTAGCGGCGCGCTCGCTCAAAGGCCTCTCTGAAGAAAGCGACGTCTGCGCTCGAGACGACGTCTCCGGACGCGAGGGCAAAGGACGGTACGGCCCCGGCGAAGTGGTAGCGGACGCGGCCCTCCTGGCCGCAGGCCCAAATCGCGTCCATGTCTTCGAACCCCTCGGCCGTGAGGAGATGCTTGAAGAGCGTTGAGACGGTCTCGTCGGTGGAATCGCCCGTCGCGTAGCAGCTTGGAGTTGACACGACCGAAGAGAGGGCCTCGCCTAATGTCGGCGGCGACAGATCGAAGGTCTCCTCGAGGGGTCGGATCTCTTCCGTGTCCCAGGCGATCCGGGGAACAAACTCTTCTTCGTCGAGGGCAAAGCCCAGGCGCGTGCGCTCCGCGTGCTGTATGCGGTGCTCTGATATTGCCCGGGCGGTCGCAACGATCGCCTGGAGGAGGAGCGGGTGTTGCAGGTCGGAGTCCTCGTGCGCCGCCAGAGTTCCCTCGCCGGGCGGCGTGATGCCATCGCCAGGTCGGATGTCGTCAAAGGTCGCGAGGGTTTTTTTCAGGTCGGCGAGAACCACGAGGAGCTCCTGGCGCTGCTCTCGGCGCAGCCTCTCTTCGACGCGCCGAAGCCCTTCCATGGTTGTTCTCAAGCCCCAGGAAAAAAAAAATAAGAAAATGTTCCAAGGCTCTCGATTTTTTATTCTTGTTATTTTCAAACAGGAAGAGGTATGCTCCTCTTCGCGATCTCGGCGTTGGTTTTATCATTGATGGTGATGGGCATCGCGGCGGCGCTCGTCATCCTCGGGAGTGGGCGCGGGCATCGGAAGGCGGTGAGTCTCGCGGCGCGGGGAGTGTTGCGCCGCCCGCAGTCGCCGCCGCCGTCGCCGTTCTTTGCGAAGGATGCGACTCTCCCCACGGCGGCCGAGCTCCGAGCTCACTACCACTGCGATGGCAGTGGCGCAGAGTCCTGCCTCGCCCGGGCGCGACGAAGCGTGACCGACGAAAAGCTCAAGACAGCAAACGTGGCTCGCCTCAAGTCCTTGGATCGACTGGATCGGGAGTTGCTGCAGATGACGAACACGAAGACGCACCGCCGCTCCTTGGCGCCGGCGCTCCGACAGAAGAGAAAGTTCAAGCACAACTTTGGTGGGGGCGCAGCGGTCGTTCGGGCTCAGGCGGCGAAATTGAAATAGGGGTTTTCTTATTTTTTGCCGCCGCCTTTGGCCTTTGCGGCGATGCCCGTGGCGATCATGGCGGCGGCGACGGCGAGCGTCACGGAGCCGGTCGCGCGATTCGCCGTCTTTGACTTCTTTTCGTCGTTGAATAAGTTAGTGGCGGCACTCCGGCCGATTTGATCCAAGGTATATTCGCTGCGCTGGAAGACGAAGCAGATCGTCGGGACGCACCACTGCTGGTTGGGCGACAGCGCCGTGGCCGAATCGAGGGAGAGATCGACGCGGTTGTTCTCGCCGCCGTCGTCGCAGCCGAGCGGGCATTTGCAGGCCGCGAAGAGGTGGGAGATCTTTGCTGCGCTCGGTAAGTTCCCAGCGGCGTCTGCGGTGGCGTCGGTGACGTCGGTGGCGCTCCGTTGGGCCTTGTAGAGGGGCACGCCCATGCCTCGGAGATCGTTGTTGGCGATGGCCGGCGCGCCGCAGAGCAACTTTGCGTCCTCGTCGTCGTCGTCGGGGTCCTGGATCTCGTGGCCGATGAAGTTGCACCCTGGATTCACATTTGTATCTTCATCGTTGAAGTTGGAGCGCATGGCCTCGACATTGACGCCGTCGCTTCCGTAGAGCGTCGCGGGGTGGAGGTTGCTCCACTCCCGGTTGCGGATGCCGTCGTTGGCGTCGGCCGCACACCAGGCGCTTCCCGCCCTCAAAGTGCCACCGGTGTTCCAATCATCTGTCGAGGTGGCGTCAAAGCCGGCGTCCATGCAGAAGGTTCCGTTTGCCGACGAATTGTATTTCGCGTTGATGACGGCGCTGTCGGTGGCCGTGGCGATGGTTTCCTTCACAAAAGAGCCGTCCTCGTCGAACTCGGGGTTGCGGCAGAGGGGACCGATCGGATAGCCATCGTTCAAGCTTTGCTCCGCGGCGTCGCAGTAACTCGACGTCATGCTGTAGTTGATGAAGGGCACTTCGATGCCAGGGATGCACACTTTTTTTGCGTTTATTCCTTTGCAGAGTGTGTTGGCGGTCTGGTCGACGGCGACGTACGCGGCGGCCCCGCCCACGGGACCAGCGTAGGCCGTGCCGGCGATGGCTGCACCGGCGGTGAAGGCTTGCCGGTGTGTGCAGAAGACAGACCCGCTAGCTTTGCGTTTCCAGGTGTTCCTTGCTTTCCGATAGCCGCTCCGCAGGGAGATGGGGTTTTTCTTCGCAGCGAGCTCTCGCCGGATGCAGTCGATGACAAAGCGGTCCTGGTAGACGGTATCGCGAAGCGTGCCGTCGTAGTCAGCCTCGAAGGGCTCTGTCCCGGCCTCATCCTGTTTGAAGAGGCTCTGGAAGTAGGCATCGGGCGAGCTGCCCTCGCTTGTGACGGTGAAGGGCTCGGCAAGTTGGAGCAAGGCGTTTCCTTTGTCTCGGGCGTCCTGGTATGGCATGGCCAGGACGGGCGGGTCGTCGGTTGTCTTGTGGCGCAGCGCTTCGATATTGAGGGGCCGCGCATGCTGGGCGAGGCCGACTCCGGTGGTTTGGCCCTGGGCGTTGACGTGGTACTTCCCGCCGCACATGACGGCGGAAGCCTGTTCCCAGTCCTCGAACTGGCTCTTGGCTTCGCAGGCGCAGTTCGCCGGGTCCGTGTTCTCGGGATTGCCGTCGAGGTAGAAGACCGCTGGGTCGATGCCGGGGATGTCTTTGAGGCCGCAGACGTTGAAGAGGGGCGCGCTCGACGTATACTCGCGGCCGTCCGTCGTGCCGGAGAGGATGACTCCGGGGCAGTACTGGAGGTCTGTTGAATTGAGGTAGTCCTGGTGATTCGAGAAGGTGCAGGTACTCACGGGGACGTCTTTATCGCCGCGCGTGGTCGTCGTTTTGTTGGCGGCGCCGATGCCCAGTTTCTCGATGCCCGAGGACGTCGTGCAATGCTGCGTGGGGTTGTCCGTCGCGGCCAAGGTCGCGCCGCCGAGGTCGAGGATCTGGAGACCCCCCGACTGTCCCGTGGCGTAATCGAAGGCAAAGTCGTCGTAGGTCCCGGAGTTGCTCGCGACATTGCCGGCGTTCTCAAAGGCGAGGTGGTTCGCCGACTTGCTGTAGTTGGCAGTCACGCACGATTGCGTCTCTTCGATGGGCATGAGTTGGATGCGGCTCGAACCGCCAGGGGGTGCCATGCATCCGGAGGACTTGTCGCCGCCGTCGTTGCCGTCAAAGTTGAAGTAGCCTTTGTCGTGGAAGCCGCGGTAGAGGGTCTTGACCGTGGGACCGACTAGGCCGTCGTTCGACGGCGCGACGAACTGCCGGAGCGCTGCTTCGGACTGCATATTCGCAAAGAAGTGGCTGTTGGTGTTGGGGGGGTTCAAGTTTGCGATGCCCGTCGTGGCGTAGCCACCGATTCCGTCGGCCATGCCGTTCTTCGAGAAGATGAGGTCGCCGGCGACGGGAGCGCTGAGGGCTCCGAGGGTCGCGAAGTCGCAGTCGCCGGGCCAGAACTCCGCGGGAGTCTCCTCGGAGTCCTGGGTGTAGATGTCCAGGACGTTGAGGCGAACGGCGTCGTTCGTCGCGGCGCCGACGCCAAAGGGGTTGACGTCTTTGCAGAAGGGAAGCATGTCGAAGTCATCGCCTTCGAGGCGCGGCGTCGCGACTTCCGCGCCGGACTCGCGGACGGCCGGGGAGGACGTTCTGTTGATGTTGAAGACGTCGGCATGCGGATAGCCGCTGTCGCGCATGAAATTGATGTAGTCGCCGTCGGGCGCATCGAGGATGTTCAAGTTGTTGCCGTAAGCGCCCGACGTAAAGCCCGGCGAGTTGTACCAGAGCCCGCGGGGGATGCCGACGCAGGGGACGGTGCCATTTTTCCAGCAACCGGGGTTGGTCTTGAAGTTCTGCTCTGGGTCCGCGGGGTCGTAGGGCCGCGTGAGGAGCTCGGTGTTGTCCGTGGTCGGACAGCCGATGTTCCGGCAGCAATAGTTGGAGCTGTAGGCGAGGTCTCCGTCGGTGGGGAGCGCGCCGAAAGTGCGGCCACACGTCGGCACGTTCGAGGCGACGGCGGAGTTGCAGCGCGGGAGCTGGTAGCCGCCGAGGAAGATGTCTCCACCCGTGCTCGCTGGGAGATCTTCCTTGAGTCGCAGCATGAGTTGATCTCCGGTCGAGGCGCCCGCGCTGCCATAGTCGTACTGGACTTCCATGAGGTTTTCGACGTTGTCGCCGGAGAGCATGGCGACGACATTTGCTTGGAGGAAGGTGACGCCTCTGTCGACGGCGGCGGACTCTGCATTTTCGATGGCGTCGTCGGTGACGAAGCGGTTTTCGAGGTTTCCCTCGTACCAGTAGAGGTCGGAAGAGACCGCTCGAAATTCGTCGCAGCAGTTCTGGAACTCCTCGGGATTATTTGGGTTGTCGAGGTTTGCCTCGCAGTTCAAACACTTTTCGTAATATTCCGGAAGCTGCGCGGACGTGCCCCCGAGGGACTCCAGGCAGGTGTCGAACTTGGTCTCGAAGTTTTCCATCTTGAAGCATAGGATGTACCAGAAGTGGGGCGTGGCGGAGTCGCGGGTGTAGCCCAGCCTCTCCCAGGCGTTGACGGCGGTGGAGGCCGCCTTCGATCGCACGTGGTCCGAGCCGTAGGGCGCGACGAAGACGACGCAGTCGAAGTTTGTCGCGTCGTCGAGGTCGTTGGCGATGTGATGCTTGAGGAAGGGGAGGACCTTTGTGAGGGTGTCGTTGACGTCGTCGGGGTTGGACGGGCGCTTGAAGCGATCCTCGGTGATGGCGCCCCACGTGGCTTGCTGGAGGACGCCCGGTGTGGAACCGTTGATGTCCGTTGTTTCTTTGGTGAAATCACGACACCAGCCCCGCTCCTTGAAGAGGTCCCAGGCCTCGCCGATGACGTGATTCCGCCAGCGGCCGTCGCCGGTGTATTCTCCGCTCTCGGGGCTTGGCAGCGGAATGCCATTGGAGTCGGTGGTGTCCTGGCTCTCCTCGGCGGCGAGGGTGTCTCCTGCGAGGAGCGCGCCGGCCCGCTGGAAGGGGTTCGCGCAGCGGCCCTGCGCGTTCCCACAGCGCACGACTTCGGGGCCGCCAAAGTCGTAGCTCGTGTACACGTAGCGCAGCGACGTTGCGCCTTCGCCCGAGTCGTAGCAGCCCTTCGTCTGGCCCCCGACGACCTGGCGGGAGCCGTTGGGGTCGATGTCGTCGATGGTACTGTCGAACCAGTTGCGGAGGTAGCCGGCCTTTGCCTGATACGAGAAGGGATCGCTGGCGTCGTCTCCAAAGGTGAGCACCCGCTGTCGGACGTTGGGGTCGCGGCTAAAGTACTGGGAGAAGGTTTTGTTCGAGAAGATGTGCAGCACCGCGTCTGTCTCTTCGTCGTAGACAAAGCCGTAGGGGGCCTTCACCGTCGGCCACCACCAGTAGAAACCAAAGGACTTGGCTTCTTGGGCCGCTTCGATCTGCTCCAGGACGGTCGCCAGGGCCGGATCCACCGGAGCCACGGGCCCTTCTCCTTTGGCAAAAATCCCCAGGATCTTGGGTTTCCCGGGCTTCCGGATCTCGCCCGTGATCAGCATGATGACCGCGAAGACGAGGACGATCCCCCCGATGACGATGAGAATCATGGGTGCGTTCGAGAGTGCTGTCTTCGCAAAGAGAAACATGCCAATGAGTATGACCATGATGAGGAGGAAGATCCACATCATGGACAGGCCGACGATGCGATTGCTTGCGGTCTGCGAGGCCTCCTGCTCGCCGACAAAGGTCTGCGCGGCGTCTTGAGCGATGTTCGAGTTGCAGCCCTGAAAGGCGGTCATCTTCGTACATTGATCGATGTCGCCGAGGTTGCAGTCGCCGCCCACCGTCACATTTTCAAAGTTGAAGATCTGCTGCACGTTCTGGTCGGTCGCGCAGCGATTGACGCTCTCCTGTTCGGTGTATTGACTCCCTTGGAGAATCTGGGTCTGCTTATTCTTGGCGTTCTGGTTGTTGGAGTTGAGAGTCAATCCCGACTGCATGTTCATGGCGAGCTGCGTGAGCGACTGCGTCAAGCGGCCGTCCTGGGTCGTCGTCTGCTGCACGACGCTCTGGGCCTGCATGTTGGAGCCCAAGTCGGAGCACTGGTTGACCGACGTCAGGTTCAAGTCGCCGCCACAGGTGACGTTCTTGATGGACACGCTCTGTATCGCCGTCTGCGACACGACGCTCTCGAAAAGGGACTTGGAGATGGACGACTGGAGGATGTTTGCGATCATCGTACTCACGTTCGAGCTCTTCTGTTTGCCTTGGCCGATGATGAGCGCCACGGGCTCTTTGGCCGATGCCACATCATCTGAGCCCTCCGCCGCGGGATGCAACCCGCGCAGGTCGATACTCCGAATCCATTTGGGAGTCCCCTTGGCATTTCCGAAGGAACCAAAGGGCAAGCTCATGTCTTCTATCTCTCGGTGGCCTGTTTACTTTTGAGTCGGAGAAAAAAAAATTCGTCCCACGCCATCCATAGTCGACTTTGGAATTGGTGTAGAGCAAACTCGGTGCCATTCAGATCCTTGGTAGAGCGCTAAAAATATTGGAGGAGTGAAACGCTCAAATTCCACGATGTTTCTCGCGCTGCTCACAACAGTGCTCCTTCAACTCCTTCAACTCGTTCCGGTCGTTCCGACATCGGCATCGGAGACGTGTCTGGCCCTCGTCAAGAGCCCCAACGACTTTGACGATGACAATCACGGCTACAATCAAGACTACAATCAAGGCTACATGTGCATGGACACCTTTGCGGACAGCGCGGAAGAGACCATCTTTGGCGACCCGACGCTCCAACTCGGAGGTATTCGCTGCTGCAGCACGGAGAACAGTGGCCATCGCTTCGTGCACTGCCAGCGGGGCTGCAAGATCGTCGACTACGAGACCGCGGAAGCCATCTGTACGAGCGACGGCCAGCGGCTCTGCTCGCGCGACGAGCTCCTCGGCGGCAGTAGCCATGTCCATGCCTTTGCGGGCTGCGCCTACAACAATCACGTGTGGTCCTTGGACACGGGCGATTGTTCTTTTGAAGAACGCCGCCATTTCAGTTCTTTTCGACGAGGTCGCGGTGAGCGCCAGAAGCCTCATCGCCGCCTGGCGAGTGCCGAGTTGCATAAGGAACACGACGCCGATGAGCTCCTCCTCCGCAAGGCCGCCAGCGCCGACGACTTCCAGTGTACGATCCCCAAAGAAGACGGCATCGTTTACCTTGGGAACGAGTCGCAAGAGCCCACTTTCGAGGTCGTTACGAGCACGCCTCCTGCGGACATCGCCTTTGTCGAATTCCAGATCACCAACAAGGCCTGCAACTATACTTTCGGGCGTCGAGAGTACACGGCGCCCTACGTCCTCTATGGCGACCGCGACCGCAAGGAACCAGTCTACTACCTACCGCACCCGCCACGCGTCGGTGACTTCCGCGCCTGCGAGACGCCCTACGTCATTGATGTCTCCACGTTCGGCCACGGCAAGACCCGCCTCCAGCGCACGGCCTTTAGTGTCGCCGTCAAGACCAGTCCGCTCTGTGACTTTGGCTGCGGGGATTGTGCGCCGCAGGAAGAGGGCGTACCCGCCGAAGAAGCGCCGGAAAAAGCAGCGCCGAGCAAAATGCCGACGCGAGCGCCGAGCAAAATGCCGACGCGAGCGCCGAGCAAAATGCCGACGCGAGCGCCGACCCAGCTGCCATCCTTCTGTGCCCGGAAGCCCGCCGCCACGACGCCGCCGCTCCCGCCGCCCCCGAGGCCCGCGCCCATCGATGACCCCATCGTAGCGCCCCCACCGCCCAAGGATGACCCCTGTGGGTCCGCAACCTTCGAAGACGACGACGGCCTCGTCGTCATGGAGATGGAATCCTTCCCCATCACAGGCGGCTGGTCCCCGCAGACGAGCATCGAGGGCTTCAGGGGCCCGGGCTACGTCGTGTGGCAGGGGGCGAATTCCTTTAAGCAGCCCGGTCAGGGTCTCATCGCGCGCGATGTCAAGATCACGACGACTGGCACCTACGTCTTCAAGTGGCGCTCGCGCATTACCATCGGCAACGACAACACAGAACATAACGACAACTGGCTCAAGATCGACGGCGACGGCGCCACCTTCTTCGCCGAGAAGAGTACGGGCAGCGTCATCTGCCCCGTCGGCGGCTGCGACTTTGGCGGTCGGCCCAAGGGCGAGAGCGGCCGTGGCTTCTTCAAAGTCTATACGAATCAAGCGGGCCGGTGGTCCTGGCAGTCGAAGACCAGCGACCACGACGCTCACGACGTCCTCGTCACCTTTGCCAAGGCCGGTACCTACACCGTCTCCATCTCCGGGCGCTCCCGGGGACACGCCATCGACCGGCTGGTTCTCAAGCACCTCCCCTCCTACGGCAAAGAGAAGACCGACAGAGCTATCGCTCGGGAACTCCCGAGCATCCAGAACCCCTCCCTGACCGAAACGCGCTGCATGTAATAATAGTATTTTTATAATTTTTTTTCCTACGTTGATTCGTTGATTCCCCGAGGGAAATAACATGGAGAAAGAAGACAAAGAGTTCGGACCACAGACGCCTCGAATGCCGAACCTGAGCTTTTTGTTTTGTGACAATGACCTCGCACCCATCGCCATCCCTACCAAGGGACGGTCGCTTGTGGACGAAATCATAAGGAGACACGAGGAGAGTGGGCTCAACGATGCCAACGAGTTTGTCCGCATGACATGCCCGGTGAACGAAGACGAACAGCGGGAGTTCCTTCAACGACTCGTCCACGACCTCGTCGAGGAGCAAATCGCCAAGAAGAAGAAGAGGGAACGACGCTGCCTCGCGTTTTGCTGCCTCTCCCTAGAGGTTTGTGGCCGCAAATGTCAGCAGCATTGGCTCGGATGTTGTGGTATCAAAACGGGAAATGGACGTGCCGCCGAAGAGCGCATTGGTGAGACAGCCCACGGAGCCAATCTTACAGACCGTAGAAAAACTATTTTCACGAGGAGGTGCGTTCAAACTCGAAAGACAATTTTACTCTCAGAAAGCAAACAAATGTGAGAGCAACGTTTCAGTTCACA
>Ga0307981_1002971_pt1 | contig 13155 bp, 13 predicted proteins | sample OrgLakmetagen987_FD_201849 | JGI IMG/M metagenome (GOLD analysis project Ga0307981, IMG submission 201849) | Saline water microbial communities from Organic Lake, Antarctica - #987 | ecosystem: Environmental > Aquatic > Non-marine Saline and Alkaline > Saline | place: Antarctica: Organic Lake... | reverse complement strand
TGCAGCGCTTGCTAGAACTCGAATTTCTTCTGACGAGGAAATCATTGCAGTCGGGGGGCAAGTCCTCGTCTGGCTAAAATACTTCATGATGGAGGGTGTTCTCTCTGAAGTAAATTTATTGCCAGCGCCTCAGGACGGGGCAGTGATTCGGATGGTCGGCATTAGGAATTTATTTTCAGCCAATTTGTGATACTAGATTTAGTAGAGTTTACTGTTAGCCTATGGATCAATCGGACACGATTCGAAACTGGTCCGTTGCCCTGCTGCGTTGTACTCGTATCAATTATTAGACAACTAAATTATCAACAAGAACAAGACCGTCTTCGTGAAGCTGAGGAGTCGTTAATTAACTCGATTGGACATCGCCAACACGCCATTAAATCTTAAATACAAATGTGAAGGAAGTGAAGTGAAGAGACAACAGGAAGAGATTCAAAAAGTGCGTTGATGGATGCATAGAATATGGCCTGTTCTTCAGCGTTCTTATTATATGTATCATGTATCATGTATCGTACCGTACGAGTACTCTTGAAGCTTGAAGCTACTTGAAGATACTTACAGCAAATTCAACTGCAGTACGATACCTCTGCAAACTGCAACACTTGCCCATCATAACATTATCACTGAATATTATCTATTATCATTTAAACAATCAACCATGATGAGATTGCTTGCACTCCAATTATTATTACTGCTGGTGATGGATATTAATACGAATCATCGATTTACATACGGATTCTCTCACAGAGCATCCATTGCATCACCCCATCATAGTAGCACTGCTCATAGACTTACTACTACTAGTACACGACCACGTAGTAATGGTTGCTGTACTAATGCATTACTACGAAATCATCATAGATCCGATTCTCGGCACCACACGTCAGTATTAAATAGCGCCAAAATATTACCAATCACCTACGCCTCTGCATCCGTCGCTCTCGTATATCAGGCAGCACAGGCAGCATCAGTGAATAAGAAAGGAGATGTGGCAGTTCTAATCGCTACCTCGGCACTCGCACTCTTCAACCTATGTCCCACGGATAATGCAAGACTAGCTTCAGCAAAGAGAGCTGATATGAAACACCCACCTGCTACAGGAGGAGCTGCAAAGCAGCGGCGACAAGCTGCCAAAACGTGGCGGTCCACTGTGCGCATCAAAATTGTTGGTCAACTTTTGGGTCTGGCATGGATGGCTAGTACACATGGTGCTGGAATTGGGAATAGTATTGGTAGCAACGGTAATAGTTATTTGCGCGGTGGTGCAATGATAATTGCTGCTAATATGGCATTCTTTCTCTGTGGAGGAGGCGGGGCAGTACATGACGCCAATGGTGATCATACTCCCATGCCCTCTGGCTTGACTCGCTCAATATTAATGATAGATACGATACTCGTGGGATCGGCCTTGCTTGCAGCATCTTCTCCGGTTGGTGCAAGTAGGCGGGCTGTTTACGTGGGAATATATGTAGTTGGAGTTGGTATGGGGGCTTTAGAGGGTGTTGCTGGGTTGTTGAAAGGGTTTACTGCTGCTGCCGCCACAACTGAAGAGTAATAAGAGCGAGGCTGTTACTTAGCTACAACAGTACCTTCATTATATGTACACTATGCACTACAGCAGCATTAATAGTGGTAGTGAGAACTATCGCATCCTTCAGCACAAACATGCAAAAGATAACATGAACTCTTGTGTCATTGTCCAACATATTACTAATCAGCTTCAAAAGCAGAGGATCATAAGAAGTATGCAGAGATGGATTTCATCACTGTTGCTGATGCTATCATCTCTTTTGACTGAAAAAATTTTCATGCCTTCTGGTGAATCGCTCTTTATGGTAGGAGTGGAGAAAGTGGACAGCTATTTGATTCAAGACAAGCATGAAACTATGGATATTTCTACAGTAGCATATTCAATTGAATGATGAATGAGCACGCGTACATTAATGCTCGATTAAGGCAAGCCTCAAAAGCTATGAACCTCTCTCCAGGTCCCCTAGTGGCTATCCCCCTGTTTCAGTTGGATCAATTAAAATATCTCTTTTATCCCGACGAAGTTGTAATTTTTAATTTTTACCTACCTACGAGTACTACTTATGCCTACTATTTTTTTTTAAAGTCCGAGAAATCTAATAATGAGATTGGATGAAACCTCAAAAGAATTCGAAAAATGACAATTTTTCCATTTTTTGTAAAACCGGTACAACCGAAGATCAACCGGCGGAGCTGTCAAGAAAGGATACTGATGCCATCTTGACTTTATTGCCTATCTGCGTTGCCAATTGTTTACCATACCTTCCATGATCCAGGAAGGGGAAATGAAATATGATGATCTCGTCAGTGTTCCATGGAAATTCTTTTGCGATATCAGAACATGTAAAGATATTAGATTCTTATGATTATGTGTAGTATATGCAAATCTTTTCAACATGAAAACATGAATGCAATTGCCATCCTCCATTCCGTATATCACTTTCCTATACCAGGTTTATTTGTCCTGCTTCGTGAAGCGTCTGGTGTTTGTGTACCTTCTCTGGATCTGAGCATGGTGCGCGCGAGCAGCAGCTGAGCTCCCCATGCCCTCAAAGGCAATGGAATTCTCTGATTTGGTTGGATGCCTCTGAAAACTAGCTACGATATCCTTGTGATCGAAGCACTCTTTTGGCAGATCTTTAATGTTTGAGAGTTTTTGTGCTAGTAACTTACAAGTTTTGTAATCCTTCTTCTGGTCTGTACAAGAATGGTTTAGGAAAGGTTAGAAATGCTGCACGGGATGAGCAGAGCAGTAACAATAAAATTCTAAGCACAAGATGGGCTACCATATGAATATGGTTGTTAACCAATGTTGAGAATCCCATTCCATCCCAATAAAAAGAAAATGGGGTTCTTTTTTAACATCCCCAAAAATGTGAGACGTACCAATCATATCTTCCTGAACCAGATCATGCTCATTTTTTAAAGAGAGACGGCGGGCGACGCTTACACTATCTGCGAATACCATATTATTAGTTACTGTGTGGGGTGGTAGGGTTGCTAGAAGAGGGATATGTAGATAGCGGAACTGCTGATTTACGATATTATGAAGGTCAGACGTTGTTCACAAGAGATCCGAAGTATTTTATATTTTAGACTCCTTGATGGTCAAGGAGGAAAGGTGTCAAGTCGACTTTAGAAAGCGTCCTAAATTCTGACAGCTCAGGGGGTATTTTCAACTTTCACCCCACTTATCATTTTATGTAATATCATTAGTAATATCTCTATTAAAATTAAATGATAATAGGTTCCGATCTCTCTCTCTCTAGCTAGATACTACCATAATATTATTATGTATGCTCTCGAGAGTACGAGTAGCTAAGTTCGTATCGTACTGTAGTTAGACAGCTGTGTGCTGTGTACGATAGTTGGATGGTAGCAGATGGTACAATAGCTGTACCTACTTACATATTATTACATCTTACATAATATTATCTCTCTCTAGATAACACAGTCTTGAAAATACAAACTAGACTGGAGAGCTAATTAGTTCCAGCTTCCAGTAGTAGGGTACTTAGTAGCAGATTACATCGGAAAGAAGAGGACACAGTACTACTGTACCAACAGCAATACCAACAGCAATAACAGTACAAACAGCAATAACAAAAGCAGTATCAACGTCGCAGTACTATCTAGAAACTTTGAATCCAGTAACGTAGAGGTCAAAATCAGTGGACGAACATGACGGAATCAGAGCAAACTCACGGAGAACCAACGAGTGGCCCGACTTCCATAGAATCACGTAAACCACTTATTCCCACGCCATCCGTCTCGTCGTTATCAAAAGAAGACAGGCATTACAGCGATTTAGAAGGCTGGCTTTTCAAGCTGTCTGTAGGGACTCCTCTTGCTGAATCAGAAGTAAAGCTTCTTTGTGAGAAAGCAAGGGAAACTCTCATGAATGAGTCCAATGTCCAACCTGTTGCTGCGCCAGTAACTGTCTGCGGTGATATTCACGGTCAATGGCATGATCTCATGGAATTATTCCGCATTGGTGGATCTGCACCAGATACGAATTATCTTTTCATGGGAGACTATGTTGACAGGGGATATTACTCGGTTGAATCTGTGACGATGCTTGTTTGTCTTAAGGTCAGATACCCAGAACGTGTCCATATCTTGCGGGGAAACCACGAATCGCGTCAAATAACTCAAGTATACGGATTTTATGATGAGTGCGTTCGCAAATATGGATCCGCAAATGTTTGGAAACTCTTTACAGATTTGTTTGATTACTTCCCGCTAACTGCACTAGTTGAAAATCATGTATTTTGTCTTCATGGTGGACTCAGTCCTAGCATTGATACCCTTGACCATGTCCGGCAGCTAGACCGTGTCCAAGAAGTTCCTCATGAAGGTCCAATGTGTGATTTACTGTGGAGCGATCCAGACGATCGGAATGGATGGGGGATTTCACCACGTGGAGCTGGATTTACCTTCGGGCAGGATATATCCGAACAATTCAATCACAAGAATGGTTTAAACCTAGTTAGTCGGGCGCATCAATTGGTAATGGATGGGTATAACTGGAGTCATGAAATGAATGTTGTTACAATTTTTAGTGCTCCCAACTACTGCTACCGATGTGGGAATCAAGCTGCAATCATGGAGGTTGATGAAACTCTGAACAAAACATTTTTACAATTTGATCCAGCTCCGAGAAGGGGAGAGCCTCATGTGAATAGACGTACTCCAGAATATTTTCTTTAAATCGGTTCAAGGTGAAACATGTATGAGACTGTGAGCAAGCCAACACTATTTGATGCAAGCGCACGATGTAAACATTAAATAATAATGAGCAGTAAAAGTTTGATTTTGTTTCTCATCATTGTGACGTTATTCATGATTCTTACTGGTTTGTCTAAAAGTTCAAAATGGAGGGGGTTTTAATACACAGACCATGCACTCGTAGAGGAATTTTCAAGTCAAAGCAGTGAAAGAAAATACAACCTCCATCAACGTCGTGATCTGACTGTGTTAACAAAGCATAATATTGTGTGCCTTCGTTAGACGCACAAAAGGGCTACTATCTGCACTTTACCGATTTCTCCGAAAGAAAACTTCAATCATCCGTAAATGTATATTGATTGATTCGTTTCAAGAGGAGTGCAACCGGCGCAACATGCCGAACTGATGCTTTTACCATCTTCCATTTCACGACATAATCATTCCTGGCGCATCGCTATTTTTGCATCATTTTTGTTTTTCTTGAACCAGACACAGTGCCGCATCTTTTCGTTGAAAGGGAGAGTAAAAGTGAAATCATCATCATCGTCACAAGCAATTACAAGAACCATTGCGGGCGCCTTGGTAGATGAAGTGGTTGGAGCCTTGGTGGGAGCATCAGTGATTCCAATTGGGTTCCCGGTAGGAGATGCAGAAGGTGTGATACTAGCTGTAGAGTTATTAGTAGGGGTGACACCGGACTCACTACTAGGGGTTCTAGTCGGAGTATTAGAAGGCATGCCACTGGGCTCTACTGAAGGCTGATCAGAAGGACTGGTGGAAGGCTTCAGAAGGCATGGAGCCAGGAGCGCTGGATGACTGATCAGATGGGAAGTTACTGGGAGCATCAGAAGGCTCATCAGAGAGGGATCCCAGATGGAGCATCAGAAGGCATGACACTGGGCGCACTGGAAGGCTGATCAGAAGGTAAGGAACTAGGAGCATTGGAAGGCTGATCAGAGGGATTCTCAGATGAAGTATTAGAAGGCTTGCTAGTAGGTCTCAAAGTTGGGAAAGGAGATAACATAGGGGAAGGAGGCTTGGTGGGTACTACACTAGGTCCAGCAGAGGGAGTTGCATTTGCCTTGGTTGGAGCAGAAATAACAGGAGCTGCTTTGATGACGATCGTAGACGGTCCTGCAGTAGGTCAAAGCAGTAGCTATAAGCGTCAGGGCAAGCATCTCTTACAGAACTTCCGTTTCGGTACTTTTTCGCCTCTTGGATGCAGTACCTGTTAATCCTTTTGGCATTTTAACCGACCCACGCGCAGTCACCTTCAATTCCGTACTTCCTGCCAAAAAGGTAAGTAGGATCATCTGCACAGCACTCTCTGCACGTATGCTTGCATGCATTGTTGATCGAACCAATCAAACAAAACTTCTCACGACGATCCTCCTTCAATCTGAACCACGAGCAACAAATTCTGTGTCGTTGCCGCAAATCTGTGCAATTATGTGTGCAGGGAAGAGTGCGAAGGTGAGAATGAGGGCTTTGTTGATTGAAATCATTTTATTCTATTTTGTGCTGTTTGTTGAGCTGATAGCTTTTATTTGTGAAGTAATAATGTTTGTAAATCTGCAAGGTTTGTTTCGAGCAAGTTCAGCGATACTTACAAAAGCAGAAAACATGAAATAGCAGAAGTTCAGAGAAGTTAGACTATTTAGAGGAAAAAATGTTTTAATCCGTTTGTCACGTTCGCGAATAAAATAAATAGCTTCTTGAACGAGAGTGTTCATGGTTCATGTCCTGCTGGCGGATTTACACAAAAACTTACACCATTCATCCAAGGGATGATTCATCATTCATCATGATCCAACCGGTATCTATTATGCAAAACAGTGTTATGTGCTAAATTTATCATGCGTGTATGAGATGACCATAATTGAATTTGCTTTGAATACTTCAGGAAAATTTGTTTGTACGTGTGTTGTGCGGTGAAATCATAGTCTTTTGACTTCCACGATAAGAATATTGAGTGATCCCCATCCAAAGTAGCACCATCAAATAGAGCACTAGATTGTGCGCGTGATGAGGTCATTAATCTTGTGGTGCAGGTGTGAGATGTTGTCAACATTGCAAACTTTAAGGTAATATGAAATTAGAATGTATCACCATAATATCGCATATCAACAGTTTCAACACAATTCTACCCAAGGTCGCAATTTTGAAGTTTAAATTCTGAAGAGAGAAAATCATATTTTATTTGTGGGTTGGATGATCGTGTGAAATGTGAGAGCTGGCCGTGAGCCACGACTGAATGTTCACAGCCTAACAATGCAGGATCTTCCATTCGGATTGTGTAAGTTACTTATAGTCATAACTCTGTTGTTAACGATGACTTCGCTACACCACTCGTACCACACTCGTCCTTCGTCGCATTTCCTCCACATATTGCACTTGACAGTAGCTCCTGTTGGCACAGCTTGCGGTTCTCTCAATGGAAAATACAATGGAAACCAGCTAAACATTCCCACAGAAAAGGTGGTTGGAGCAATACTAATTACTGAAGCCGCACTTGTATTTGTAAGACTTTGGTACAGAACACAGTGGAATGTTCCTAAGAAGCCATGAATGGTGCAGCTTTTGTCAATTTCCCTTTTTTTCTTTGAATTGTCGCTAGTTCCTGAAATACTTAGTAATTCCAATCGCTCGTCAGCCTTTTGATATCCAGGTCCATATGCTGAACTATCACTTTCCAAATTGAAAATAAGTTCGGTACATCTCTCATTGTCAACCTGCTTTGCTGCATTTGTCACTGACCACCCATCCTTTCTTATGGGGTGGTTGAACTGCCAGCATGGCAGTTCCTTATGCAATTGTGATGCGGCATGTGCACGGACAACATATGGTGTTTCCATTGCCTGTAACACACCACAAGGCTTTCCACCCGGACCTAAATGAGAGTTTTAAAAAAAATGTCAGTGTTCAATGTTCAATTCTTATGGGACAGTTATCTATCCCAGCATTCCAAATTGCACAAACGACCATCAAGCTTACCTTCGGTGGGGGTTGATGGAAGGAAAGCGTGAGCATGAGCTTCTGCGTGTAATCTCATTGACGTGACAGGTGCCAAGTATGAAGTATAGGTTTGTGGAATGCTCGCACCAGTTTCTTTCATCAGACCACTCTGCTGAAAGCCATCAAGGCATTCGGGGCTTAGTTCGTTATCTCCAAAGCTCCCTAATAATTCACTGACAACAATATCTACTTTATCTGAGTCATGGCCACTTATTATTGTTGCCAATAATGGGTCTTTAGAAGCATGTCTCATATCGCATTCAACTATCTCCACATTGCGCCATTGAGGATCATGAGCTTTCAGCGAGTTCAAATATAAAATGGCAGATGGATTCTTTTCAACGGCCACTATCCGTGGCTTGATGGCAAATGAGGAATTGGTGCCAAGAATAGCCCGATTCTTTTTATTTACATTTTCGACCGCCTTCAAACTTGCATCGACCAAAGGACCTCTACCAGCTCCAACAACAAATATTGTTACGTGGATAATAATGCTGTTTGATTTGGCATTGACCGTTTCATTCCGTAGGTGGCCAAGTTGCATCTTATCCTCTAAAGCAATTTCGACTGCGTCTTGATATCTTGCATACTTGACTGGATCTTTTTCAAACTGCATGAAGCGTGAAAGAGATGATTAGGTTAGAAATTGAAATTGCAATGAACTGTGTTTTCCTGCAGAATTTATTATGGTAATTGTTTGTGTACATCCCTCGCCCAGCCTTTCCGTATGTGTACTCACCACCTCATAAGTTGAGAATTCCAGATTGTCACCCAATGGTTGTAATGCACTCTGTAGATGATCCAAGTATCCGGTCTCCATCCGTGCCTCTTCCGTATCAATCGCAAATGCTACTTCATCTTTTGACCTGATATGTCTCAAATATTGCAAATACAACATCATTCCCGACCTACCCATTGCACTAGCATCTTGAATACGATGAATCGGTACACCTTCTACCAGAACACGACAAGTTCTTCCAATTCGTTTGAGTAATTCCATGAAGAGAAATTGCATGCTTTTAGGCAGAGCTGGAAATCCTTGCTTGTTGACTAGGAAAATATCCGTGTTGAATGATACAGCTCTCAGGTTACATCCAATAAATTGATGCAACAATGCCATGGCTGCATTGAGACCAAGTGATGTAATCAATCCCAAAGATTGTGAATCAAACATTATGATACAACCTAAATTTAATGCACCATCGCATAGTTTGTGAACATGATTGAATCGCTCCAGGCTCCCATGGTCAAATGCGACTCGTACCCATAGTTGAACGTTATTGGCACTGGATTTTAGAGCCTGTGTGGCTAAGTAACGACCGTATGCGACGAAGTTATTGTTGGGTATGGGTGGTAGAACACAAGCAGGAATATTCATGTGTGCTGCCCAGTCCAACATGTATGTAAAATAGTTTTCAGCGATTGCAGTGGTGGATCTATCGTTCGATGAGAGGGCGGCGATCAGATCTTGTCCATGGTTCCATTGCGTTGAGAATGGTGGTTTAAAAGCAGTATTTGTATCAGCATCAACATCAGTATTGGGATCAGCATCAGTATTGGGATCAGCATGAGCATGAGCATCAGTATCAGTGTCCATTGTAGAGGTGGATTTTTGAAACATGGGTGGTGATGAGACCATGCCGACAATGGATGTGGACCACCATTTGGATTCCATGAGTGTAACGTCCTGTCTTTGTAGACTGGATGAATGTGGAAGATTGGTGGTTATGAAATCATAGCCGTCCTTGCGAGCATCCTGTAGTAGCAGAAATGAATCATCTAATGGAAAGAAAATGAGGTATGGATGCTGGAAATAAGCACTACATCCATCATCATCATATATGACGTGTAACGAACGATGCAATTTGATATTCTCCACATACCGGATCGTTGAGGAAAACTGAGGCCCCCAATGAAAGTTTCATCTATCATTTCAGAGATCAATGATACGGTACACTGGCGTACGGTAGGGTAGGATGTTAGGATATTAGGATATTAGAAGATTAGGAGGGTACGGTATGGTATGGTAGATGAGTGGCACGACGGTAGAAGAGGGTAGGTAAAAGGTAAAAGATGGTAAATCAATGGCAGAAGACAGCTGGGTTTTGTTTTGTTTCTCGGTTTGCGATTGCTATTTAAAATGAAAATACGAGTACCTATGGTACCCAACGTGCGTTGTCCGCCTATTATATATGTACCAAGCCGACAAAGGATATGAAAAGGTGCAGGACGAAGGGGGAACGAGAAATACGACGACACGACACGTACTCGTGCGCAGCAAGCAGCAGTACGAACCTACCTACCATACGCAATAATATCATACATCATGCATCATGATGTTGCTATCACAGTAACTAGTAGTAGTAAGTAGTAGTACAACAACAGTAGTACAACAGTACTTACAGTAGTACGCGGAAAGCAAGTCTGTCAACTTTTGCAGTCAACAACCATCTACCTACCAACAGTCAACAGTCAACAGTCAACAGCTGACTGCACATATTCGTGCTCATAGTCATCTTCACCTATCTTCACCTTCATAGTCATATTAAAATCATTGAACAATCTGAATAATATCCCAATTTACTTTGAGAGACGATGAAGAATCATATTCTTGTCCTTGCACTTTCGAGTGCGTTTACAACTAGTGTCTTCGCATTCGCACCAAAACCATTCATTGTATCCACAACTTCAACTATAAACGAAAATGGACCAACATTTAAATCAATCATTGCACCAAAGGTATCCAGAAGTTCACAGATATGCGCATCCACCAATATGGACCTTGATGCAACAGTAGTGGCATCGACATCGTCATCAGCATCGACGTCGCCATCATCTCCACAGGCTATTGGAACGGGATGTTCACAAAATCCTGATCTACTATTTGCTATTGAAGAAGCCACAACTACTGCGCTTGCATCTCTTCCACCCAATGTAAACATCGACCTAGGGATCGTGTACGTATCAAGTATCTACGATGGACAGTGCTCACCTACTAAAATTATTCCTGCAATTATTGATTCCATTCGTGAAAAATCCAACAATTCCTTGCAGAAACTCATCGGATGCTCGGCGGGAGGACTCATTGGATCCAAACTTTCTTCCGCGTCCATCTCAACAGTCGAAAGTGAGGGCGAGGCGGGAGTCACAATATCTTTATGTGTCCTTCCCGATACGCAGATTCAAACATTTCACTTGCTCGAGGATGATATACCTGAAGAATTGTCATTATCGAGGTTGTCCCCTTCAGCATGGAAAACAGCTGTTGGCATGTCCCATTTGGCATCAAAATTTGGTTCCGGTTCTTCTCCTATTCCTGTCGTTGATGATGTTGATGATGATGATGTAGATGCAGAATCCGACCCTGTTTCTTTCATGCTGCTGCCCTCTCCTTCTTTCCAAAATGATCTCGATGACTTTTTGAAAGGCATGAAAATGGCATTTGGACCCGCTTCTACAGTTTTTGGAGCTGTTTCGTCCACAGTTAGTTCGCTTTCCAGAGCCAAGCTGTTCAGATATGATGTTGATTATCCAGATTCCATACAGGCATTGACAGAAGGATGCATTGGAGTCGCAATGACTGGAGATGTCGAATTCAAAGTCATGTTGGCACAGGGATCCAAGCCCGTTGGAGGGATATATCGCGTTGTATCGGGGCAAGAATCTACCATTGGTTCCATACAATTGGATGAAATTGCAACGGAACAATTGCAAGCTGTCGAGGATGATGATGATGATGATGATAGTGGTGATCTCGAAGATGAAATGAATGAAGGAGAAATCGATGTCAAAAAAAGGATGGCGGCTGCATATAAAAAGGCTGTCATTCCAAAGCCTGTACTCGCAGAAGCGAATTATCTCATGAAGACTCTTTCGGATGATGAACAAGCATATATGAGCAAATTCTTGTTAGTTGGTTTTGAGCGTAATATAAGGATTGGAAAGAGTCCTAGTGAAATCTTGAGATTAGCAGCAGGGCTGGGACATAGGTTTACTGTCCACCAGGTTGCCAGTGCTGGAATGAAGGATGGAAGTGTCACCCTTCCTCTAGGACGTGTTGATGTGGAGTTGGGAACTCGAATGAGGTTCTTTGTGAAGGATGGTGAGTTCGCAAAGAAGGAAGTGGCGGCTATTTGGACTGGATACAAGAAGAGGCTATTAGATACTTCGTCAGATGATAAGGAGCCATTCAATCCTTCTGGTTGTTTTTTCTTTCCTACGATCGATAGAGGACAATCCCTCTTTGGAGGAAAGGCTGGGTTTGAGAGTAGTGCCATTGCTGAATATGTTCCATCTATTCCCGCAATTGGTGGCTTCTTTTCAAATGGTGTTATCGCAGCGATGGATGAAGATGATGATCAAGTAATGGTGCATGGCAGTGCGTCTTGTTATGCGCTTGTTGGAAGTAAGTCTAGAAGACCTGTCTACTCTGCAGCAATCATATCGGAAGAGATAAATCAGGATGATGAAAAATCAAAGGATGGTGAGATAGCTGAGCTTGCAGCTGCTGCTGAGAACGAAAGGGCTTTGAAGATAGCGAATGATCCGTCTGCTGATAGTGACGTAGATAAGCCAGCACCTCGTTCAGAAGATGGTGAATTGATCACAAAGAGACGGGAGATTCATGCTGGTAGAGCATTAACTGTAAGTACAGTACAATGGTCCGTTGCTGAAAATATGGCAAAACCGACATCAGTATTAGAGGGTTTTATGTGGGACAAAGAAACTGAGGTGGATAGATTTAGGGAGAGAGTTCCATTGTCCAACCTATTGAGCCAATGTCGGCTATATGATATGGATCCAACAAAACCGAGGCCACGTAATTGGATCGGTGCAGTGAAAGCTGCTGCTGAACAGGGTTTTGTAATTATTCCAGAGCTTAAGCGTACTGAACCAATCAGTGGAAGCCTGAGAAAGCGGTATGATGTTAAGAAGTTGACAAAGCAATTCGTGCAAGGCGGTGCACCTGCATTGAGCGTGAACTGTGATAAGGTCTTGTTTGGTGGAGTGCTCGAGGATATCACTGAGAGTCGTGACGCAACGATGGAAGCTATCTCAGAGGCCTCAAATGAGGGCATGGTGGCTCCTCCAATATTGGCTTCCGATTTGATTTTGTACCCTTATCAATTGTATAAGCTTCGCCTTGCGGGAGCAGATGCTATCAACCTTGTTGTTGGAGCTTTGACTAGCAAAGATATCCTTTATCTTTCAAAGATTGCAACAAGTCTCAAATTCAGCGTTATTGCTTCTGTCACCAGTGAAGTACAAATTAGAAACATCTTGAAGCTTGGGAGTGCTATTGATGCCATTTCACTGTCCAACCGTGATTTGGAAACTTTTGCGTTTGATAACACAGGTGCTCAAGTATTGAATTTGCTTAAA
>Ga0307981_1002970_pt1 | contig 13157 bp, 12 predicted proteins | sample OrgLakmetagen987_FD_201849 | JGI IMG/M metagenome (GOLD analysis project Ga0307981, IMG submission 201849) | Saline water microbial communities from Organic Lake, Antarctica - #987 | ecosystem: Environmental > Aquatic > Non-marine Saline and Alkaline > Saline | place: Antarctica: Organic Lake... | reverse complement strand
AAGTGGCTTGGATTGAGTTTTCAAAACAAACAAATATGTCAGAAAAAATTAAGACAGATGTCGCCTTGGTTGGTGCGGGAATCATGAGTGCGACTTTAGCTGCCATGTTGAAGACGCTTGATCCGAATATACGAATCGTGATTTTTGAGGGTTTACCTGCGGCGGGCCTCGAAAGCTCAAACGCGATGAATAATGCCGGAACGGGGCATGCCGGGCTCTGCGAGCTTAACTATACCAAGCAGGAAGCGGATGGTTCGGTTGCGGTGGATAAAGCGATTAAGATTTACGAGTCTTTTGAGGAGTCCAAGCAGTTTTGGACCTACCTTATAGACCAAGGGATTTTGGAGGATGCCGATGAATTTATTCGTCCAGTGCCACACATGAGCTTTGTGCGCGGAGAAGCGAATGTTGCCTACTTGAAGGAGCGTCATCGTAAGATGTCGGCACACCATTTCTTTCAAGAAATGGAGATCACCACTGATTGGGATGTGGCCGAGCAGTGGGCGCCGCTCCTCGCTGATCAACGTGATCGAAGCGAGCCCTTTGCGCTGACCCGCGTGATGGGTGGTAGTGATGTCAACTTTGGTGCGCTTACTCGAAAGCTGATGGCGCGTCTCGAAAAAATGCCTGGGGTTGAAGTCTTTTATAACCACAAAATTAAGGACATGAAGCGTCAACCTAAGGGCTGGAAACTGTATGTGAAGGGTGGGGGTGACTCTTCGATCGTAAAATGTGCGGCCGACTTTGTTTTTATCGGTGCCGGTGGGGGCGCACTGCCACTGTTGCAGCGCTCCGGGATTCGTGAGGGTAAAGGCTTTGCTGGATTCCCTGTAAGTGGACAATGGCTGGTATGCGACAAACCGGAAGTCGTGGATCGTCATAATGCGAAGGTGTATGGTTTGGCTGCAGTCGGTGCGCCTCCGATGTCGGTGCCTCACCTCGACACGCGGATCATTGATGGAAAGCGGGCCCTCTTGTTCGGTCCGTTTGCTGGGTTCTCGCCGAAGTTTTTGAAGACGGGTTCCAATTTAGATCTGATCAAATCGATCAAGCTGAACAATTTGCTCCCTATGTTGGCGGTGGGCCGTGATAACATGGACCTGACGAAATATTTGATTGGGCAAGTCCTGCAGTCACACAAAGAGAGCGTGGAGACTTTGCGCGAATTTTTCCCGGACGCGAAGGATGGGGATTGGAAACTGGAAAATGCAGGACAGCGCGTTCAAGTCATCAAAAGCGATCCGAAGCGCGGAGGTGTTTTACAATTTGGAACTGAAGTTGTTGCCGCTCTGGACGGTAGCTTGGCAGCGCTGCTCGGAGCTTCACCAGGTGCATCGACCGCTGTGAGCACGATGATCGAAATGCTTGGGCGTTGTTTCCCTGAAGAGATGGCGAGTGATGCATGGCAACAGCGCCTAAGAGAGATGGTGCCTTCCTACGGCTCTGAACTCGCAGAGAACGCAGATGCATACGATGAATTACATTTGAAGCTCAATGCGCGCTTAGGTTTGGCGGTCTCTGAGCCAGCGGGCGTTTAAGCTCGAGTTGGTTCTATCTGAGTCGATTGACTAATCTGTGACTTTCTGGAGGGACTCGCTCTGCGTGTCCGCAGTTTTGGTGGTGATGGGCTGTGGCGCAGACTTGGGCTGGTGGTGAAATCGGTTTACCCGGTAGTATCTAAGTCATGCGGGAGCATGACCCTCCATTACTTAAACAAGGGTGCTAGCTTTTTGTAGCCGTCGCGGATCATCGCCTCTGTAGTTGCCCAGTCGATACATCCATCCGTAATGGAAACGCCGTATTTGAAGTCTTCAATCGGTTGAGGGAAAGACTGGTTACCGTGGTTGAGGTTGCTTTCAACCATCGCTCCGATTACGTTGCGGTCGGTAAGGCTTTGGCGAACGATTTCTTTGAAAACTTCAGGCTGCCGAGAGGGATCTTTCTCGCTATTAGCATGGCTGCAATCAGTCATGATAGCCGGAGTGAGACCGGCTTTTTCAAGCTGTTCGGCCGCAATTTTTACATCGGCTTCCGAGTAGTTGGGGCCGTGATTGCCACCGCGTAGAACGATGTGGCAGTTTGGATTGCCCTTCGTGGTAAGGGCGTTGGCTTTACCCTCGTTGTCGATGCCGAGAAAAGTTTGGGGTTGGCTGGCGGCTTTGATTGCGTTCGTGGCTACAGCGAGTCCACCGTCGGTGCCATTCTTGAAGCCGAGAGGCATAGAAAGGCCGGATGCCATTTGGCGGTGGGTTTGACTCTCGGTCGTGCGCGCACCAATTGCTGACCAACAGATAAGGTCGGCGATATATTGCGGCGTGATCGGGTCGAGCAGTTCGGTCGCGGTGGGCACCCCGAGCTCAATCACTTCATTGAGGAAACGACGTGCGATGCGGAGGCCTTCAGGGATATCGCTCGTGCCGTCGAGCTTCGGGTCCATAATCAGCCCTTTCCAGCCGACAGTGGTGCGCGGCTTCTCAAAATAGACGCGCATGACAAGTAACATGCGGTCTTTCACTTCGTCGGCGAGCTTAGCCAGCTTTTCAGCGTATTCGCGACCTGACTTGAGGTCGTGGATCGAGCAAGGGCCTACGACGACGAGCAAGCGCGGGTCATTTCCGAAGATGATTCGGTGAATGGCTTCGCGGCTTTCGGCGACAAATTTTTCCGCAGCTTCACTTTTTTGGATCTCCTTGCACAGAGCAATCGGAGATGGAAGCAGGGTTTTGGAGGAGATGTTTATATCGGTGACTTTTTTCACGAGGCGAGGATGTGTAGACGAGCAAGTAGCAGGGAACAAGCACTTATTTGTGATCCTGAACTGGAAGCTCCAGAATTGAAATTCGTTAGTGAGATATTATTTGTATGGAATTACATTTTGTAAGTAAGCGCAGATGTGTTATCAATTTGGAGGATGTCTGAGATTAACTATCATAAATATGAGCTGGCGGCTGCGTTACGGGTCACCGATGAGGATGCGGCTGATTTTTTACAGAGCCAGTTCAGTGCGGATTTGGATGCTCTGGATACAGGTCAGCTAATCTATGGTCTTTGGCTCGACGTAAAAGGAAAGGTAATCGCTGACAGCACAGTGCTACGTCTAGGTAACGAAGCATTCTTAATTTTGAGTGAACATTCTTCGGGTGAAGCGATTCGGGCAAAATTGGAGCGTCACATTATTGCTGATGATGTTGAAATCGAATCCGTTGATCTGAGTAGTGCATATACAGTGATCCATGCGATAGCGGACGTAATGTCGGCATTAGAGTGTGAATTGCCCGTAAAAGGAGCTTTTGGTGAATCGGACTCGTTTTATATTTTTTCGGGCCGCCGTGGATTTGATTCCAGCATCGAAATTGTCTGTAAAAATGATGCCGCCGAAGAGCGCTTATCGAAGGTGCTGAAAGAACTTGGAGCGTGCCCGATAGAGCCGAGTTTTCTACACGAACAGAGGATTGAAGCCGGCATAGCTTTGATTCCGCAAGAGATCGGGCCGAGTGATTTGCCGGGCGAGGGAGCACTTGTGGCAAAAGGCGCGGTATCGCTCACTAAAGGTTGTTATCTTGGTCAGGAAGTGGTCGCGCGTATGCACAACGTAGGCCGCGCGCAGAGGGCTTTGTTTAAAGTGCGCGGGATAGGTGCGGTCCCTGGATTGACAGCCGATTTGTCCAATTCGGAGGGTAAAGTTGTCGGAGAGCTGAGAAGTGCATACGCAGTTTTAGGTGCAAAGACATGGTTTGGAGGTGCCCTCTTAAAGACGCGTTATGTTGATGTGGGAGCAGAGCTTTTACTCGATGGAAACCTTGTTCAGGTAGAGGGTATTTTATAGTATGGAGGATGTTGAAAACCCTCTTCCGAGTGAAGAAGAACTGAGTCAGGTCGCAGAGATTTTTAAGCGTCTGGGTGCCGAGGAAGCGGCGGCAATTGTCATGGCAAAGCAGCTGCTCAAGCGCGCCCGGCAAATCGCTCAAGATAGGGAGATTCCATACCTGACTGCGCTGCAAGGTCTGTTACAGCAGGTAGTTGAGGCAAGGTCTGAGACCTGAGCGCCCAGAATAAGCTGTTTTGAGCCCAAGTATCGCCTTTATCCCGCTAAAAATAGGGGTTTAGCCAGATATAAGGGTTGACGGAAAGTTGGGTATTTCATGTTCTTTAGACGGTCGTATGACCAATAACCTCAATAAATATAATATATATGAATAAAGCAGAACTCGTCGCAGAAGTGCAAAAGTCACTTGGTAAAGATACATCCAAAGCAGCCGCAGAGCGTGCACTTGAAGCCGTTATCGAAGGCATCAAGAAGGGTGTTAAAAAGGACAAGAATGTCCAACTGATTGGTTTCGGAACATTCTCCGTAACAAAACGCGCAGCGCGTGCTGGTATCAACCCACAAACTCGCGAAAAGATCAAAATCAAAGCTTCTAAAGCTGTGAAGTTCAAAGCGGGTGCTGGCCTCAAGGCTGTGCTCTAAGAAATACCCCTAGAGTTTAACTCTTTCAACCCGCAGTCGGTAGACTGCGGGTTTTTTTTGCTTTGCGGTTGCCAGTCAATCAAAAGACATCCTTATTGAGACGCTTTTGAGATTCACCCCCAATTGGGAGATAATATTATGGGCAAAAGCTTATTTGAAAAGGTATGGGACGCACACGCTGTTCGCGAGTTAGCCAACGGGCAAACGCAGTTATTAATTGGCACGCACTTGATTCACGAAGTGACGAGTCCGCAAGCATTTGGAATGCTGCGGGACAAAGGTTTGCCGGTCATGTTTCCGCATCGCACTTTCGCGACGGTCGATCATATTGTGCCGACTAATGAAACCGTTGAGCCTTACAGCGATCCGCTCGCTCAGGGTATGATCGAAGAGCTTCGTAAGAACTGCGCAGACAACAACGTCACTTTCTTCGACACGAATACAGGTCGTCAAGGCATCGTGCACATCGTGGGTCCCGAACAGGGCATCACGCAACCTGGCACGACGATCGCTTGCGGCGATTCACACACTTCGACGCATGGTGCCTTTGGTGCGATTGCGTTTGGTATCGGCACGAGCCAAGTGCGTGACGTGCTGGCCACGCAAACAATTGCTTTGAACGAGCTCAAAGTGCGCCGGATTAATGTGAGTGGAAAACTCTTTCCCGGAGTGTATGCGAAGGATGTTATTTTGCACATCATCCGCGTGCTCGGCACCAAGGGTGGCACGGGCTACGCATATGAATACGCTGGCGAGGTATTTGATAACTTTTCGATGGAAGAGCGCATGACGGTCTGCAATATGTCGATTGAGGGCGGTGCCCGGGCTGGTTATGTGAATCCAGACGAAACAACTTTTGAATATTTGAAAGGTCGTCCCTATGCGCCGAAGGCAAGTGAATGGGAGGCTGCGGTCGCTCGCTGGGCGTCGTTTGCTTCGGATGCGGATTGTAAATACGATGACGTTGTCGATATCGACGCGGCGGATATTCAGCCGACTGTTACATGGGGCATCACTCCAAGCCAAGGTGTTGGAATCGGTGAAAACATTCCCGCGATTGAAGACGGGTTGACCCAGTCGGACCGGGATTCACTCGCGGAAGCGTTGGAGCACATGTCTTTTGACGGAGGTTCTCCGATCAAGGGCAAGAAAATCGATGTTGCTTTCTTGGGCTCGTGCACGAACGGACGTCTGTCTGACTTGAAAGAAGTCGCGCAATACTTGAAAGGACGTCATGTCGCAGAAGGCGTGAAGGCGATCGTTGTGCCGGGTTCTCAAATCGTGGCAAAGATTGCTGAAGAGCTCGGGCTGGACCAAATCTACAAGGACGCTGGCTTCGAATGGCGTGCAGCTGGTTGTTCGATGTGTTTGGCGATGAATCCGGACAAATTGATCGGCAATCAACTCTGCGCGAGTTCCTCGAATCGAAACTTCAAAGGCCGCCAAGGCAGCCCAACTGGACGCACCATGCTCATGAGCCCGCTTATGGTCGCTGCTGCTGCTGTAACCGGCGAAGTCTCCGACGCACGTGAAGTCTTCGGTTTCGCTGAACCCGCAATGGCTTAAGTTTATACAATTCTTAATTCGTAATATTTAATTCCTAATTTTTTAAAAAAATGGCATCTACACCAATTAATCAAGTTGCAGGAAAGGGCGTTTACATCCCCGGCGACGACATCGATACAGACCGCATCATCCCCGCTCGTTTCATGAAGTGCATCACCTTTGATGGTCTCGGCGAATACCTCTTTTACGACGTGCGTAAGACAGAGGACGGTCAGGACAAAGTGCATAACTTAAATGATCCTCGTTTCGCGGGGGCCTCTATTATAGTCAGTGGCAATAACTTCGGTTGTGGTAGCTCGCGCGAGCACGCACCGCAATCAATCATGCGTGCTGGCTATAACGCAGTGATCGCGGGTAGCTTCGCAGAGATCTTTTTTGGCAACTCGACCAATCTTGGCGTTGTCTGCGTGACAGCGAGTGACGCTGACCGCGAAATCCTAAAGAAGGAAATCGAAATAAATCCGGAGCTAGACATCACGATTAATGTCGAAGATCACAAGATCTGGTTTGGCGATCAGTTCGTGCCCTGTGGTATTAAAGCGGGTGCGCGTGACAGCTTGATGAGCGGAACGTATGATCCTCTCGATGAGTTGCTTCGCGGTGCGGATGAAGTTGCAAAGACGATTAGCGGACTTTCTTACACCTAAGTCACGTTTCAGTTTTTTTCCAAAAGGCGTTCCTATGCGGGAGCGCCTTTTTTGTATGAAGATGGTTCAATGTTGATTCGCTGGAATGATCGGTTCTGAACAGGGCGTTGGCTGGAGGGACGCGCTCCGCGTGTCCGCGCAGGCGAGCATCGTTGCATTTTCTGTGTGGCTTACGTCTGGTGAAGGGCTGCCGCTGGTTGCACACACAGCCATGCGGAGCATGGCCCTCCATTATGTATAACCTTAATCATTATCGTTTTCGGATATGCTCGGTCTTGAATTGGTCGACAGTTGGAGGGCCGCGCTCCGCGTGTCCGCGTAGGCGAGCATCGTTACATTTCCTGTATGGCTTACGTCTGGTGAAGGGCTGCCGCTGGTTGCATGCTCGGCGATGCGGGAGCATGGCCCTCCATGGTGCGTAACCATAGTCATTATCGTTTTCGGATATGTTTGGTCTTGAATTGGTCGATAGTTGGAGGGACGCGCTCCGCGTGTCCGCGCAGGCGAGCATCGTTACATTTCCTGTATGGCTTACGTCTGGTGAAGGGCTGCCGCTGGTTGCATGCTCGGCGATGCGGGAGCATGGCCCTCCATGGTGCGTAACCATAGTCATTATCGTTTTCGGATATGTTTGGTCTTGAATTGGTCGATAGTTGGAGGGACGCGCTCCGCGTGTCCGCGCAGGTGAGGATATTTACATTTTCTGTGTGGCTTACGTCTGGTGAAGGGCTGCCGCTGGTTGCATGCTCGGCCATGCGGGAGCATGGCCCTCCATTATGTATAACCTTAATCATTATCGTTTTCGGATATGCTCGGTCTTGAATTGGTCGACAGTTGGAGGGACGCGCTCCGCGTGTCCGCGTAGGCGAGCATCGTTACATTTCCTGTATGGCTTACGTCTGGTGAAGGGCTGCCGCTGGTTGCATGCTCGGCGATGCGGGAGCATGGCCCTCCATGGTGCGTAACCATAGTCATTATCGTTTTCGGATATGCTCGGTCTTGAATTGGGCGTTAGCTGCGCGGACGCGCTCCGCGTGTCCGCGCAGGTGAGAATAGTTACATTCTTGTTGTGGCTTACGTCTGGTGAAGGGCCGCCGCTGGTTGCACGCTCGGCCATGCGGAGCATGGCCCTCCATGGTGCGTAACCTTAATCATTATCGTTTTCGGATATGTTTGGTCTTGAATTGGTCGATAGCTGGAGGGACGCGCTCTGCGTGTCCGCGCAGGCGAGGATAGTTGCATTTTCTGCGTGGCTGACGTCTGGTGAAGGGCTGCCGCTGGTTGCATGCTCGGCCATGCGGGAGCATGGCCCTCCATTAAGGTTCACTTTATGAAAGTGAACCTTTTTCATCGCGTTCTGTCTCTGAGTGATAGAATTAATACATAGCTATGGACCTTATCGAAAACGCTGGAATTTTCATTTACCCATTGGCACTTTGCTCGTTCGTAGCGGTGTTTATTACTTTGGAGCGTTTGATCGCGTTGCGACCTTCCAAAGTCATGCCGAGTGGGGCGGAGAATAATCCGTCGCTGGCTAATGAGTCGTCAGTGCTGGGTCGGTTACGGTTATTTGGACGAAATGCGAGTGAGGATTCGCTCAAGGCTTATGCTCAGTTTGAAGTGAGCCGGATGGAGCGGGGAATGTTTTTGTTGGAAGTCGTCATAGGTGCAGCGCCGCTACTCGGACTGCTCGGCACGGTCACGGGCTTGACTCAAGTGTTCAGTGGATTTTCCGCCTCGACCGGTCTGCCGGATCCCTCCGCGTTTATTTCAGGAATCGCTCTAGCGCTGAATACGACGATTATTGGTCTGGCCATCGCTATTCCTGCTTTGGGGGCGCATGCCTATCTGATGCGACGAGTCGAGTATCTTGCGGCACAAATTAATCTTTGGGTCGAACATGCGAGCCCGTCTGAAAAATCCCGAGCATCTATCTAAGCGGATACGGTATATTTTATGGATTTAGTCACTCGCAGACGTCGTTCACCGACGATCAATATCGTGCCGCTCGTTGATGTGCTTACCGTATTGCTGTTTTTCTTTTTGGTCACGATGCAATTCAAGCAGGTTAGTGTGCTCAACATAACTGCGCCGAAAATTGATACTGCGGGTAAGAATGCTGTGCAGGAGCAGATCATTATCGCGATCAGCCCGGAGGGTGATTTTTTCTACAACAATGCGCCGGTCGATAAGGCACGATTGACTGAAGCGGTTACTTTAGCGGGTAGCAATACGCCGGATATGCCGGTCCTTTTAATTGCGGACGAAGAAGTGCCTCTGCGATTCGTGACCGAAGTCATGGATATTTGTCGGGCAAACCAGCTGAATAAAATTCGATTGCAGTCGAGGTAGCGACTGCAATCGCAACAAGCGTTTCGCTTTTAGGGTGCCTTTTGTAGAGCGAATCTTCCAGGACCCGTGAATAGTAAGGCGGTGAATACGACGATTAGTTCGATCGTCCAACCGAGTGTTTTCGCAAAGTTGTCGATTCCAGTGACTTCACCGAAATGGGTTGTCATTGCGACGGCCATGGTTGCTATGAGGGCGAGACATGCCAGGCGATGCCAGTAGCCAATCACCAGCAAAATACCTCCGCCAAATTCAGCAGCGACGGCCAAGAGCCCGAAAATGATCGAGACGATACCTGTTGGAAGAAAAGGAAGGCCGTATTGTGCCAAACCTTCCCATCCTTCGGGACCTCCCATAAGTTTAGGTAAGCCGTGTAAGATAAACATGACCCCGATACCTACGCGAAGTATGAGGATGCCGAGGTCTTTGGATTGTGGTATGAATTTGAGCATGTCTTTAAATAGAGTGGTTTCGCGGATCGATCAAGAGCGAGAGCTTAATCGAGAGTAATCTTATAAATTGAAGTGGTTGCGGTGACGAAGAGCGTGAGTGGGGTTTCTTTAAGAATGGCGACATTTGCGGGTTTCTCCGGGAGCGGGATGCTCTGCCAAAGTGTTCCGTCAGGATTGTAGATGTCGAGTGCGGCGTCGGTCAGGTAGAGTCGGCCGGACGCGTCGAGTGCCATGCCGTCGGATCCTTGTTCTGCGAAAACTTCCCGCTCCCCCAGAAGCGCAGATTCTAGAATCGGGTAGCGGTAGATGATATCGCCACCGTGGTCGGCTACGTAGAGAGTTTTCCCATCGGGAGTGCCTATTATGCCATTGGGACGAACCAAGTTTCTTGCGGCTAAAGTCAGTTCGCCATTTTTCGAAAGATAATAAACATGTTCGCCGTCTTGATCGATTTGTTTGTCTCTACCATAACGTGGATCCGTAAAGTAAATACCGTCTGTGGGTGTTATCCATAGATCGTTTGGACTGTTCAGTGGCTTGCCTTCGTAACTGTGTGCCAAAACAGTATAGTCACCGTTTGGGCTGAGCACCGTGAGCTGACGATTCTTTCCTTCGCAGATGTAAAGAGAGCTCTCCTTGAATGACAATCCATTGGCCCCTCCACTATTTTCGCGGAAAAGTTCGCTTCCATTTTGTTCGCTCCAGCGATGGATTTTGTTCGTGGGAATATCTGTAAAGTAGACTGTGCCGTCTGGGTGGACGGCAGGCCCTTCAGTGAAGCGAAAGCCGGTCCCTATTTTTTCGATACGGACCTCAGCGAAGGCGAGCGAGCAGAGCAGGCAGCTAGCTAGGATTGAAGATGAGATTATTTTTCGCATAAATGAATGCCATAGACCCATTAAATTGGTCGGCGGATGCGGTGGCGGAATTTTTTCGCAAGCGCTTCGTTGTGTTCGGCACCGCCGTCGGCGTTTTGGCTGACGAAGGTTGGAGGCGTCACACCCATCGCGATGAGGTTTTCGATGATTTCCATCGAGAGTAAATTGAGGATGAGAGCGCCACTCATTGTTGAGGTCGGGCCGACTTTGTAAGGAAAACCTTCGGCATCGAGGGCGGCATCACCGGGCACGCCACAGTTGTCGAGCACGTAGTCGCCCAGTTCGTAGAGCTTTTTGCCGGAGGGATGGCGAGAGGTGCTGGCTTTTGACATGTTGAGCGAGGTCAGCACGATCACGGTGAGTCCCGCAGCCTTCGCTTCGAGTGCGACTTCAATTGGGCTGGCATTACGACCTGAGTTGGAGATAACAATTATACAGTCGTCTGGCTGAACGGCGTATTGGTAGGCGTAGCGCTGGAAAAGACGGGCTCCGTAGCCGGGAATTTGCTCCGGCCAACCATCGGCTGGGTCGTTGATACTGCTTACCGGGACAAGTCCACCGGCACGGCGCTCGATCTCAGACGCCAAAATTTGCGAGTGGCCGCTGCCAAAGGTATGCAGAACGCCGTCGGCTGCGATAGATTTAGCGATGACCTCACCCGCAGATTTCAATGTAGCTTGATTCGCAGCGTAAGCCTCGGCCTGTATCTGATTGGAGGCTTCGTAAAATGTATCTGCGAGCGACATGGTAACAGTTTGAGCGTTCTAATTATTTGCGCAAGCACAGTCAGTAATGAATTCTCTGGATGGATACGCTTCTGCGTGTCCGCGCAGTCCAGTGGATGAGATTGGCAAGTTAGCGTTTTGTGGCAGTTGGAAGTTTAAGCAGAGATAGCTGCGTTTGCGGGAGAGTCTGTCTCAAAACTACTTTGAGTGTAGGTTCTTGGGACAGGGACGCATGACTGAGGCGTCCGTCGTGTGCTTTGCATGCGCGGTCATGACGGAGCATGACCCTCCATTTACTCGACGGGGAGCTCGATAACTTGCCAGGGGAGGCCGCGTTTATTGAGCTCTTCCATGAAAGGATCGGGGTCGCATTGCTCCATGTTCCAGACGCCTGGTTTTTTCCATAGGTTACGTAAGATCATTTGGGCACCGATCATTGCTGGCACGCCCGTGGTATAGCTGATCGCTTGACTGGAAACTTCGGCGTAGCATTCCTCGTGATCGCAAACGTTGTAAATGAAGACGCGCTTCTTTTTGCCGTCTTTCATGCCGACGATGTCACAACCGATACAGGTTTTGCCCTTAGTCAGCGGTCCAAGGCTGGCTGGGTCCGGTAGGATGGCTTTGAGGAACTCGATCGGTTTGATTTGTTGACCTTGGAAATCAATCGGCTCGATTCCGGTCATGCCGATGTTTTCGAGAACGCGTAAGTGCGTGATATATTTTTCAGAAAAGGTCATCCAAAAGCGGATTCGCTTGAGGCCTTTAATGTTTTGGCAAAGCGACTCGAGCTCTTCGTGGTAGAGTAAGTAGGCGTCTTTTTTGCCGACGACTGGGAAGTCGTAGACCTGCTTTTGTGAGAGGGCGGGTATTTCTTTCCATTCGCCTTCTTCCCAGTAGCGGCCGTCTTGAGTGATTTCCCGGATGTTGATTTCCGGATTAAAGTTGGTCGCGAAGTGGTAACCGTGGTCCCCCGCGTTAGCGTCGAGGATGTCAATCGTCTCGATTTCGTCGAATAGGTGCTTCTGGGCATATGCGCAGAAGACATTCGTTACGCCTGGGTCGAATCCAGAACCGAGCAGGGCAGTGCGGCCGGCTTCTTTAAATTTATCCTGATAGGCCCACTGCCATTTATATTCGAACTTCGCCTCGTCGAGTGGCTCATAGTTGGCTGTATCCATGTAATCGACACCGGCGGCGAGGCAGGCATCCATAAGGGTTAAGTCTTGATAAGGGAGTGCGACGTTGATGACGAGGTCAGGTGCTTCCGCTTTAAAAAATGCAGTCGTGCTGGGCACATCGTCGGCATCGATCGTAGCGGTGCGAATGGTGCGGCCGGTCTTTGCTTTGACGTCGGCAGCAATTGCATCGCACTTGGAGACTGTGCGTGAAGCGAGGACGATTTCTTCGAAAATTTCAGGGAGCTGTGCGCACTTTTGCACGACTACGTTTCCAACTCCACCGGCACCGATAATAATTACTTTAGGCATTTGGGGAGTATAAGCTGAAGCACGGGTCTAGCTTCAAGATTAATAGATACTTTTTGGATAAAAGAGGTAGAAGAGGGGGACTTTGAACGACTGATAATAAGATGATTGCCAACTCGATTGATGATATTTGGGGCCAATTGAGATGCAGGATTTTCGATTAAGCACTATTTAAAGAATACTGGAGGGACGCGCTCCGCGTGTCCGCGCAGGCGAGCATCTTTACATTTCCTGTATGGTTGACGTCTGGTGAAGGGCTGCCGCTGGTTGCACTCTCGGCCATGCGGGAGCATGGCCCTCCAAAACATGTAACCTTAATCATGATCGTTTTCGGATATGCTCTGTCCTGTATTGGTCGACAGTTGGAGGGACGCGCTCCGCGTGTCCGCGCAGGCGAGGATAGTTGCATTTCCTGTTGGGCTTACGTCTGGGTGAAGGGCTGCCGCTGGTTACATTCTCGGCCATGCGGAGCATGGCCCTCCATGATGTGTAACCTTAATCATGATCGATTTCAGATATACTCGGTCTTGAATTGGTCGATAGTTGGAGGGACGCGCTCCGCGTGTCCGCACAGGTGAGTATCTT
>Ga0307981_1002969_pt1 | contig 13168 bp, 10 predicted proteins | sample OrgLakmetagen987_FD_201849 | JGI IMG/M metagenome (GOLD analysis project Ga0307981, IMG submission 201849) | Saline water microbial communities from Organic Lake, Antarctica - #987 | ecosystem: Environmental > Aquatic > Non-marine Saline and Alkaline > Saline | place: Antarctica: Organic Lake... | reverse complement strand
TTGCATGATGATTACCATAAACCAACAGATACCACTGATAAAATAAACTTTGAATTATTACAAAAACGTTCGCAATTGGTTTTTCATATAGCTTGGGAAGTTGCCAATCGAAAAGATCGTTTAATTGCAGATGGAAAGGTCGAAGAATAAGTTATTGCTAATTGCTATTAAAAATTAATTATCTATCCAAATGTCTGTTCGAGTGATTCAATGGCTACAAAAGCAATTGAATTGTATCGACAACTTTTATCTAAACAACAACAACTCTCGATACTATTTCTCAGCTTTTACCAATCTGAAAAATCACTCGAGCTGACAGTATCTGAGAACAATGTCTGTTCGAGTGGTTTCAATGAGTTTTTGGTGAAAAAAATCAATGAAAGTGTATCGAGAACTTCTCCCTAACAAACAACAACTCTCGATACTATTTCTCAGCTTTTACCAAGCTGAAAAATCACTCGAGCTGACAGTATCTGAGAACAATGTCTGTTCGAGTGGTTTCAATGAGTTTTTGGTGAAAAAAGTCAATGAAAGTGTATCGAGAACTTCTCCCTAACAAACAACAACTCTCGATACTATTTCTCAGCTTTTACCAAGATGAAAAATCACTCGAGCTGACAGTATCTGAGAACAATGTCTGTTCGAGTGGTTTCAATGAGTTTTTGGTGAAAAAAGTCAATGAAAGTGTATCGAGAACTTATCCTAACAAACAACAACTCTCGATACTATTTCTCAGCTTTTACCAAGATGAAAAATCACTCGAGCTGACAGTATCTGAGAACTTATCCTAACAAACAACAACTCTCGATACAATCTCTCAGCTTTTACCAAGCTGAAAAATCACTCGAGCTGACAGTAACCAGTAAAGTTTTTTGATTGTAAGTAAGAATCACAACTCAATTCGTCAAAAAAAAGAAAATTATGTTAGCCATTATTCATAGAGAATAAAAATTCTACATTATTTTTAGATTGTTTTACACGTCCTTGAATAAATTCCATAGCTTCAATAGGATTCATATCTGCTAAGTATTTTCTTAATACCCACATTTTCTGAATTGTATTTTCGTCTAAAAGCAAGTCATCTCTTCGGGTGCTGGATGCATTCAAATCGATTGATGGGAAAATTCTTCGGTTTGAAATCTTTCTATCCAATTGCAATTCCATGTTTCCAGTTCCTTTAAATTCTTCAAAAATAACTTCATCCATTTTAGAACCTGTATCAGTAAGTGCTGTTGCAATGATGGACAAAGAGCCACCATTTTCTATATTTCTAGCTGCACCAAAAAAGCGTTTTGGCTTGTGCAGTGCATTGGCATCTACACCTCCACTCAATACTTTTCCACTAGATGGTTGCACTGTGTTGTATGCTCTAGCCAGTCGGGTAATTGAATCTAATAAGATAACTACATCATGACCAGATTCAACTAAACGTTTCGCTTTTTCAATTACAATATTTGCAACTCTTACATGCTCATGTGCTTCTTTATCAAAAGTAGAAGCAATTACTTCACCACGTACATTCCGTTGCATGTCGGTAACTTCTTCAGGACGTTCATCTATCAGTAATACAATTTGATACACTTCTGGGTGGTTAGCTGCAATAGAGTTTGCAATGTCTTTCAACAACATTGTTTTTCCAGTTTTAGGTTGCGAAACAATCATGCCTCGCTGTCCTTTTCCTATGGGAGCAAAAAGATCCATTATACGTGTAGAAATGCTAGAACGTTTCCCGTCTAGGATAAATTTTTCTTCTGGGAAAAGCGGTGTTAAATGTTCAAATGATACACGATCGCGAACTACTTGCGGATCCAACCCATTTATCTTGACAATTCTAATCAATGGGAAATATTTTTCCCCTTCTTTAGGTGGTCTGACCTGACCTAAAACCGTATCTCCTGTTTTTAAACCGAACAATCTAATCTGAGATTGAGAAAGGTAAATATCATCTGGAGAGGATAAATAATTGTAATCTGAAGAACGTAAAAATCCATAGCCATCTGGCATGAGCTCTAAAACACCTTCACTTTCTATAATTGCATCAAACTCGTACTCTGGTTGTTTGTACTTGTTTTTTTGATTTGGATTAGGCTTTGGCTTATTGTTTTGTGTATTGGTGTTTTGCTTGGGGTCTCTTCGCTGAGGTTTTTGTTGATCTTGATTTTGTTTATCAGGCTGCTGCTTTTCAAATTTAGACCTATCTTGACGTTGCTTGTCTTTTTGTGACTGCGATTTATCCTGTGGCTGACTATTCTTAGTGACATCATCTTCTTTGTGATCCGCTTTTGTATTAGGACGACGAGTGTTCTTTTGATTCGGTTTAGGCTTAGGAGCAGTTCTTTTATTCTCCTGCTCTTTTTTATCATCTTGACCAGCACTCGATTGTGTGTTGTTCGTTCTAGGTCGTTGTGTTTTTTTATGATCATCTTTTTTAGATGAATCATCTGCATTTGCTTTGTTATTCGTTTTCTTAGGTGCTGCTTTTTTGGGAGCAGCCTTCTTCTGGTTGTTTTCTGTGCTGTTTGGTGTTGGTTCTGATTTTTCATCTGCTAAAACAACATCTTTAACTACCTGCGGATTAGCAGCTTGGTAGTCAAGAATTTGGTAAACCAAATCTAGTTTTTTAAGAGAACGGTACTTTGGAATTTCGAGTTTTTGAGCAATGGCTTGTAACTCGGGAAGTTTTTTAGACTTTAATTCTGATATTTCTAACATGTATAATAAGGAATAGTATTAAAAAAAAGAGTTTAATAAGGGGTCTTATATTTTGTGAATGAGGTTATTGCAAAGAGCGCAACATTCCTGCTGATGCAAGTATACAACATTATTTTCTTTTTTATCAAAATATCTTAAATATTCTATTATTTTTGCGTTGATTTTAGAAAAGATAAATCAAAAACATGATTCAGCGTAGGCAAAGTTTGTATTTATTGATGGTGGTAATTTTAAACACCCTATTAATTACCCAATTTCCGCTTTGGGAACAACAGGATACTACTGCTGTAATGGCATCAGATTTTACAATTAGTTTAATTGCTATTGCAGTATCATCTTTTCTTGCTTTGATTAGTATTTTTTTATTTAAAAAAAGGCAGCTTCAATTTGTTTTAGGGAGGCTTAATATACTTATTAATTTTTTTGTAATAGGATTTTTCGTGTATACGGCGCTAAACTTACCTGGAGAAATGGAAATTTCTGAGAAAGGTATTGGGGGCTTAATTCCTTTGGTTTCTATCGTTTTTTTGGCTCTGGCAAACAGAGCTATTAAAAAGGATGAAGACCTTGTAAAATCTGTAGACCGTTTCCGGTAAACCTATTCATCTTAGTGTGTTAGTGGAAATCCCAATTCCTTGTGTTTTGGGATTTTTTTATTGGTTTAAAAAAGCCAATAAAGAACTTTCTAAGTGGTTGCTATATAGCAAGTTTGTGCTTTTTTGTATTTCACCAGTATCAGGTGAAATAAATAATACTTTAGATAAATAATTTTCATACAAGTCCCTGTTTTTATCCTCTCCTAAAACTTGATATTCATAATTCTTGTTGTACTTATATTGGGTGAGTGTCCGCTCCCAAAGTTGTTTATTGTTGAAATCTATGTTGATACCCACAAATTCTATTTCTGGAAATTTAGCACGCAACTCCTTTACCTTAGCAAGCCTTTTTTGATGCAACGATGTAGAATTAGCAGTCCATAAATATACCAACATTGGTTTACCGTTTGCTATTTCATGAAAGGCTACTTGATTAAATTCGTGGTTGTAAACTGCATGATTTTTAATTGATTTTCCGACCAGAAAGTTTAGCTGAAAATCTGCCAATCTATTGTAGTAGGTTTGGTCTTCCACACTTAAATTAATGCCGTCCAAAATTCGAAGTGTACTGGCAATTTCTTCTTCATCATTGGCATGTATTATTTCTTTCCTAATAAAGCGTTTCAAAAATTGCTCCTTTAGCGTGTTGTCATCAAAAATCTGATTTACAATTTCAACTCGTTTATGCAAGTTTTGAAAGGTATTTAAATCGAAACAAGTCCCAGTTTCAATTTTTCCTTTGCAATTTTCAATAGATTTATTTTTAAGGTAATTGTCTAAAAATCGTAAATATCCTATGTGAGAAAAAAGCTTTTCTTCATTAAAATCAATTTCATTTCGGTAACTAAAAAAATCAGCATCATCTAGCTCTTTTGCCTTTTCGTTGAAGTATTTTCGAATTAAAAAAGCGTAACGCTCCTTCATATCATAAAACTCAAAGTTGATGGTTTTTTGAGCAATTTCAAGAAAGTACGGTGTTAATTCATGCTTCTTCTTTAATTGATTCAATTTTTGAAGTTGAATTTCTTTTAAAGAATCCGTCATTTGAATAAAATCCGTCACTTCAATTTTATAGTAGGATAGAATTAAATCATTATTTTTTTCATTCAACAAAAAACTGTTGATTAAGAAATTATTTTCATCTGCAGAATTTGCATCAAAAACAATAGATTCATCAAAAGCTAAGGTGTTTAATCTGAAAGCTACACTATCTCCTGGTTTGGTGTATAACATTTGTTTTTCGGCACCATGTCTAAAAAAGTATATGGATTCTTCCTCTTGGGTAAATTCAAAATTGAAAGCACCATCTTTATTAAGTAGTATAGTATCTAAAACTTTGTCGTTTTTTGATAGTATAAGGAATTGGTCTAACGGATTTACAATCTTACCATATACTATGGTATTCTTGTTTAATTCTGTATTTGTAGTGCAAGAGAAAACTGTGAATACTAGGAAAATGACCTTCAGAAAACGCATAACTTCAAAAATTATTACTTCACAAATATAGATGTACTGTTAAGCCATTCATGTTAATCCACCGTTAAAAGACTGCCAATGATTATGTTTCACAAACCCAAAATAAATAGTTACTTTTGCAAAAAAATATTTAGCTATGCTTTCAGTCTCCAATTTATCAGTTCAGTTTGGCAAACGGGTTTTGTTTGACGAGGTGAACACTTCATTTTCTAACGGCAATTGTTATGGAATCATCGGTGCTAACGGTGCTGGTAAATCTACTTTTTTGAAAATTTTATCTGGTACAAAAGAGCCTACGTCGGGTCACGTCCATTTAGAACCTGGAAAACGCATGTCTGTTTTAGACCAAGACCATTCTAAATATGACGACTTTACGGTTTTAGATACGGTATTAATGGGCAATGCTCCTTTGTATAAAATTAAAAAGGAAATGGATGAAATCTATGCTAAGGAAGATTTCAACGAAAAAGATGGCGAACGCGTTGGAGTTTTACAAGTAGATTTTGAAGAAATGAATGGATGGAATGCAGAGAGTAATGCTGCATCTATGTTGTCTAATTTAGGAATTGAAGCTAGTTTACATTATACCTCAGTAAAAGATTTGGATGGGAAGCAAAAAGTAAGAACGCTTATTGCAAAAGCCCTTTTTGGAAATCCTGATGTACTTATTATGGATGAGCCAACAAACGATTTGGATTACGAAACCATTTCTTGGTTAGAAAGTTTTTTAGCTAATTATGACCATACCGTAATAGTAGTGTCTCACGACCGTCACTTTTTAGATGCGGTTTGTACGCATATTTCTGATATTGATTTTGGTAAAATAACCCACTACTCAGGAAACTATACGTTTTGGTATGAGTCTTCTCAACTTGCAGCAAGACAACGCGCGCAGCAAAACAAAAAAGCAGAAGACAAGAAAAAAGAATTGCAGCAATTTATTGAGCGCTTTAGTGCAAATGTTTCCAAATCTAAACAGGCTACTTCCCGTAAAAAAATGATTGAAAAATTAAATATTGAAGGAATTAAGCCTTCCAATAGAAGGTATCCAGCTATCATTTTTGAACGTGACCGTGAGGCTGGTGATCAAATTTTACACACCGAAGGATTACAAACTTCATTGGATGGAGAAATGCTTTTTAGTAAAGTAAATATCAATTTGAATAAAGGAGATAAAACGGTAATTTATTCCAGGGATTCTAGGGCAACTAGTGCTTTTTACGAAATTATTACTGGAAACCAAGAAGCAGAAGCCGGAAATTACCAATGGGGAATTACCACTTCACAATCTTATTTACCAAATGATAACAGTAAGTTTTTTGAAAATGAATTAAGTTTGGTAGATTGGTTAAGACAATATGCCAAAACCAATGAAGAACGTGAAGAAGTTTACATTCGTGGCTTTTTAGGAAAAATGCTATTTAGCGGAGACGAAGCTTTAAAAACCAGTAAGGTTTTATCTGGGGGTGAAAAAGTGCGCTGTATGATGAGTAGAATGATGATGATGAGAGCTAATGTGCTTATCCTAGACGAACCTACTAATCATTTGGATTTGGAGTCTATTACAGCATTTAATAATTCTTTGAAAAACTTTAAAGGAAATATTCTATTTACTACACACGACCATCAATTTGCCCAAACTGTAGCCAACCGCATCATTGAAATTACACCCAATGGCGTGATTGATAAAATGATGACTTTTGACAATTATATGTCAGACGCAGGCATTAAAGAATTAAGAGATAAAATGTATGAGGGTGTTCCAGCATAAAATTGTCAGGAATCTACTTAAAAAAGTATTGTCAGTTTGAGGGTTCTTGTCCGTTCGAGTTACCTGATTGCCAGTAACGAAATCTGTTAGTATCGAGAACCTCCCCTTACCAATCACGAGCTCTCGATACAATTTCTCAGCTTTTTACTAAGCTGAAAAATCACTCGAGCAGACAGTAATAAAAAACTCTTTTGTTCAGAAAAAACTATCGGAAAATGTCTGTTCGAGTTACTTGATTGCCAGTAAGGCAAGCAGGTAGTATCGAGAACTTCTTCCTTCCAAACACAAGCTCTCGATACAATTTATCAGCTTTTTCCAAGCTGAAAAATCACTCGAGCAGACAGTAACAAAAACTCTTTTGTTCAGAAAAAAATCTTGGAAAATGTCTGTTCGAGTTACTTGATTGACAGTAACGAAGTCTGGTAGTATCGAGAACTTCTTCCTTCCAAACACAAGCTCTCGATACAATTTATCAGCTTTTTGCTAAGCTGAAAAATCACTCGAGCAGACAGTAAAAGTAAATCCTGTCTATTTGAGTAACTTGATTACCAGAAAGATAATCAAGTATCTAAAAACCGGGAGCGTTCCTCTGGAGATGGCATAGGGCAAGCTTCCATTTTGCCAAACCAATCGTATCTATTTCTTGCAAAATAATCATAAAACCAGTTCCTAAATCCTTCTGGTAAGTACAAAAAGACACTTAAAGCTGGCCACAAGCCCGACAGTTTTTTAGCTACTTCAAGTGCTGCTGTAGATTTTAAGTAGTAAGCGTTTCCTGGGTCTATTAAAATAATAGAATCTATTAGATTAGTATCAATACCTCGTTCTTCGGTCATTTGCTGTCCTAAATCACTTTGCAATGAAGCAAAATAAAACAAATTATATTTATCTCTCTTCATGATGAAACGAATGGAATCATTACAAAAGTGACAAACCCCATCAAATAAAATGAGCATTTTCCCTTCTGGTAATTGTAATTCTTTTTCCATTATTTTGCTCTTTTAACCAATTCCAACTGCTGTTCAGAAACACTGGTGGTAAACATGCCGTAATTTACAACAACTTTATCTTTCTCAAATTTATCTATTGTTCCCACTGCTTTTCCGTCTATCATTCTAACGCTATCATTTAGCTTAAGTTTCATCTTTGGTTTTTGCTCTTCTTCCTTTTCTTTTTCGGTTTGTTTTTCTTTTTCAATTTTCTTTTTCTCCCGAATTTTCTCGACTTTTTTAGAAAGTTCTTGCTTTACCCTGTGTTCCTCTCTCTTTTTACGCTGTTGCTCTTTTTTGGTTTCGTTTACTCGTTTGGAATTCTCTTTTTCTATGACTTTTAAGAATTCACCAAATAGTTGCTTTTTGTTTTTGGAGTTGAAATACTTTTCGCCAATTCCATTTATTTTTTCACCTAAGCTAATCATACGCTGATTGGAATCGTATAATTCTTGATATCGTTCTAATTTCTCTTGGATTCGGGAATTTATCTCATCGTATTTTTCTTGTTCTTCTGCCGCTGCTTGTTTTTTGTTTTGAAGCTCGCTATTGGTTTTTGCCAATTTAGAACGTTCCATTTGCAATTTGGCAATGCTTTTATCAAACCTAATTTTTCCACGTTCAACTTTCTTTTTAGAACGATTGATTAAACTATAAGGTATTCCGTTTTTTTGCGCTACTTCAAAAGTAAATGAACTACCGGCTTCTCCTAATTTCAATTTGAATATAGGCTCTAAGGTGTAGGCATCAAACATCATGTTTGCATTTACAATCTCCTTGTTTTCATTCGCCATCATTTTCAAATTGGCATAATGTGTAGTTATAATTCCATAAGATTGCTTTTCATAAAAAACTTCTAAAAAGGTTTCAGCTAAAGCACCACCCAATTCAGGATCGGTTCCTGTTCCAAATTCATCGATTAAAAACAAGGTGTTATCATCACATTTCTTTAAAAAATTACGCATGTTTTTTAAACGATAACTATAGGTACTTAAATGATTTTCAATACTTTGATTATCACCAATATCGGTAAGTATTTTATTAAAGAAACATAGTCTACTGTATTCGTGGACTGGAACTAGCATACCCGAGTGCAGCATCAATTGTATAAGCCCTGCAGTTTTTAAAGTGATGCTTTTTCCTCCCGCATTAGGCCCTGAAATAACAATAATTTGATGATCTTTATCTAAACTGATGTCTTGTGGATAGGTTTTTTTCTTCTTCTTTTGGTTATCAATCAAAAGCAGAGGATGGTAGGCGTCTTTTAAATATACCTCTTTGTTTTTGTTAAGCTTAGGTAAGATTCCACTGTACAATTCGGCGTAAGCAACTTTTGCTGAAATTAAATCCAATTCGCTTAACAACTTTTGAAAATCATCAAGCGTTTTTATGTATGGACGCATTGCATCAGTTAGTGCTAGTAATATACGCTGAATTTCTTCTTGCTCTTCGTATTGGAGTTCATTAAATTCAGTGTCATAATGTTGTGTTTCTTCAGGTTGAATGTAAATAATACTTCCAGTTTTAGAATGCCCTAAAACACGACCTTTTACTTTTCTTTTGTGCATAGCAGTTACTGCCAAAACCCGAGCATTTTCAACAATACTTTCGCGAATATCATCTAGGTATCCAAAACTGCTGTAACGGCCTAGGGCATTTGAAAAACTGCTTCCTATTTTACTCTTTACAATGTTTAAATTCTTTCTAATTTGCTCTAAAAGTGAAGAAGCCTCATTCTTAATTTCACCAAAGCGATTGACCACTTCTTCTATGCGTTGATGAATAAAAAGCGTATGTTCTATACTGGAAGAAGTTTGGTATAAGCGCGGATAAGCTTCCTTGTATTTTTCAAAATGAAGCTGAAGTGTAGTAGCCGTAACGGAAAGCTCTTTTAGTTTTCTAAAACCACTTAACTCCAATCTAGAATTTTCGATTTGCAATAAGCTCAATTCTTTGTCAATTCTATCGAAACCATGATTTGGAATACGCACTTCTTGAAAAGCAGAAGATTTATACTCCTGGGTTTGTAAAAGTGAAAAATAAGAACGCTTGTGGGTCTTTTTGGGCACAAGGTTAAGGGCCTTTTCCTTTCCTTTTTCTGTAATACAAAATTCAGCTAACTGATTTCGAAGAGCAGGAAATTCAAGGTCTTGTAAAGTTTTTTCACTAATATCTATCATGCAATATAAAATATACTGCAAATTTACTTAAACTGAAGCATTCTCTTACTTAACAAAATAGCAAAAAAGCCATAAAAATGATACTGACTTTCGTAGAAAACGACTGCTTTGGTATTTCGCCAAGAGCTTGTCTGCTCGAGCTTATGTAAATTTTGAATTTTGATAAATATGGATGTGACCATAATCAATTAATATATCTAATATTTTTTGCTGACCTAAGCTTAAAAGGAGCAAAAAAAAATAGGTATTTAAGAATACAAATCTAGCATTTACCCATTAAGGTAGGAGGTAAAGATAGTGTTTGAGACACATTAAATATATTTTTCAAAATTGTTGGAAAATCAAGTAGACAGTAATCGAAAACCAATGTCTGTTCGAGCCCACGAAAATTTTGCAAATTTTATTTTTGGATAGTGACGTTTTAACAGATATACTAAATTTCAAAAACACAAGTTCCCCTTCCCTGACTGCAGCAGGCAGGCATTGAGAGAAGGGCTAGGGATGGGTGTTCAAGTTGAATTGAAAACTAGAACACCCATTGCCTCTCGGCATTTCCCTCAAGGGAAAAAACAAAAAAATAAGTTATTGAAATGCAAATAGTTAAAAAAAACGTCATTGGTAGTGGTTAAATGGCTCAAGAAACCATTGAATTGTATCGAGAACTATTTCAAACCTGCACAAATGGTTCTCGATGCATCCAGACGAAATTGTCTGGACACTGGTACTGACATGGTTTTGAGATTCGTCTGCTCGATTATTTTTTTTTTAAAATTTTAGTAAACCTGAAATTCTAATCTAATGAAAAGCTTCAAATAAACAAATAAGCTTATTTTCGAACTAAAAAGAATAAAATGGACATTACAATTGAAGCTTCTTGGAAAAAAGTACTATCAACTGAATTTGAAAAACCTTATTTTCATGAACTTACTAAAGCTGTGAAACAAGAATATACATCGCATACTTGCTATCCAAAAGGAAAAGCCATTTTTAGTGCTTTTGATGCTTGCCCGTTTCGAGATGTAAAAGTGGTGATTTTAGGACAAGACCCTTATCATGGAATCAACCAAGCTAACGGAATGTGTTTTTCTGTTCAGAAAGGAATTGCCTTACCTCCATCTTTGGTCAATATTTATAAAGAATTGGTAAATGACATAGGGATATCCTATCCACAACATGGAGATTTAAGTCATTGGGCAAACCAAGGAGTACTTTTACTCAATGCAGTTTTAACCGTGCGAGCAAATCAAGCAGCCAGCCATCAAAAATTAGGCTGGGAAACATTTACCAACGCTGTAATTGAAAAAATTTCAACTGAAAAAGAAGGAGTTGTGTTTTTACTTTGGGGGGGCTTTGCTAAAAAGAAAGCTAAACTAATCGATGCTAGTAAACACCATATTTTAACTTCGGGTCATCCTTCGCCTTTAAGCGCGAACAGAGGGTATTGGTTTGAAAACAAGCATTTTAGTAAAACAAATGAGCTGTTGCAAATACAAGGAAAAGAAACTATTGATTGGCAGGTTTAGCTCATCTTTAAAATCAAATCTATAAGTCGGCTGCTGTAACCACGTTCATTATCATACCATCCAATTAGTTTTACCAAATGTCCGCCAATTACGGAAGTCATTTGGGCATCAAAAACACAAGAATGAGAGTTCCCATTGATGTCTATGGAAACGATGGGGTCTTCAGTGTAAGCTAAAATTCCTTTGAGAGAAGTTTCTGCAGCATTTTTAAATAAGCTATTTATTTCTTCAATTGAAGTTTTGTGTTTTACATTCAAGGTCATGTCTGTTAAAGACCCATTAGGAACAGGAACGCGGATGCCACAACCCCCAATTACATCAGCTAAATCTGGGAAAATTTTGGTTAGTGCTTTTGCAGCTCCTGTGGTAGTAGGAACAATAGACTGTCCTGCGGCACGAGCTCTTCGCAAATCTGGATGAGGCTGATCGTGTAAACTTTGGTCGCTAGTATAGGAATGTATGGTTGAAATATAAGCCTGCTCCACTTGAAAGGCATCGTGAATCAATTTCAACATTGGTGCAGCATTATTGGTGGTACAAGATGCGTTGGAAATCATTAAATCTGAAGGTTCTAAGACTTCATCATTCACACCAAGAACAATCATTTTAACTGAATCATCTGAGGAAGGAACACTTAAAATTACTTTTTTTGCACCATTGTTAAGGTGATGTTGCAATTCAGTTTTTGTTTTAAATTTACCTGTAGCTTCTATCACAAAATCGACATCATATTTTTGCCAAGGAATCTTTTCAATAGACTTCTCATTTAGAATTGGAAAAGAATGCTTTTCGATATGGATTGCAGCATTTTTAGCAACAACTTCTTTCCCAAAAAGACCATGGATGGAATCGTATTTTACCAAGTGAGCTAAAGTGGTTGCATTTGCTAAATCATTGATGACTACCACTTCAATTTGGGGATGTATATATGCTAAACGAAAAAGGCTTCGACCAATTCGGCCAAAGCCATTTATTCCAATTCGAATTGAATTCGTCATGTATTTTAAAACTAGTGAATGTGTTTTTGTGCCTTGTATGATGAACGAACTAGAGCAGAACTTTCAACATGTCTAAAGCCTAACTCTAAACCAACTTCCTCATATATTTTAAATTGGTCTGGGGTAATGAATTCTTTTACTGGAAGATGCTGCTTGCTCGGTTGCAAATATTGACCAATGGTTACTACATCACAATCAACACTACGTAAGTCTTTTAAAGTTTGAATTACTTCCTCTTCTTGTTCACCTAGACCTAACATAATTCCAGACTTAGTTCTATTTATTCCTTGTTTTTTAAGGTAGTCTAAAACTCCTAAGCTTCTGTCATACTTAGCTTGAATACGTACCTCTCGAGTTAATCTCCTCACGGTTTCCATATTATGCGAAACCACTTCTGGAGCAACTTCAATAATACGGTCTATATGTCTTTCAATTCCTTGAAAATCTGGAATTAAAGTTTCTAAAGTAGTTTCAGGATTCATTCTTCTGATGGCCTTTACAGTTTCAGCCCAAATAATAGAACCCATGTCTTTTAAATCGTCTCGATCTACAGAAGTAACTACCGCATGTTTTATACCCATAATTTTAATGGAGCGTGCTACTTTTTCTGGCTCATCCCATTCTACTGTTTCGGGCCTTCCTGTTTTAACGCCACAAAAACCACATGAACGAGTACATACATTTCCTAATATCATAAATGTAGCTGTACCTTCTCCCCAGCATTCGCCCATATTCGGGCAGCTTCCAGAAGTGCAAATGGTATGTAAATCGTATTTATCTACTAATTTTCTTAAGTTTCTATATTTTTCACCAGTTGGTAATTTTACACGTAACCATTTTGGCTTCCCTTTACGAAGCTCAGGTTTTTTCTTTTCAATTACTTCTGGAGCAAGTGTTGCTGTAGCCATAATTTCTAATTAGTG
>Ga0307981_1002968_pt1 | contig 13170 bp, 7 predicted proteins | sample OrgLakmetagen987_FD_201849 | JGI IMG/M metagenome (GOLD analysis project Ga0307981, IMG submission 201849) | Saline water microbial communities from Organic Lake, Antarctica - #987 | ecosystem: Environmental > Aquatic > Non-marine Saline and Alkaline > Saline | place: Antarctica: Organic Lake... | reverse complement strand
TGGCGACAAGAGCTTCCTTGTGTTCGTTCGTCATGTGCTGGATGGGAATTTCGTGTGGTTCGGGCCAGCCGTCATAGTCAATCTCCTGCAATTTTCGTGAAAGAACAACAGTATGAGTAAAAGCGTAAAGACGATTCAGGTTCTTTGACGGTCTGTAGCAATGTTAGTTCTTACCTGGCAGTCAAGACACGAGTACCATTTCAAAGCCTGGTTGGAGACGTAGACGCAAGCTGCAGCTAGCGTGCACGTGTCGGTGGAGCACTTGATGGGACCGTCGGTAACGTCCGCAATCGACATGACCTTTTTGAGTTCCCACAATTCCATCACTTCTTCGTCGCCACCTTGCGCTTCGACGTCACCGTCGATGCCATCATTTCCCTTGGAGGCTCCGGTCTGCATGCTTGGAACGGTCACGTTGTCATTGCGATTGTCTGCACCGGAAGGCACCGCTGCAGGCCCTTCCTTGGTTGGCTGGTCCGTTACAATGGCCATGGGCACTGCCTCAGTCATACCAGTTGATTCGGGCTCGGATGCGAGCTTGGTTGCAACCTCGACTGCAACATAAGTTGCCGCCTTGGTGGTTAAGATCTTGGTTGTGACTTCTGTTGCGACGTTGGTTGGAGCCTCGGCTGTGACCTCGGTTGCGACCTTGGTTGGAACCTCGGCGGCTGTGACCTCGAATGTTACTTCGGCTGTGTTCTTGGCTGCAACCTCAGCTGTGCTCTCAGCCGAGATGTTGGCTGGGACCTCGCTCGTCTCGAGATAGGCGGGTGGAGCAACGCCTTCATGCCAGCCGCCAAAGTCCTTTTCTTGGCACGGCACGCACAAGGGCCATTCGTCGGCTGGATCCGAATTGGATGCCCACACAACGACAGCTTTGTTGGTACAATCGTCCGTGCGACAGTCGCAGCGGTGAGTCTCTTCCAAGACACGCACAGTGTCCCAAACTTCGTCCTCTTGCTCCTCTTGCACATCCGTCGTAGGATTCTGCGTAGCATTCCACGTCGCGTCATTTTTGGTGTCCTCTTGGGGACTAACCTTTTTGCCATTTACAGCGTCGGCTTTGAGCTTTGCAGTAGCAGACTCTTTCTTAGTGCTTGTCGTCTTTCCCTTGACCATGGTGTCGTTGGCTGCTTGTATCGATCAGGAGGTGCGGCTCGTTCCAAGGTGATGGACGAAGAGAGATTGTGTTGTCTTTGTCGTTGCTCCCTTTTTCGCTTTCGAAAAACGTCCGTTCGCCAAGCAGAATCCAAGATCCAAAATGGCGCGAAACAAAGAGACAAAACATCTTTTTCACCTCTTTCATCAAGATGGCGCTGGAACGGCCTTAGAGAGAAGTCCGAAGTTCAACGTTCGACCCATCGACTCTCAAAGTGCACGAGATACCGAGATAACACCTGTACCACTTACAGCTTCTTGCAGCCTTCAGGATCTTACCAATAGTCCACAACAATCGTTCCACCCGCTGCCACTCATTTGCTCTTCAAAGAAGCAAAAGGGTTGGCTGTGATTCTCTGCTCCTCCCTAGTCAACCTCTCCTTGGCCTGGTCGTTTTTGATTCTATTCAATGTCGAACGATGTTCCATCAGTCTCAGCTGGGAAAAGCGCTGCTCCGAATCCACCCACAGTGCCTGGTTGCGACGATAACACCAAGTTGAAGGAATTCTATGCTCGTCACGACGTTTCCTTGGACCAAGTCTTTGGGCTGAACGATGGAGAAGTCTTTTGCTCCCCGTATCGTTTCATTCGTCTCAATCCGCGTTATAATCCACTAGAAACGTTGATATTAGTCAAGGTACGCTTCGCAAAGTACCGACAAGACTCGGCACCAGGTCCAGCCAGATTACTCACCTCCAGCTGCTCACACCGCCCTGCCTCCCTCGTTGTGACTTTACTCAGGCCGAGTTGCCAAAAGGCAGTCCCTATCCCATTGCAGTTCCTTGGATGGATGAACGATTAGCCTTTTACGCGCTACCGGGAGACTTTGGTCTGGCACAGTCTCCGTGCTTTCGATCTGGCCGCGTCTACGGCCAGGACGTGTCTTCTGGTGCAGCCGTGGCGGCTCTCCTGTCCGACCGCTACGACGCCACCAAAGAGGTCGCGGCGGCGTTGACTGCACCAGAAACTGGTGTTACGTTAACTAGCTGCGAAGAATTTCGTGTGCTGGATATGTGTTGTTCGCCGGGGCTCAAGCTTTGCGCCATTGCTGACTGGCTCTCGACGGCTGCTATCGACAAGAATCGCTCTTCGGTATGGCAATCGTCCACCGTCGTGGCAGTGGATATTTCGGAATCTCGAACGGCCCTTTGTAAACGCATTGTTGCAAAGTACCAGCTGGACCCTTCCACTTGTGGTGACGCAATTGATGCCACTTCGAAATCACCGGTACAAGACGATTCCGGTACTCGGATACGTCTCTACTGCAACGACGGAACGACCTTTGGGCAGCACGAGGAGGCTCTCAACTTGATATTTGATTCTACAGCTAGTGCGGAAGAATTTCGGTTTCAAGGGAAACGAAAACGAATGAACAAGAGCGCGCGTGGACGAGAGCGAAAGCGTCTGAAGCAATTGGCTCAAGTCGATCAGATTCCTGAAAAGGAGATGCCTACAAGTAAAGTCGCTATTCAGCTCTTTGACCGGGTATTGGTCGATGCTGAATGCAGCACCGATGGATCTTTGAAACACGTTCAACAAAGACTGTTAAAGAAAGAGAGTAAAATGCAAAAAGACGAATCCCCTTCCAACCCACAGCTCATACCCCAGTTAACAGACGATCAGCAGCTTGCGGATCTTGTGCGCCTCCAACAGCGTCTCGCAGCATCCGGCTTCCGACTACTCAAACCTGGCGGCTATATGATCTATTCCACTTGCTCATTGTCTGAAGAGCAAAATGAAGGGGTTGTATCGTGGCTATTGAAGCATCATCTGGATGCACGTATCGTCCCTTTATCCTTCACTTCAAATATACCAGATAACAGTGATTTGGTCAAAGAGGGGACACTTCCGGGAACAGTCCGCTTCCTGCCCAATACAGACATCCACCCTGAAAACATGTCGCTGCTACCATCTGTTGACACACGCCGCCTCTTTGGGGGTGGCTTCTTTCTGGCCAAAATAGAGAAGACTGCGGCGTGACAGGAACTAGTCACTTACTGCGTACGAATGTATTTACTTATGTAGTTTTACTTTTTTGAAGGAGATCGCATGAGAACGAGGGCAACGATTCCAAGTAAAGCAAAGACCACCACAGCCCCACCGGCCGCCACGGTGGGATTGATGTTTGATTTCGGTGTAATCTTGACAGCACTCAACTTAGCAACTTTGTTTCCATGCTTGCGGGCTAATGCCCACGCTTCTGCGACGTCGTCGTCACAAGTAATGACCACACTGTCGCCTTCCTCATCAACGTACCGAAGCTGCAGAGACAGTGGAGGAATTCCCATCTTTTCAAAAGTTGCATCGAACAGTTTCTCTACATTGGTAGAACAGCGAATACGATGGGTGTTGCCAGACTCGTCGGACAACTTAAAAACAGCCATCGAAGAACTCAAAAATGAGCCACCCGCATCATCCGGGCTAAGAAGTTTCGAGGCCCCCCTATCACCAATCGTGCTGCTGTTGATGGAATCATCCATCTCAAATTCAAGCGTAGACGGAATGTTGTTGGGATAAGCAAACGGTGTATTCGGCGTGACTTTGACATCCGGTACCTTTCGAGTACTTCGAGTGTGAACCGAATATCTCCCAGAGGGTGAAGCGGAAACCGTGTCGGAGGCATCTTCAATGTCCATAGCGCTGCTGAAGATGGACCTCCAACCGTCAGGGCCGCCGCAACCGTGGATCACATCCATGACACTGACTACACCGAGGACACGTCCATCATCCTCACAAACAGGTAGCGTCAAGAAATGGTTGTCGTGCATCATCTGCAATGCCTCGAGAACCGTGGTGTCGGGAGAAACCACCTCTGGATCAGGTGTCATCACAGCAGAGACGGGAGTAGAGTCTAGCGGTAGCTCCTTGGCCACGGCACGTGTCATCATGTCCTCGAACGCAAAAAGGCCTACCAAATGGCCGTCATCGACGACCAAGGCAGCCTGGCGGCGGTCCGCCATTAGAATTCCTGCTTCCCGTATGCTAGTGCTAGGACTAACGATAGTGTCTTGTTTTCCCGCCAACAGGGTTCGTAGCGTCGGTGTCGTTTTGTTCCCAAAGGCCTGCGACATGATAGTTCCAAGCAACGCCTGGAGTGCCATAGCCTGCGCTCCACTAGCTCCCTGCTGGTTTACGGCTTGCTTGACAGCATCCTCTGCGGCGCTGCTACCCTTTTCCGTACAACGCTCCAGCTTGGAGATGGCATCATTCAGGCACTTTGCGATATCCAGCAAGCCAACAACAGATCCACTGTCGTCAACTACTGGCAAGTGTCGAAAGTGATTTTCTATCATGGTCATGAGGGCGTCCATGGCAGGATCACCCGAATGAACACAAGTAGGGTCCTCGGTCATGACTTCTGATACGTATGTCGTTGCAGGATCGACGTCCTTTGCTACAACTCGGCGAGTAATATCCGTGTCAGTAAGGATTCCAGCCAGGACACCCTCGGGACTCACAACTAAAGAGGCCGAACCACGCTTTCTGGCAAGCAGTTGAGTGACTTCCAGGATTGTCTCGTTGCTTATAGAAATATTTGGCTTCGATGGACGAAGGTTCGAGACAGTCTTTTCCTGGGGCTTGCGACGAACACTGCGAACAGAGGGAGTATGGACCGATCGACCCATAGAGTACACCGACACACTATCAGAGTGATCTTCGGTAATATCCATAGCTTTGCTAAACATGGACCTCCAGCCGTCAGCACCACCACATCCGTGGATGACATCCATCACGTCAACAATTCCAATAACGGTTCCGTCCTCTTCGCACACGGGGAGCGTCAGAAACTTATCGTCGTGCATTATCTGCAGCGCCTCGAGTGCTGTCGTGTCAGGCGAAACTGCATCAGGATTCGGTGTCATAACACTGGACACAGGAGTAGAGTCAAGGGGCAATTGCTTTGCGACAGCGCGCGTCATCATGTCCTTGAATGCGAAGAGACCGACCAACCTCCCGTCCTCATCAACGATCAAGGCCGCCTTCCGACGCTCTGACATTATCATTCCAGCTTCTCGAATACTTGTGCTCGGACGAACATTGGTATTTGGCTTTCCAGCGAGCAAGCTTCGGAGTGTCGGCGATGCCTGACTCCCGAAGGCTTGTGACATGAGGGTGCCGAGCAAAGCTTTGAGTGCCGCAGCCTGGGCTCCACCTGCCCCCTGTAGACTCACAGCCTGCATGACGGCATTCTCTGCAGCGCTGCTATTTTTTTCTCCGGAGCGCTCCAGCTTGCTGATAGCGTCGTTCAAACATTTCGCGATATCCAGCATACCAACAACTGAGCCACTCCCGTCTACCACGGGCAAGTGTCGGAAGTGATTCTCTACCATGGTCATGAGAGCATCCATGGCAGAGTCGGTCATATGAACGCAAGTAGGATCGGGCGTCATTACCTTCGACACATCTGAAGCTAAGTCCACATACTTTGCCACAACGCGGATCGTGATGTCCTTGTCGGTTAGAATGCCAATAAGTCCACCTTCAGGACAGATAATTAGGGATGCCGTTCCACGTTTGTGGGTCAGAAGCTGGACGGCACTCAAAATACTTTCGTCAGACAAAACAGTGATGGGCTTTGACGGTCGGAGCTTCGACACTGGCCGTTGTTCCTCGGCTTCGTCGAGGGTTTGTAGAAACGGTTTCTCGGAACGAACTGTCAGCTTAGATTTCCCACCAAAGCTGTAGAGCGAGCTATCGTCAGAAGCATCGTCCTCAACTTCCATTGCACTGCTAAAAATGGACCTCCACCCATCAGGCCCACCGCAACCGTGGATCACATCCATGACACTGACTACACCAAGAACCCGTCCATCATCTTCGCAGACAGGAAGCGTCAAGAACTTGTTGTCGTGCATAGTGTGCAATGCCTCCAACACTGTAGTGTCAGGAGAAACCACCTCTGGCTCAGGTGTCATCACGGCAGAGACGGGAGTAGAGTCCAGCGGTAGCTCCTTGGCCACGACACGTGTCATCATATCCTTGAATGCAAAAAGGCCTACCAATTGGCCGTCATCGTCGACAACTAAGGCAGCTTGACGTCGCTCCGCCATCAGAATACCAGCTTCCTGAATGGTGGTACTAGGGCTAACGATAGTGTTCGGCTTTCCTGCCAACAAGCTCCTCAAGGTTGGTGTCGTTTTGTTTCCAAAAGCCTGCGACATGAGAGTTCCGAGCAAAGCATGGAGTGCTTCAGCTTGCGCTCCGCCGGCCCCTTGCTGGCTAACAGCCTGCTTTACCGCATTCTCGGTAGCGCTATTGTTCTTTTCGGCAGATTTCTCGAGCTTGGAAATGGCGTCATTGAGACACTTCGCGATGTCGAGCAGGCCGACAACAGATCCACTGTCGTCGACTACTGGCAAGTGTCGAAAGTGATTATCTACCATTGTCATGAGGGCTTCCATCGCAGAGTCTGAAGTTGCGACACATGTGGGATTAGGCGTCATGACTTCGGATACGTTCGTCGTTGAAGGATCGATATTCTTTGCAACCACTCGGCGCGTGATGTCCGTGTCAGTCAGGATTCCCGCAAGACCACCGTACTCGTCAACTAAAATCGAAGCCGAAGCCCTTTTTCCCGCTAGCACCTGCGTTACTGAAAGAATAGTGTCACTCATTCCGGCAGTGACTGCCTTTGCAGGTCGCAGCTTTGAGACTGGTCGGAATATTGTAGACGGTATCGTAGACGGACGGACACTGGAAGCAGATGAACGGACACTTGCCGAAACGACGCTTGGAGTGTTCGATGAACTCTTTGACCCGTTTGGACCTGGTATCTTTGGCCTTATGGGTGCTTTAGATCTCACAGGTGTCTTTGGCCTGCTGACAACGCCTGGTGTTTTAGGTCTTCCCTTGACAGATCTTACGGGGGTCGTTGGCGCGATGCTGGTTCCGTTCGATAGATCCTTCACCGGACCGTTTTTGACACCGTTCGTTGTGGGTGCCTTTACACGCTCCGGCGATGACGGGGCAAGAAGTACCTCTTTCTCGAGTACCTTCTCCAATAGCTCGATCGTCAAATTGATTTCGTCAGCGCTGGCAAACTTCTTTGCCGCAATAGCTCGGTCCATTTCCAGCTTCTTCGTACGCAATGTCTCCCGAAGTTCGGGTATAGACGGCAATGCTTCTCGCAACTTTACCAGTTTGTCAGCGTCTGCTTGCAAGGTATCTGCCTTCTTAAACTCTTTTTTTGCGACTGCCTCAGCGACTTGAGCGGAGGTTGAGGTGATCTCTTTCTCCAGCTCGTTGCGGGTTTTGAAAGTCTTCTCTTCTCCACGCAAGAAGACTCCTGCTGCTTTTGAAGGAGAAGCCGCAGCTGATTCTGATGATTTCTCCGACTCGGTCGCCACTTTCTGTTCAAGGTCTGCAATGACCACGTTCATTTTCCCAGCCTTGGCGAAATTCTTCATAACGACGGCTTCGTTGAGCTGTTCGTTAGCTTCTCTCAGTTTTGTCGACAATTCTTCCAAGCTTGGAAATAGTTGTCGCAAGGACTCGTGCGCATCTAGTACCTGCTGGAGGGAGGAAGCCTTTGCAAAATCTTTAGTATGGATTGCATTCTTGATCTGCTCGGCGATCTCAAAAATCTCCTCCTCCAGCTCGGTTCGTGATCCAAAACCGAAGGTGACTTCTTCCTTGTCTTCAGTCAGACTATCGCTACCCTCGTCTCCGTCTTCATCAGCCAGGGCATCAATCAGGCGCTGCTTGGCGTCGTCCAGGCGAGACTGACCAACGGCGGCGCCCACAAAATCTCTACTCTTAGCAGCTAGCGCAACTGCGCTCTGTGCACTCCGCAGTAGGATTCGCAACTCGTCTACAGTTGGCATTTCTTCACGTTTAGTAGTGAGCTCTTCGAGCTTGTCCTGTAGGGGGCCACATTCTGCGAAAGCCTTCCGACGAACGGCATCATCGAGCTCTTCTTGAGCCGCTTCGATCCTGCTGTCCAGAATAGCCCTGGTCAAGGGCCGTTTGGATTCGACGGCTTCCTTGATCAACACACTAACAAGTGAGAAAACAAGAGGTTAGATGAGATAGTAATCGAATACGCCACAAGCTTTCCGTACGGATAAGAAACTCACATTGTCTTCTCCAGTTCTGCAGCTACAGTGAAATCGTTTGCCTTTACTGCGTCATCAACACGAGACTGCTCAGCTTGTAGCAAACGGCGACACTCCTTGAACGACATATCGCAATACGGATCGCGTAGCTTCCTCAATTGTTGTTGAGCCAATCTGCGCCGCTGTTCCGACTGAATCACAACAATGGCGCGCAAGACACCCGTATACTGCTGGCGCTGCTTTCTGCTACGGAACGTGGCCGCAAGTTTGGTCGCCGCCTTGGCTTCGCGATACTTTTGTAACATGAGAATCCGGAAACGAATCCAAGCAACCAGTAAGCTGGACAAGCGAGCAAATGCTACCTGTCGACCGAATCTCCCAAGTGTTCTGGCAGCGGCATGAACTCGCAATTTCGCAAATCGCTCGAGTTTATCAGAGAGCTCTCTTCGAAGGAAAATCTTGGAGTGTCCAATCTGCCAATCGGAGTCATCGACGTGAAGACGCTTCGAAAGAACCTGGACAAGCTGCACAATGCCAGCAGCACCGTCACCAAGATCATCACTATTCAAAAGAACACTGAATCGGTTGAAGAAGCTTTCATGCTCTTCTCGCAAGGCATATCCCTCACGACGGATTCGGATCGCTTCCATCATGCCAGAGTACCGGAGCTGTTTGAGCACTTCACCGGTAAGGAACGCGCTAGGAGACTTGCTTAGATTCGGCTTGATACACCGGATGTAGTGAGGCTGTGTCCTCTCAAGGTCCGCAACCAGACTCTGGAGCGATGAACGAAACTGGGCCCCGACGCTTACACCCCTAATCGACGAGCGCTGTCCAGATGTGCCCTCGTTACCAAAAGAATAAACCCTTTTCGAAAGGCTGTTCGTTGATTCTTCGCCAAGCTCTCGAAGCTCGTTACTAAGGGTCTCCATATTCTTCTCAACAAAACCGTCGGAGGTGTATTTTACCTCTCCTGCATAGTGTACAATAACAAACTGCCGATCACTTCCAAACTTGGGAGTGACAAAGTTACTGTGCCCATTGTCTGCTCCGCTAGACGCCGCCTGGGAATCACCACCCGTTCCAAACAGCTTGTGGAGATGGATCACAAATTTACCATCCTTTTCATGCGCAGTCCCCATTCCTCCCCACGCATCGTCTAGAGTGTTGAGAATACCAACGATTCCGCCACCACCTTCGATCAAATCCAAACAAGGCCGGTTGTCATTGAAAGTAATGTACGACCAATCCACACCTTCCGCAGCGTACAGCTCTTGTTCCACCTCAAACAGGTGGCGATTAAAGTGACGCTGAAGCTTTTCGTTGCAGTAATTAATCAAGAGCTGCTCGAACCCATTGACTTCAAAGCATTCAAAACCGTATATATCGAGCACTCCAATAAAGCCAATCTTTTCCGAATTGATGCGGGCGTTCTGCGACGTGCTCAACGTCTCGTTGACGCACTTGACGAGCCACAGGAACAAACACGAGTAAGTCATCTTGGCAAGCGCGTCTCGCTTGTCTGCCGCCATGGCGACGTTCTGAGGTTTCTTGATAGTCTTGCCATTGATAGTCAATGCCTTGGTAAGCATGGCTTCCGTCAATTTCTCTTCGTCAAGTCCCAGAAGGTCGCAAGCCTTCTTCAAACTGACTTGACTCGCGTCTGTGACCTTGGCATACTCGCCATGTCCATCAAATTCTTCGCCTTCCTCGCCGCGTTCCTCAAATGTAATGTTACCGAGATGAAGCACAGCAGCGGCCATGGCAAAGACATCCTTTTGTTCGTCCGTTGCCAGACCAATGCGCGACAAACAGAGGGATGTTTCCTGAAAGTCTTCGGCATCCTTGGGACTTCCCCCAGTGTCACGATTACCAAGATAGTTGAAATCGGCCATGCCGCCGTCGAGACCAAATTCCTGCTTGGTTTCCTCATCGCAACCACAAAAGAGCTGGTAGAAAATGTGATAATTTCGTTCGCCTTCTACTTGCTTCGTAATTCGCGTCTTTTCCAATAGATAGTTGGAAATGGAAGCACCGGTGATGGCTCCCGATGTGGTATTAAAGTAAATGTGAATAAACTTGCCAAACCGCGACGAGTTGTCGTTGCGCAACGTCTGGGCATTGCCAAAGGTTTCCAACAATGGGTTGGAAGAAAGGACGCGATCCTCGAGTGCCGCAATCATCTTGCCATCGGGACTCTTAATACCGTTGGGGCGGTCATGTTTACGGGTAATGCGAGCCAAAAACTTCATGATTACCTTTGTGGCTTCCGTTTTACCCGCTCCAGATTCTCCGCTAATAATGATACTTTGGTTGCGGACTGAACCAGCAGCCATGTGGTGCTCGCGCATGAGTACGGGGTCTTCGTCTCCCAAGTCCTGCTGCGTACTTGGATGGGCCGAGTCCATCAATGCAGTATAAGCTCGGTCGGCGACTTGAAAAAGGTGCGGAGGCTTTTCGCCGTATTCCATCTTGCTGCGATACAATAGCATTTGGTCCTCCGAGTAAATGGACTCGCCGTCGGTCGAAAATACTTGTCTATACGGATTAACGGAAATGAGAATGGGACCAGCACACGTGTAAATATCGTCTCTCCTGTACCTGGATCGAAGAGTATGGACCAAACTGGATTCGCTAATCTGCGTCAAATGAAGGACATCGTCCACGCCCAAGTAATCGTCGGGCGCAATAAGTGGAATGAGCTTGGTGCTATCCGATATTTTGTGCAACGTGCCGTCCGAAGTCTTGACTAGCGTAGGACCCGCATGCGGATTACTGTTGACCTTGCCGTTATTGTTCTCGTCGTCCAATGGTTTGATAACGGTGCACGGTAGAAAGAGAAACTTGGACGTGAGAAAGGAAGGATCCGTTGCATCCTTGGGGGATTTGAAGGAGGGCGTATCGTTGCCGTTGGAGCCCTGAATCACTAGAGAAGGATCGAAAAAGTATTCGATCGTTGTCTTTCCAGTAACCTAAGGAAACAAACAAGGTTAGAGCATTACATGACATTATTGGCAGAGGGTTAATTTTTGCAGTGGGCAGGCGTAGCTGAAACCGAGTCGAGTGTTTAACCAGTTTTCACTCACCAGGTCTACCGCTTGATGAACTTTGGGTTTCGAGCTCGCAGTGAACACGGCTTTACGAGCCGACGTCTTCTTGCGCCGAACGGGCGTCGCTGGGGCTGCTGTAGGCGCCATGGTTCTTACGTCGTCGATATGAACAGTTGTGGGCGATCTATTTTGGTTGGTTTCGTACCCTCATTCACTGACGTCACAATGACGTCGTCAGGGATTAACGGGTCGAATGAGTCGAAGAGTGGTTGACTCCAGCTGGATGATCACAAATCGCAAATTCGCAGAACAACGACGTGACGAGACGATGGCACGAACGACGGCGGCGAAACCATTGATCGGACGATCCGGTTACTTCTCGCTACTGCTGTTAGTCTCTCTTCTACACCATGGAAAGCTAGGTGTTGAAGGGTTTGCTCCAGCTCCACTTATTTGCCGACAACCTCTGCCCAGTTTGCCAGAGAACGACACGTGGAGAACACCTGCAGGTGTCACTACTAGTAGCACATTCTTGAAAGATAGCAGTCAATGGGATCGAGAAATCGAAGAGAAGAGTCGAGAACGGGCGCAAGGACCTGGAGGTGGCAGCATGGCAGCCGGAGCCATCTTGGGAGGACTCCTTGGCGGACCTTTCGGTGCCTTGTTTGGTGCTTCCATTGGATCCAACATGGGAGCCAAGAGCGCTCTCGGCCGGGCACGACAGGAAGAAATGGATCGACTGGGTGTGACACAAGACATGCTGGACTCGGCTAAAGAGTGTGGCGTTTTACTTGAGCGGAGCAACGAAGGATTGAGGGCTGTTCGTGACAGTTTACAGACGCAACAGAGCTTTGCAAGACGACTGGACAGAGATGCGAGCGAATTGTACGAGCGAGCCAAGGTTGCCATGGCGGAATCCAACGAAGAAGAGGCTAGAAAGCTCTTGATGCTGAGACAACGAGACCAAGACAAGTTGAAGCAGGTTCTCATTCAGTGCGCCGAGGAAAAAAAACGACTCGAGGCCATGGAGAGCAATATCAAGGCAATCGAAAGTCGAGCCATGGAAGTCGATTCGTTGCTACGGCGGACCGTGGGTGCGAAAGCTATACTAGATACGGCCGCGTCGTCGTCGGACGTTGGACTATCTCTATCCACGGCAGACCCACTTTTGCAGAAATTCCGAGACCTTGGCATAGACTAGAGATTCTTACTACATGTCATTTACATATTCTAGGAGGTCCATTCAGCATGATCCAGCCCATTATGCACCCATTTTATGAATTGATGAATGGCCGGGTCGGGTCCGTTGCTGTAAGTGTACTCAATTCAATACCTGCTTTGCGCGACCGTATCGACAGTAACGTTTTAGGCATCTCCGGCAGTGGATTGCCATGAACCATAAAAGAAAATGGAACACCATACTCCATGATGCGATCCACCGCTTGTCAATCAAAACGAAAACCGGGATAGCCCAGAAACAATCGCCCGGCACGGATGCGATGCCGTTGCACTAGATGGTAGCCGCAAACCAAAATCGCTGCCGCGACACCAAGGGCAACGGGAAGCACCCAACGAAGTACGACCACCCACTTGATACCTGTATAGATAGGACCCTCCAGCTTTTCAAGAGTATACTTGACAATATAGGCACCCTCTGTATCGTTTGCCAGTGGCTTAGCCTTATCGTTAAATCTTGCATCGCGATATTTGCAGAATATGTACATCTAAAGGTTGATTGCCAGAAGCACAACCAGCTTCAAATAGAATGCAAGACGATCTCGACCGCTCTTGCAATACCAGTAAATGTGCCGAATGGGAAACAAGAGCATTGAGGGGGCACCATAAGGCATGAACACATTAGTAAAAACAGCCCCGGAAACACCATGAAGAGGAAGCACGGGAGGAGA
>Ga0307981_1002967_pt1 | contig 13172 bp, 9 predicted proteins | sample OrgLakmetagen987_FD_201849 | JGI IMG/M metagenome (GOLD analysis project Ga0307981, IMG submission 201849) | Saline water microbial communities from Organic Lake, Antarctica - #987 | ecosystem: Environmental > Aquatic > Non-marine Saline and Alkaline > Saline | place: Antarctica: Organic Lake... | reverse complement strand
CGACGAGGAAACGCTGGAGGTTCGGGCGGTCGAGATCACCGGGAGCCACATCGGCGATATCGGCGATGCGCCGGTGCTGCCGGACCTGCTGGGCCAGATCCCGCCCCATCAGGAGATCGGCAGCGTCACCGCCGACGGCGCCTATGACACTCGAAAGTGCCACGATGCGATCGCCGACCGTGGCGCCGATCGTGGCGCCGACGCCGTCATCCCGCCCCGCAAAAACGCCAAGCCGTGGAAAACCGTCACCGCAGGGGCGGTGGCCAGAAACGAGGCCCTGCGAGCTTCGAAATACCTCAGCCGCGCGATCTGGCGAAACTGGAGTGGCTACCACCGCCGAAGCCGCGTCGAAACAAAACCTCTCGGGATCATGCTGCGCATAACCCTGTCGGTCAGCGGATGCACTGCGTGAAACTGCTGGGCCAGCGCCTCATGGCACGGAACTTCGAACGTCAGGTCGCGGAAGTCCAAGTCCGCATCGCCGTCATGAACGGTTCCACCGCCCTTGGCATCCCTGTCACAGAGGCCGTGGGCTGAATCCGTCAGGGGAAAGGGGAACCTCAAACTTCAGAGGCTTTGTGCAACAGAGCTGCGCGGCACCCTGCGATGCTGGAATGACTTGATCGGGCATCCGGTCCTCGACGGCGAGTCGCTGTACCAGCATCGCGGCATGACACACGAAGGACAGCGCGGCGGCGGTGCCAACATAATTCGCTAGTGCGGCCTTGTCGGCAGCAGTCGCAAAAATGAACTTCCCGATCTCCGCGGTCCGGGCTCTGTTCACTGCGTACAGAACCAGTGAGCGGTCGACGAGTGGAAGCGCCTCCTTGGGGGTCTACTTGGCGCAGGGAGAAAGCGGGTGCCCATGGCGGCGGTGCAAAAAACGGCTTTGCGGGCATGTGTCATGGTCGGGGCCCTTTGAATGAAATGAGGGGGATCAGTATGCGCCGCGCCCAGAGATGACTGCACCGAAGGTTCTGAGGATCAACACAACGTCAAGCAGCAGCGTGCGCGATGAGGCATAGGATAGGTCCATTTCGACCATCTGATCAAAGCTGATGTTGGCGCGGCCTGACACCTGCCAGACGCCTGTGATGCCTGGCTTCACCGCCAAACGGCCCAAAGCGCGCTTGGGGTAGGCGGCCACTTCGCAAGGCAGCGCGGGGCGCGGGCCGACGATCGCCATTTCGCCGCGCAGGACGTTCAGGATCTGCGGCAGCTCGTCGACAGAGAACCGGCGAATGATGCGCCCCACGCGGGTCACGCGCGGATCGGAGCGGGATTTAAAGCAGATCCCTTCACGGTCGGACGTGGCGAGCACCTCGGCACGCCGAGTTTCGGCATCGGTGGTCATCGAGCGGAACTTGAACATGGTGAACGGTGTGCCGTCACGGCCCACTCGGGTCTGCTTAAAAAACACTGGGCCGCGGCTGTTGGCCTTAATCGCAACCGCCGTCACGGCGAGCAGCGGTGACAGGAGCAGCAGTGCCGTCGCAGAGACGGTGATGTCGAGAAAACGGCGCTGCAGGTCTGCCAGCGGGGTGCGCGCGACAACCTCGAACGCGGCATGAGTGAGAAAAGCCAGATTGCCGACAAGGTAGCGTTTGGCCAGACGGCGCGGTTCCTGCGCTAGGCGCCAGGCCCACTCCATCTTGACCCGGCGTACTAGTTTTGGGGCACGTACGACCGTTCCGGCAAGGAAATCGAATAGCGCACCGACCGCCAACGTCAGCGGCGCATCAAGACGGTGCGCATGTTTGTGCAACCAGATCTCCTGCATCGGCACGCCAAGGGCGACCAGCACGATGTCTGCGCCACTCTCGTTGATATCGTCAATCACCGCCTCTACGTCAGCCCCACCATCATAACCATCGCGGGTGCCCGCGATGCGTAGGTTTGGCAGAGTGTGAATCAGGCGACTGGCTGCCGCATCAGCAGTGCCGGGGGTCCCGCCGAACAGGTAGACCGACTTGCCCATCCGCGCCGCTTCAGCCATCAACATTGGCACCAAGTCCGTGCCATTGAGGTTGGCGGTTAGCTTTTGGCCGGCCATCTTTGCTGCCAATTCTACACCGATGCCGTCGGGCAGCAGCACGTCCGCCGCTGCAACGGCGCGGGTATAGCTTGCGTTGTAGCGGCGTATGTTGCAGCAATGCGCATTCATGAAAAATGCCCGGCGCCGACCCGGCGACAGCAGCTGGGTGATGGCCTGCTCGGGCGTTGCATTGACTAGATCGAGATTGAGTGCGGACAGATGTAGATTGGGCAGAGCGGGCAGGCTGAATGTGTTAGACAGCTCGAAGCGGGGCAAGAAGACAGCATGTTTCATCTGGATATGTCCTTGAGTATGCAGAAGCTGTTCTCAAGTTGACTGTGAATGGCGCACCACTCAACGGAGCGGACGGAGAGACAGTGCGGACATTGGACTGCGGCTTATGCCTTGCGGCTAACCAATCTATCCCAACGGACAGTTCCATGTCCGAACGCGCCGTCCGGTTGCCTTGGTTGATGTCTATGTTTAACGTGCATTAGACGTTGATAAGGATTAAATATGGAACCGAAAAAAGGATACCTAGATGCGCGTATTGATCGCCGATGACCATGATCTGCTGCGCGACACGCTGGTTCTATTTCTGGAATCCCAAGGTGACATCCAGACCAGAACGGCCGCGAACCTGGCCGAAGCATGCAAGTTGATCGAGAGCGAAGAGCACTTTGATCTGATCCTGCTCGATCTCAACATGCCTGGAATGAACGGACTGGAAGGGCTACGCTCCACCATCGCGCTTAGCGGTGGCCAGCGGGTCGCACTGCTGTCGGGTCAGGCAACACGCGAGATTGCCGAACAGGCGCTCGAGGCCGGGGCCGCTGGTTTCGTGCCCAAGACGCTGCCTGCTAAATCCATGATAAACGCCGTCAAGTTCATGGCCATGGGCGAACAGTACGCCCCCATCGATTTCATGACCGCCGTTGATGCGACTCCGTCGCACCCGCTGGCCGACAAGCTGACCCCGCGCGAGATGCAGGTGCTCCGAGGGCTGACCGAAGGTAAGTCAAACAAGGAGATCGCCCGCGACCTCGACATCACCGAACCCACGGTCAAGTTGCATATGAAAACTCTCTATCGCAAGGTCGGCGCGGCCAACCGTACCCAAGCCGCCCTGATCGCGTGCGAAGCCCATCTATTTTGACCTATCCCGGCGGATAGGGGTAGACGCCGATGCACCAGCGTACTGTCTATGCACGTGCGCGCCTTGCACCAAGAAACGCAGTATTGTCTGGGCAAAGGAGATGCCAAATGACAATGCAAGACACCTCTCAGGCCACTGCCGCCCCAACTCATATGCCGCGCCTCCTGTCATTGCGCCGCATCCTAATGGGTGGACGGATCGGCGATGGTGATCGCTTTCCACGTTACCTTGCCTTTGCCCTTCTGGGCGGTGCCATGATCTGGGCTCCAATCACCGGTTATCTGAGCACGGCCCCGCTGTCGTTTAAATCGAATACTTCGCTCATCCTGCCGGGCTCTGGCGCGTCAGCCTCGCTGAACCTCAACGGGATCGGACAGGCATCCTCCTATGCCGACTCGGCTTTTTCGAACAATTCAGTCAGTCCAACGGAAACCTACAAACGGTTGATCGGCGCAGACCGGATACTCGAGGCGGCTGCGCTCTCGATGGGCCTCATGCAAAAAGACTTTGGCAAGCCTCGCATCGATCTCGTAGATCAGACAAGCCTCATCCACCTTGAAATAACCGGCAGCACCGCTGAAGAATCGCAGGCCCGAGGCGAGGCGTTGTTAACCGCGTTTTTCGCTGAACTGGACGCTTTGCGCACCGACGAGCAGGCAACGCGCGAAGACAGCGGACTCGCAGCCATCGCCGAGTATCGCAATTCGGTCGCCGCCACCCGGGATGACATCGCGAGTTTGCAGCAGGAGACTGGCCTGATCTCTGCGGACCAGTATGACGCAATCGTCGAGTCCATCCGCCTGCTGGACAGCCGCGTACAAGATCTCGATGCCACCCTCGGAGAGAAGATTCAAAGTATCGCTGCACTCGAGGCCAGCCTTGGAATTCCAGTCAACGCGGCAGCGGCCACGCTGAAGCTCTTCGCTGATGCCCAATATACAGCCCTGATGGACGAGGTCGCCGTGCACGCCGCGAGCCTGGCCAAAGCGCGTTCGCAATTCGGCGAGAGCCACCCCAAGGTACAGGCCGCCCGCGCCGCGCATACCGGCGCGACGGCCGCCGCGCTGCGTCAGGCCAGCGCGGTGACCGGTCTGGACGTGGCGCAGTTGCAAACCCTCGATCTGGCGCCTGCGGGCGTCCGCGCCGACCTTCTCGCACAGCTTGTGCGGATGAATGTACAGCGCTCGGGTGCCGCCCACGAACACGCGACCCTGTCGGCGCGGCTGGCCGGTGAACGCGAAAGACAGCAGAAGCTTACAGCTGCTGCTGCCCGGCTTCAGGACTTGCAGCGCGATTTCTCGGTCGCCGAGGCGGTCTTTGCCTCGGCCATCGCGCGCACGCAGTCCACGAAATCCGATGTCTACGCCTCTTATCCGCTGGTGCAGGTTCTCGAGAATCCGTCCTTGCCGGATCGCCCCTCGTCGCCCAACCGCAAGCTTGCCATTGCTGCAGGTGGTGCCGCGACCCTAATGATGCTTCTCGGCCTCGTGCTTGGCTGGATGCGCTCTGCATTGATTGGGCGGTTGCTCAACGCACCCGAAGTGTCTGCATGACACCGCAAAACCCCGCCGAGCGCATGGTCTACAAGACGATGGTGCTGACCTGGCCGTTTTATGCTGTCGGCGCGCTTTACGTGGTTGGCCCGGTGCTGGCTTGGATATTGGGTGGGCTTGCGGTGCTGGCCCTGTACCTTGGCCCAGCCATCCGCCATGATCTGCGTGCGACTGGATCGGTCCCACCGTTGATCTGGCTCTGGATCTTGGGCATGTGCGTGATGCTGGTGGCGCTCTGGGTCGGGCACTTCGAATGGGGTCTCGGCCTCAAGCAGACGATCAAATCCTCGATCGGCTGGGCTAAGGGCTGGGCGCTGCTGGCTCTGTTTCCGCTGGTCGGGGCGGTATTGCCAATCCGGCGGTCAATCTTGATCCGCGGGCAATGTGTGATTGGGGCCTGGACACTTGCGCTGGCTCCGTTGATGCTTGCTGCTCCCTACGTCGGTCTGCCCGAACACATCTTCACCTCACCGCTCAAGGCCATCGGTGGGCCGGGGCCGGAGTACTTCAGCGTATTCTTGTTCACGTTCGATCCGGCAAGTTGGACACCCCGGTGGCAGTTCTATGCCCCCTGGTCGCCGTTTGCCGCACTGTTGGGCGTCGTCATGGTGCTGTTCGCTATGGAAGAAAAAGACCGCAAGTGGATGCTGGCCGGGGTCGGGGCGGGCATCCTGATGATCCTCGCGTCAAAATCCCGGATGGGTCTGGTCGGCCTCGTTGCCTGCACAATCACCCCGCGCCTGATGCCACTGATTCTGCGCGGCTGGGCCTGGCAAGCGACGGCGGCGCTTACCGCATCGCTGGCCGTTCTGGGCACGGCCTTGGTGAAACTGGCACAGGACGCCGTGTCGACCTTCAAGGGCGCGCGCGCCGACAGTAGCCGTGTGCGCAACACCTTGCAGCGCATCGCGTCCGAACGCTGGGAGAACGAGGCCGTCTGGTTCGGCCACGGCACCGTCCAGCCCGGATCACACGCAGTGGAATATATGCCCATCGGTTCTCATCACACTTGGTACGGCCTGCTGTTCGTCAAGGGGCTTGTTGGCTTCACAGCATTTTTGGTGCCCCTTGCGCTGCATACTCTTACAGTTATGGCCGATGCTGCGCGCACTCCGCGAGGCCGCCTGCCATTGGGGATTTTGATGACGATCATCCTGCTTTCCTTTGGTGAGAACCTGGAAATCGAAGTTTACATGCTCTGGCCAGGTCTTATGCTGCTGGGAATTCATCTGCGCGAAATGTCAAGCGATTCAGCACGCACCCAGAGTTAACGGCGCAACACCACCGACTGGGACCTATTTAGAGAAGCCTGAAACTAACGAAGCATAGGATGTTGCGCATAACGCACGGCTTTGATGATGTGGTCGCCCCCTGACGGCATCTACGTCCCAAGATGGGCCGCGGGCTTCCATATCAAAACCACGCCGCACGAGACGCATGAGATGCTGACCGATGCGTCTAACGCGCGCCGTTGCCTTCTTCGCAGGTGTGCTTGCACGCTGCATCTACTGCAATATGACGATTGCCACCACTGCATCTTAACGCAACGTAAAAGATGGCGCGGCTACCGTCTACCTGAAGTGAGCGCACGCGCGTGACCTTCCTTCTGCTGCCCTATTTCTGACCATCAAGCCAAACGGCTTTTCTCAAAGCAATGCCAGCCGCGCTCTTTTGAGCTATCGCAGCGACCGCTGCTGTCGTCGCCAAACTCCCCACGGGCCGATTTGTAAGGGTTTGCGTCCAATCTACCGTTAAGTTTGGTGTTGCTGTGAGCAGCTTCAAGCGCATATTTTTAGTATGCTATTAAATCACGTCAGGTACCAACGCCAGACAGCCGATTTAAATCGCGGATCGTGTAAGGCGCTGATCTACAATGCAATAGCTGGGGTCCAATACAGTCAGATCTGGTCCCCTCTGGCCTAGCGGGTGCAAGCTCAACGGCCAAATTGTCGTTTGCAGAAACAATGGTAAAATCATAGCAGTAAAACTGTCATGACAGCGTGTTCTTGTCTGACAGTGTAAAGACGGCTTCCGCACGAAGTGGCCCGTCAGTTTGTGCTAGTCCGCGATCATACAGGTCTATTAGGTGCGCAAGAACGTTACGGGTTGCGGCCGGCATCAAGTGCGCCGAGGTGCCGGTATAGATCGCGGTGGCAAGGGCGGCGGCGGCGGCGGGTGCCGCGCTCAGCTGGTCAAGGATGGCGGCCTCGCGCATTTGGCGATGCGTGATCAGCCAGTCAATGCGTGCGGCGGGATCCTCTATCGGCGCACCATGGCCGGGGTGCAGCACTTGCGCCCCGCGTGCCCGCAGTCGCTGGCATGACGCCATGAACTGCGAAAGATCGCCATCGGGCGGCGAGACAAGCGAGCTGGCCCACCCCATGACCAGATCGCCTGTAAAGACGACATCATTCCAAGCAAAACATAGGTGATTGCCGAAATGTCCGGGGGTCCAGATCGCCTCGATCTGCCAGCCATCACCCGCGATAACCTCGCCATCGGCAAGGCAGATGTCGGGCGCGAACGCTGCGTCGACACCCTCGCCGCCGCCTGTCATGCCGCCCTGCACCAGCCGCGACATTACCGCGCTGCGCCCCGCCGCAGCATCGCCGAAGGCCAGCACTGGCGCGCCGGTCGCTGTCGCCAGCGCGCGGGCGAGAGGCGCATGATCGCGGTGTGCATGGGTCACCAGAATGTGGCTGACATGCTGGTCTGGCTCTAACGCGGCAAGGATCGAACTCAGATGTATCGGCGCTTCAAGGCTTTGGCCTTGACCACGATCGTCAGGGCCAGGATCGATGATCGCGATGCCTCGCGTGCCGATGAGATAGGTGTTAGTGCCGCGATACGTCATTGGTGACGGGTTTGGCGCTAGAATACGGCGCAGGCCTAGCGCGAGCGTATGGGGCACGCTGACAGGCGGATCGAAGGTATCTGAATGAGCGAAATCTGTCACGTCTGGTCGGTCCTTCGCGTGGCCTCATTATCTGGTCAAGCTATCGGCGGCGCGGCGGCGCGTCCAGCAGACAGGGTGCGTCGCGGCTTGCACCTATGCGCGTGGCTGTCGTAGCGTCTGGCATGATGTTTCGTTGGCTCAAACACACGATGCCGCGCGGTCTCTATGGCCGGGCTTTCCTGATTCTGCTCCTGCCAGTGATCTCGCTACTGCTGGTCGTGTCTGTCGTATCGGCGCAGCGCCTGTTCGAGGGGGTGACGCGCCAGATGACAACATCAGCGGCCCGCGAGGTGCGTTTGCTGCTGGATAGCCCCGATCCAAGGCCAATCGCGGCGGCTCTGGCGATCGTGGTGCGGCCTGCCGCACGAGGCGATGTGCCGCCGCAAAATCTGCGCCGCTGGTATGACATTACGGGTATCGTACTGATCGATGAGCTGAACGCGCAGCTACCAAGGCTAGAGGCCATCGACCTGCGCGACGCACAACTCGTGACCCTCTATCTGCGCGCGGATGACGGCACGGTCCGCATGACGCTGGACAGGCGGCGATTCTCGGCCTCGAACCCCCATCAGCTGTTCGTCAACATGCTGTTCTTTGGCGTTCTTATGACCATCATCGCCTACTTATATTTACGCAATCAATTGCGCCCCATCACCCGGCTGGCCCGTGCCGCTGAGGCGTTTGGGCGTGGGCGCAGCGTGCCTTACCGCCCCTCTGGCGCAAATGAGGTGCGCGCAGCCGGCAGTGCGTTTCTGGACATGCGCGCACGGATCGACCGCCAGATCGAGCAGCGTACATTGATGTTGTCGGGCGTCAGCCACGACCTGCGGACGCCGCTCACACGGCTCAAGCTTAGCCTTGAGATGCTGGACGAGGATCAGGATCGCGAGCCAATGCTGCGCGACGTGCGCGACATGCAGCGGCTGCTGGACGCGTTCCTCGATTTTGCGCGCGGCGCGTCCGAGGGCGAGGCCGAGCAAGTCGATCCCGCAGAACTGATCAGGCGTATCGTGGACGATTGCGCCCGTGCCAGCATTCCAGCTATATTACATGAGTTGTCAGGCAGCGGCACCGTCGCGCTGCGTCCCGTTGCGATCCGGCGCGCGTTGGACAACCTGATTGGCAACGCCGTGCGCTATGGCAAACGCGCCGAGGTGTCGATGGCCCTTACAGACCGCGCGCTGCGTATCCGCGTTGAGGATGACGGCCCCGGTATCCCTGAGGACCGCCGCGAGGAGGCGCTGCGCCCCTTCGCCCGGCTGGAGGCATCGCGCAACCAGGACGAGGGGCCGGGGGTCGGGCTGGGTCTGTCCATTGCCACCGACATCGCGCGCGCGCACGGCGGGAGTCTGCGCCTTGGCCAGTCCGAGCGTTTGGGCGGGCTCTGCGCCGATTTGGTGATTGCGCGGTAGGATACTGGAATATAACCATTGCTGCGCGGCGGTGGATCGCTTTTTATAAGCGCTGGCTTCGCTCTTTCAACGCAGGATTCCAACATGACGCTGACCGATCATGTTCCGCCCGTCATATGGCTGCAGATGCAGAACGGCACGCCCGCGATGATAGGGCAGACCTCGTGGCAGTCAGGCCTCGATATGCCAGCCAATGTCGGACGCCTATATGCACAGTGGCATTGGGACGGCACCCGGCTAAGCGCTGAGGTGGACGGGCAAGGGTTCTATAGCCTTTTCATTTATGAAAAGAACGGTGTGCTGGCGGTATCGCCATCCCTGCTGGCCCTCGTGGCGGCGGGCGCGGATCCTGAGCAGGATAGTCGCGCATTAGCCGTCTTTCACCGCATCGGCGTTTTCATCAATGACGACACACCTCTGCGCTACATCCGCACAATGCCGCCCGGCGGGCGCCTGACATGGCAGGGCGGGCAGGCGACCTGCACGGGTCGCGCCGCAATACCGTCCGCGCAATCCATCACCCGAACCGGTGCGGTCGAGGGGATGACAGAGCTTTTTCGCCAAGCCATGCAGCGCATCATCGCCGCTGGCGGCGATCGCGCCACACTGCCGCTCAGCGGGGGCCGCGACTCACGCCATATCCTGCTTGAGATGTTGCATCAGGGCGCCACGCCGCGCAGCTGCGTCACCTTTCACCATAATGGCGCTGCGATGAACGGCGAGGCTCTGGCTGCGCGCGCTGTCGCCGCCCGCGCGGGTGTGCCACATGATGTGCTGGGTCATGCGCGTCCGCGTCTGGCCGATGCACTGCGCTGTGCGGTGATGACGAGCCTGTGCGCGGACGAGCATGCCCAGATGATGCCGCTGCACGATTACATGTTGGACCGTCGCGGCGCTGCGTTCGACGGGATCGCAGGCGACATCCTGACCAATCCCGATAATGATGCCGAGGCGTTCTTTCGCCTCGCTGATAAGGGCGATTTTGTAGGTATCGCGCGGGGCCTGACAAGTGGCCATGCGCGCGTCATATCACACCCCAGCTGGCCGCATGGCGCGGGGGCGATCTATTCGCCGGATCGCGATGAAGAGGTACATGCGTATATCGGTGACGCGGTTGAGAAATATGCAGATGCGCCAGATCCTTACCAGATGTTTTGGATGTACCACCGCACACGTCGAGAGATTAACTTTGTACCGCAAGTCATTCTGGGGGGGTCAGATTCTGTATATTGTCCTTATCTGGATTCAGATTTCGTGCAATTTTGTCTGTCGCTGCCCTATAGCGTTACGCGTGATCAGATGCTGCATGACGATGTCATCGAGCAAGCTTACCCGAAATTTGCCGATATTCCTTATGCTGCCGGATTCTCAACGCCCGCGCCTCAGGGGGGCGGCTTGATGCACAAGTTGCACAGTGGCTATGCTGTGCTACAGATCACCGGCGCGCTGGGACAGCAGGCCAAGGCGATGCGCCGTGCGTTCCTGCGTGCGCCGCCGCAGTTGAAGCGTGGGCCCGACACGGCGCTACGGCTTCATGCGCTATCCTTGGATGGACTCGATGCAGCCCGCGCGCAGGGTCTACTCGATCTGGCGGAAAATCTGCAAAGATCGCGCCCTAAACATTTGATTTCAGATGCAATCTAAGGGAGTGATGTCATGCCGGACAGGTTAAAACGGCGTATGATACAAGCGCTTTACAAGCGGCGCACGCAGGGCACATTTCGTCGCCCGTTTGATGGTGCGGCGTCGCGCCGCCTTCTGCTGCTGGCCGTCGATCACTCAATCCCGCAAAGCCAGCTTTTTCCGTTCCACTACCATGCAAAAGCGTTCCGTGACCGGTTGGATGTCGATATTCGGCAGTTGCCAGTGGACGGACATCTTGATGTGTCACTTCTAAAAAGATCTACAACAATCTGTTTCCAAACGAGTTTTGATATATCAGATGAAGCGCTTACCACCCTGATATCAACAATACGAACGCATAACCCGGATGCGCAGCTGGTCTACCTGCACTGGTTCGCGCCCACCGATCTGCGCCTTGCCGCCCGTATCGGACCGCTTGTGGATGCATATGTGTCCAAACATTTGTTGCGTGACCGTCGTCAATACGGCGAACCAACTTATGGCGATACGACGCTTATGGAGTATTACGGGCGCAGCTTTGATTTGCAGCATGATGTGATGGAATTCTCTATTCCCAAGGGCTTCATGGAAAAACTTTATCTGGGGCCATCTTTCGCGACGGCAGATTTCATGCTGCCAGCGTTCGATCATGACAGCATTCCTGTAAGCCCACGTGCAATCGACCTGCACGCGCGCATCGCGAAGCAAGGCACACCTTGGTATCATGCGATGCGCCAGGCAAGTGCTGATGCGGTCAATGCGCTTGAGGGCGTCCGCTGCGCGACCGGCTTTGGTATTCGGCACGGTCTGTTCTTGCGGGAATTGCGCAACTCCAAGATCTGCTTTAGCCCGTTCGGCTACGGTGAGGTGTGCTGGCGCGATTATGAGGCGATCCTCTGTGGCGCAGTTCTGCTCAAGCAGGACATGAGCCATGTGGCCACGGAGCCGGATATTTTTCGCCCGAGCGAGACATATGTACCGGTCAAGTGGGATCTATCGGACTTCGAGGAGCAGGTGCGCTGGCTGTTGAGCGACGCATCAGCGCGCCAACGTATCGCGCGAAACGCTTATGAGGTGTTGCAGGACTATGCGCGCACGGCACGCTTTACGCAGCAGATGACGCCCGCGCTATTCCCCGATGCAGCGCAATGAACAGCCGCACTGGCGCAAACCCCGTCGATGCCGTCGTCATCGGCCGTAACGTGGGCAAGCGCCTGATCGCGTGCCTGGCATCGTTGGACGGGCAGGTGGGCCGCATCATCTATGTCGACAGTGGCAGTACCGACGCCAGCGTTGAGGCTGCGCGCGATGCGGACGCCGAGGTGGGCCAGCTGGATATGACGCAGCCCTTTACCGCCGCGCGGGCGCGCAATGCCGGGCTTGCGCTTGCGCGCGCCGAGTATGTCCAGTTCGTCGATGGTGATTGCACGGTGCAGCCCGGCTGGGTCGCGGCAGGGCTGGGCCATTTGGGGGCGCATCCCAATCATGCAGTCGTCTGTGGTCGGCGCCGAGAGGTCGCGCCCGAGGCCAGCGTCTATAACCGACTGTGTGATATCGAATGGGATTCGGCCATCGGTGCCGCCCGGGCCTGTGGCGGCGATGCGCTAATGCGGCGCGCGGTAGTGGCCGGAGCGGACGGCTTCGATGCCGACCTGATCGCGGGAGAGGAGCCTGACCTTTGCCTGCGCCTTCGTGCGGCGGGCTGGGGTATCTGGCGGCTCGACGCAGAGATGACACTGCACGATGCGGCGATTCTACGGTTTGGCCAGTGGTGGCGGCGCACCCGGCGCGCCGGATACGCCTATGCTGAAGGATCGATGCGCCATAACGCCAGCCCTGAGCGGCACTGGGCCGCCGAGACGCGGCGGGCGCTGATCTGGGGCGCAGGTCTGCCAGCTATAATTGCGCTTGCTGCGGTGATCTGGTGGCCGGCGATCCTGCTGGTAGCAGTGTATCCAGCGCAGGTGATCCGCCTTGCGCAACGCGGCGGTGACTGGGGCTGGGCCGCATTCAGCGTTTTGGGTAAATTCGCCGAGGCGGGCGGTGCGCTGCGCCACTACATTCGGCGCGCCCGCCGGGGCCGTGCAAATTTGATCGAGTATAAATAACACCTTAGCGCGTGCGAAACGCCCGCCACGCGAGGCCCGGCAGAATAGCAAGGCAGTATGCGTAGCGAGGTATCATTCGCGCGGGGCTGGTGCCGGCCCGCCAGAGCCATTCAAGCGCTAGCACCCGCAGGATGCGCGGCGCGCGGCGCTGGGATCCTGCCAGAAAATCAAGGCCGGCCCCAATCGAGGCAAATCCGACTGATGGGGGTCCGCTCCGGTAGAGGGCAGAATAGTACGTTAAGCTCCTCGGTCACTGTTTTGGCCACCTGTACTCGCCCGTGATGAGGATATGCGCCCATCCAAGAGGAGAGATGTGTGCTAGAAGCGCT